>OBWJ01000124.1_pt1 | contig 79224 bp, 76 predicted proteins | sample 1495181 | NCBI WGS metagenome assembly OBWJ01 (sample SAMEA2580041, study PRJEB22360) | human gut metagenome
CGGATAACACTGGGTTGTTTTTGTGTTTCTGCCATTTCTAAATTCCTTTGGTAAAAAATAAATAAAATTAATAATTAACAGGTTCCCCACAGATCGTATTCATCTGAATGGGTAATGGTTACTTTAATAAATTCGCCCACTTTCACAGGCGTGCCACTTAGATTTTCAATATAAACTAAGCCATCAACTTCAGGTGCATCAGCTTTTGTACGGCCGATAATACCTTCATCATCAATTTCATCCACAATTACATCAAGCGTTTGGCCAATTTTTTGTTTTAATCGTTCAGCCGAAATTTCTTGTTGTAACTGCATAAAGCGGTGGAAACGTTCTTCTTTTACATCTTCAGGTACTTGGTCGGCCATTTCAGTTGCAGGTGCGCCTTCTACCGGACTAAATTTGAAACAGCCCACACGATCAAGTTGTGCTTCTTTTAAGAAATCCAATAACATTTGGAAGTCTTCTTCTGTTTCCCCCGGGAAACCTACGATAAAAGTTGAACGCAAGGTTAAATCAGGACAAATCTCACGCCATTGCTTGATACGCTCTAAAGTGCGGTCAATTTTTCCTGGTCTTTTCATCGCTTTTAAAATTTTTGGACTCGCATGTTGTAATGGAATATCCAAATAAGGCAACAATAAACCTTCCGCCATTAATGGAATTAAATCATCCACATGAGGATAAGGATAAACGTAATGTAAACGCACCCAAATACCTAATTTACCAAGCTGTTTACACAAGGTCATTAAGTCATTTTTAATTGGCATACCATTCCAGAAGGCCGTTTTTACGCCACCTTCTTTACGTTGCGTATCCATCGCATAAGCAGAAGTATCTTGTGAAACAACTAACAATTCCTTCACACCCGCATCAGCAAGACGTTTTGCTTCATCCAATACTTGCGTGATAGAGCGGCTTTCTAAATCCCCACGTAATGAAGGGATTATACAGAATGTACAACGATGATCACAGCCTTCTGAGATTTTCAAATAAGCGTAGTGTTTTGGTGTTAATTTCACCCCTTGTTTTGGTACAAGGCTGGTGTAAGGATTATGCTCTGGTTTTGGTACATATTTATGTACTTGTGCCATTACCGTTTCATAACTGTGCGGACCGCTCACTTCCAATACTTTCGGGTGAACTTGGCGAATTTGATCTTCTTTCGCCCCTAAACAGCCCGTCACAATCACACGTCCGTTTTCTTCCAACGCTTCTCCAATGGCTTCTAGGGATTCCTGCACGGCACTATCAATAAAACCGCAAGTATTCACAATGACCAAGTCCACATTTTCATAACTTGGCACAATGTTATACCCGTCAGTACGTAATTCAGTCAGTATACGTTCGGAATCCACTAAATTTTTAGGACAACCTAAACTTACAAAGCCAATATTCGGCATTGATTTTTGCATAAATTTATTCTCAGCTATCATCATCTTTCAAAACTTTAGATTTTACTCAATTTCAAGCAGAAAGGCGATAAATTAAAGGTAAATTGATTGTAAATTTGCCCATTAAAGTCCTTTTTTCAGGTAGAATAATGCCCGTTTTTTTATTTACTTATATTAATTATTAACATGGAAAATTCTTTTCTTTTTTCGACCGCTCTTGAACAGACGGCTTACTTACTTATCCTAGGAAAAATGCTACTCGCACTTGTACTTGGCGGGATTATTGGCTTAGAACGTGAACTTAAACACAAACCGGTTGGAGTCAAAACCTGTGCCATTATTGCGGTGACAACTTGTGTACTGACGATTGTCTCCATTCAAGCCGCAGAACATTATGCACAAGTTTCAGATAATATTCGAACGGACCCTATGCGACTTGCCGCACAAGTAATCAGTGGCATTGGTTTCTTAGGTGCAGGGGTAATTTTACACAAGAAAAATGATGCTATTTCAGGCTTAACCACTGCTGCCATTATTTGGGCAGCGGCGGCTATCGGTGTGGCCACAGGGGGCGGCATCAATGTTGATGCGATTATTGCCACTTTAATGATTTTAATCGCTATCCGTATCAGCCCGATTGTGCAACGTTATGTTCGTCGTAAAACCTATAAAAAACGTACTCGCTTAGCTATTCAACTAAGTTCTGCGAACGGCATCAGTAAAGTGACAGATTTATTATTGAAACATGACTATCGCATTGAAAATATCTCGGTAAAAGACCAAGCAAGTGGCGAGGTTCGCTTGCAAGTACGATGCTACAACATTGATAATGAAATGCTAAAAGATGTCTATACGCTATTAAAAACAGAAGATGAAGTACTGAGTGTGGATGTAGAAAATTAAAATCAGCTTAAAATAACACATTACTTCTATCGTAAAACCTATACTTGCTAGACAAAAAGTTAAACACTTAAACTGGATAACGTCATGAATTTACAAGATAATTTCGAGCAGCATACGCCGATGATGCAGCAATATCTCAAGTTAAAAGCAGAAAATCCTGATATTTTGTTATTTTATCGAATGGGGGATTTTTACGAGCTTTTTTATGATGATGCAAAAAAAGCGGCGGCATTGTTAGATATTTCTTTAACGAAACGTGGACAATCAGCAGGTAATCCCATTCCCATGGCGGGCGTGCCTTATCATGCGGTAGAAGGTTATTTAGCAAAATTAGTGCAATTAGGTGAACCTGTAGCCATTTGTGAGCAAGTGGGTGATCCCGCCACGTCAAAAGGACCAGTTGAACGCAAAATTGTACGAATTGTGACACCAGGTACAGTAAGTGATGAAGCGCTTTTACCAGAACGCCAAGATAACTTAATTGTGGCGGTTTATCAGGAAAAAGAAAAATTTGGTCTAGCCACATTAGACATGACATCTGGACGTTTCCAACTTTGTGAACTTCATTCAAAAGAAGCCTTTCAAGCTGAATTACAGCGTATTAATCCCGTAGAATTACTTTATTGTGAAGATTTTGCTGAAATGGCCATTATCGAACATTATAAAGGATTACGTCGTCGTCCAATTTGGGAATTTGAACTTAGTACCGCGATCTCAGAACTTAATCGTCAATTTGGTACGAAAGATTTACGTGCATTTGGTGTGGAAAAATCCCCCCTTGGCTTAGCTGCTGCAGGCTGTTTATTGCAATATGCAAAAGAAACACAACGCGCTTCTCTTCCACATATTCAAAGCATCAGTGTTATTCAAAATAACGATAATATTCAATTAGATGCCGCAACACGCCGAAATTTAGAGCTCACTCAAAATCTTGCAGGTGGCACAGAAAACACACTGGCTTCAGTATTAGATAAATGTGTTACCCCAATGGGTAGCCGTTTGTTAAAACGTTGGATTCATCAACCTATCCGTCAAACCAACATTCTATTAAAACGCCAAAAAACCATTGGTGAAATTATTGAGCAAGATTTGTATCACGAATTGCAGCCTTATTTGCAACAAGTGGGGGATATGGAACGTATTCTTGCCCGTGTAGCACTGCGTTCTGCTCGTCCTCGTGATCTCACACGTTTACGAACTGCATTAGAACAAATTGAACCGATAAAATCGCTAATTCATACAAAAACATCGTCAAATTTGACCGCACTTTCCGCACAAATTGATGATTTTTCCGCGCAAATAGCGTTACTTCAAAAAGCAATTATTGAAACCCCTCCGTTATTAATTCGCGATGGTGGCGTTATTGCTGAAGGCTATAATGCAGAATTAGATGAATGGCGAACCCTTTCCGCTGGCGCAACGCAATATTTAGAAAATTTAGAACAACGTGAACGAGAAAGCACAGGTATTGATACCTTAAAAATTGGCTTTAATGCAGTGCATGGTTATTACATTCAAATTAGCCAAGGGCAAGCTCATAAAGCACCGATTCATTATGTTCGCCGTCAAACATTAAAAAATGCCGAGCGCTACATTATTCCTGAATTAAAAGAATATGAAGACAAGGTTTTAAAATCAAAAGGAGCGGCGCTTGCTTTAGAAAAGCAACTTTATGATGAATTATTTGATTTATTGCTGCCATATTTAGGCCAATTACAATTAGCCAGCTTAACATTGTCTGAGTTAGATGTGTTAGTTAACCTCGCAGAGCGAGCAGAAACCTTAAATTATGTTGCACCACAATTTAGCGATGAAATTGGCGTAAAAATTGAAAATGGTCGTCATCCTGTAGTGGAACAAGTCTTAAAAGCCCCCTTTATTGCTAACCCTGTTAATCTCAATCAGCAGCGTCATTTGCTGATTATTACTGGCCCCAATATGGGTGGTAAAAGTACCTATATGCGTCAAACGGCTTTAATTACGTTAATGGCTTATATAGGCAGTTTTGTGCCGGCTGATAGCGCAGTTATTGGGCAAATTGATCGGATTTTTACTCGAATTGGTGCCTCTGATGATTTAGCCTCGGGTCGTTCTACATTTATGGTAGAAATGACTGAAATGGCGAATATTCTTCATCAAGCCACTTCACAAAGTTTGGTTCTGATTGATGAAATAGGACGAGGAACTTCTACTTACGATGGGCTTTCTTTAGCTTGGGCTTGTGCCGAATGGTTGGCGAAGAAAACTCGTTCGCTTACGTTATTTGCGACTCATTATTTTGAACTCACGGCACTACCAGAACAAATCGAAGGTATTGCTAATATTCATTTAGATGCGTTAGAACATAACAATACCATCGCCTTTATGCATGCGGTTCAAGACGGGGCTGCAAGTAAAAGTTATGGTCTTGCCGTTGCAGCACTGGCGGGTGTACCACAATCCGTGATTAAACTGGCGAAGCAAAAATTGCATCAATTAGAAAAACTGTCAGCACAAAATGGTGATCAACAAATTCAACATTTGAGAGCATTAAATCAATATCAAGGTGAATTGGCTTTTGAAGCAGAGCCAGATGCTTTACGTGAAGCCATTGAGCAGCTTGATCCAGATGAATTAAGTCCAAAACAAGCCTTAGCTTATCTGTATCAATTGAAGAAAATGCTGTAAGAAATAAAAAGAGCGGTCAAAAAATTCATTGTTTTTTATGACCCCTCTTTTATTTTCACTAATTTCTTAAAATCTCATAGATTTCAGAATCTTTTCTATCAAGATAATGGATGGATTGGATTTTACGAATAGTGCGTGATTTACCACGGATTAATAAGGTTTCTGTAGTTGCTAAGTTACCACGACGAGAAATTCCTTTAAGTAATTCACCGTGTGTAATTCCCGTTGCAGCAAAAACAAGGTTATCATCACGTACTAAATCTTCTAATTTTAAGATTTCATTGACCTTCACGCCTAAGGCTTCACAACGTTGAACTTCTTCAGCGGCAATTTTACAGTTTTCTTCTGTATCGCCTTTCACTTCATTACGTGGAATAAGACGAGCTTGCATATCCCCACCTAATGCACGAATTGCAGCAGCAGCTGCCACACCTTCAGGCGCACCGCCAATACCATAAACCATATCCACTTCAGCATCCGGTAAACAACATAAAACCGAAGCGGCAACATCACCATCTGGAATAGCCATTACACGAATACCTAAATTATGCATTTGCTTAATCACTTCATCATGACGTGGTTTAGCAAGTACCATTACCGTTAAATCCGATAAGGATTTACCTAAACGAGAAGCCACACGACGAAGGTTTTGTTCAATAGGTAAACTTAAATCAATCATGCCTTTAACTTCTGGACCGACAACCAATTTTTCCATATACATATCAGGTGCTTTTAAAAAAGTTCGTTTACCACCGGCAGACAATACCGAAATTGCATTTGATTGACCCATTGCTGTCATTCGTGTGCCATCAATCGGATCAACCGCAATAGAAACGAGCTCACCGTTACCCGAGCCTACTTTTTCGCCAATATAAAGCATTGGTGCTTCGTCAATTTCCCCTTCACCAATCACAATTTCACCGTCCATATGGATTAAATTCAGCATATAACGCATGGCTTTGACTGCCGCCTCATCTGCCGCATTTTTATTACCACGTCCAAGCCAAGTATAAGCTGCTAATGCAGCTGCTTCGGTTACTCTTGAAAATTCAATAGCTAATGCACGATTCATTTTTATCTCCCAATGCAAAAAGTCTCGTTATTTTATCACTAAGCAAACGTTTGCATAATAAATTTTGACAAGAGGCTTTTAAAAATAGGATTAAGTGGGTAGAATAAAGCCGTTTCGGACTTATTTTAAAAAAGGAAATCACTATGTCTTTAGAAATTTTAGATCAGCTTGAAGAAAAAATTAGACAAGCAGTAGAAACTATTCAATTACTTCAACTTGAAGTGGAAGAATTAAAAGAACAAAAAAATCAATCTCAACAAGCGGTAGAAGCTTTGCAACATGAAAACGAGCAACTTAGAAATGAACACCGCAACTGGCAAGAACACATTCGTTCATTGTTGGGTAAATTCGACAACGTATAATGACTATAAAGGCTTAGAAAATCTAAGCCTTTTTTCTTATTAGGAAACAATATGAATATTTGCGTGATTTCAGGCAGCACATTAGGCAGCGCTGAATATGTGGCGGAGCATTTAGAAGAGGTGTTAAAAACACAAGATTTTTCTACCGCACTTTTCCACGGACCAGAACTTGATGATGTGATTGATGAAAATATTTGGTTGATTGTCACTTCAACACATGGTGCAGGTGAATTACCTGATAATTTGAAACCACTCTTTGAACAAATTGCGGCATCAGATAAAGATTTATCTTCCCTCCGCTTTGCCGTTGTAGGCTTAGGTAATTCAGATTACGATACATTCTGTCATGCAGTGAATAAAGTCGAAACACAATTAAGTGAAAAAAGTGCGGTCAAAATTTGCGAGAGTTTAAAAATCGATGTCTTGCATGTTGATGATCAAGAGCAATTTGCTGAAGATTGGCTACCACAATTTATTCATGCTCTTTAGTCATAATAAAGCGATAATTTGAGTTATCGCTTTTTCTTTATCCATTATCAAAAAAAATCACCTGTGGATAACTTTGATAAAACCTGTCAAAAACTTGTTCTTTTCCACTGAGTAAATATGATGATTGTTTTAACTGTGGATAAAATTAAAGGTTATCCACAAGAAAAAGCCTCCAAACTGACGACATTTCAACACAGTCTAAAATGATCTAACTTCTTCATTTAAAAAAGGAAAAGGATCTTATTCACAAGGTAAAAGGATCTTAATAGTAACAATAATAAGATCTTTATATATAAATAGATCTTATCTTTATTATCTCTCGATCTTCTCTCATCACAGATTGAATTCTTACTTTCAAGCACACGTAATTTTCAGTAGAATAGCGCCTATTTTTAGATCGAAGATCAAATTGAAGACGAAGAGAGAGATATGTTTTATACCGAAAATTATGATGTGATCGTTGTTGGTGGCGGTCATGCCGGTACAGAAGCCGCATTGGCACCAGCACGTATGGGATTAAAAACCCTGTTATTGACACATAATGTTGATACCCTTGGACAAATGTCATGTAACCCTGCTATTGGTGGTATTGGTAAAGGCCATTTAGTGAAAGAAGTGGATGCTATGGGCGGCTTAATGGCGCATGCTGCAGATAGGGCGGGTATTCAATTTCGTACTTTAAACAGCAGTAAAGGGCCTGCTGTACGTGCAACTCGTGCTCAAGCTGACCGCGTGTTATATCGCCAAGCCGTACGCATCGCACTTGAAAACCAACCAAATTTAGATATTTTCCAACAAGAAGTAACCGATATTTTAATTGAGCAAGATCGCGTTTGTGGTGTGGAAACCAAAATGGGGCTTAAATTCCGTGCTAAATCGGTCATTTTAACTGCCGGTACTTTCTTAGCGGGTAAGATCCATATTGGTTTAGAACATTATGAAGGTGGCCGAGCTGGTGATCCGGCATCTGTTACACTTTCTCATCGTTTACGTGATCTGAATTTACGTGTTGATCGTTTAAAAACGGGTACGCCACCGCGTATTGATGCACGCACGATCAATTTTGATATATTGGCTAAACAACATGGTGATGCTGTATTACCTGTATTTTCTTTTATGGGATCGATATCTGATCACCCGCAACAAATTCCTTGTTATATCACCCACACTAATGAACAAACCCATGAAGTGATCCGTAATAACTTGGATCGCAGTCCAATGTATACCGGAGTGATTGAAGGGATCGGTCCACGTTATTGTCCATCCATTGAAGATAAAGTGATGCGTTTTGCGGATCGTAATTCACATCAAATTTATTTGGAACCAGAAGGCTTAACCAGTAACGAAGTTTATCCAAACGGGATCTCTACCAGTTTACCGTTTGACGTGCAAATGGGCATTGTAAATTCCATGAAAGGTTTGGAAAAAGCTCGCATCATTAAACCGGGTTATGCCATTGAATATGATTATTTTGATCCACGTGACTTAAAACCAACGTTAGAAACTAAATCGATTTCGGGTTTATTCTTTGCCGGTCAAATTAATGGTACAACGGGTTATGAAGAAGCGGCAGCACAAGGCTTATTGGCGGGGATTAACGCAGGTCTTTACGTACAAGATAAAGAGGCATGGTATCCACGTCGCGATCAATCTTATACAGGTGTATTGGTGGATGATCTTTGCACGCTTGGCACCAAAGAACCGTATCGTGTATTTACTTCTCGTGCTGAATACCGTTTGTTATTACGTGAAGACAATGCAGACATTCGTTTAACGCCAATTGCCCATGAATTAGGTTTGATTGATGAGGCTCGCTGGGCGCGCTTTAATAAAAAAATGGAAAATATTGAACAAGAACGCCAACGCTTACGCAGTATTTGGCTGCATCCACGCTCTGAATATTTAGAAGAAGCGAATAAAGTGCTTGGCAGCCCACTTGTGCGTGAGGCCAGCGGTGAAGATTTATTGCGCCGTCCGGAAATGACCTACGATATTTTGACTTCTTTAACGCCATACAAACCGGCAATGGAAGATAGAGAAGCCGTAGAACAAGTGGAAATTGCTATTAAGTATCAAGGTTATATTGAGCATCAACAAGAAGAAATTGAAAAACAAAAACGCCATGAAAATACAGCTATTCCGGCTAACTTTGATTACAGCAAAGTGTCTGGTTTATCTAATGAAGTACGCGCGAAGTTGGAACAGCATCGTCCGGTTTCCATTGGTCAAGCAAGCCGAATTTCAGGTGTTACTCCTGCAGCAATTTCAATTATTCTGGTTAATTTGAAAAAACAAGGCATGCTAAAACGTGGGGAATAAACTTCTCAGGTATTGAAAGCAAAAGTGCGGTGAATTTTCATCGCACTTTTTTATATTACAAATTAAAAAGATGTATTGGTAGGCTAAATTTTTGCTGAAATAAAAACACTAAGGATTTTAACCGCACTTTCAAGTAGAATGGCTACAAATAGATAAAATAGATAGAAAAATGAAAGCAAAACTCGAAAATTTACTGGCTCAAGCAGAAATTCAATTAACCGATCTGCAAAAAAATCAGCTGATTAAGTTGGTACAATTACTCAATAAATGGAACAAGGCTTATAATTTAACCTCTGTACGTGATCCACAAGAAATGTTAGTGAAACATATCTTGGATAGTATTGTTGTTAGTCCTTATTTACAAGGGGATCGTTTTATAGATGTTGGAACGGGTCCAGGCTTGCCAGGCCTGCCTTTAGCCATTATTAACCCTACCAAGCAATTTGTCTTGTTAGATAGTTTAGGTAAGCGCATTAGCTTTATTCGAAATGCAGTACGTGAGTTAGGACTAACAAATGTAGAACCTGTTCTTAGCCGCGTTGAGGAATACCAATCTGAACAAAAATTCGACGGTGTATTAAGTCGTGCATTTGCTTCGTTAAAAGATATGACAGATTGGTGTACTCATTTGCCAAAACAAGATGGATATTTTTATGCTTTAAAAGGCATTTATCACGAAGATGAAATTCAAGAATTAGACAAAAAATTCGAAGTAAAAGACGTGATAACTTTACATGTCCCTGAGCTTGTTGGTGAACGACATTTAATCGTTTTACGATAAAACACACTTTTTTTACGGCTATTTTGTTAATTATTTTTTAAAAGTGTGATTTGTTTAACATTTTTTAGTGGTTTAAAAGTTGAAACTCTTTGTAGCACGGGTATAATTAGATAGTTTTTGTATTTTAAAAAAATAAGATAATGTCTAAGGTTTTAACACAGGCTAAAAATCGATATCAAAAGGCTATAATCATTGAGTCGGTTTGTCTTGTTGTTTTGGGATTATTCCTTGCAATTTGGCAAGGTGAAAGTGCGGTAGATTTTAGTTTAGGATTTATCAGTGCTTTTGTACCATTTTGTGCTTTTGCTTATATTGTTTTTTTTCGCAAACAAGATTTTTCAACAAAATTAACGGCATTTTATCGTGGTGAAGCGTTAAAGTTTATACTAACGATTGTGCTTGTGGGTGTGTCCTTTAAATGGCTTGCTATCTCACATTTTATTTTGTTTTTTGTTGGTTTTTTTACAGCATTAGCGTTGAATAATATTATTCCGTTTTTGTTAAATAGATCTTAATTTTTTCTACAAAGGGTTGACTATGTCTGGACAAACAACTTCCGAATATATTAGTCACCACTTGTCTTTCTTGAAGACAGGTGATGGTTTCTGGAACGTTCACTTCGATACGCTTTTTTTCTCAATTGTATCGGCAGTGATTTTCTTGTTTATATTTTCTCGTGTTGCAAAAAATGCTACGACAGGCGTACCAGGCAAAATGCAATGTTTGGTTGAAATTGTTGTAGGTTGGGTTGATGGCATTGTGAAAGAAAACTTTCATGGTCCGCGTAATGTGGTCGCACCAATTGCTTTAACCATTTTCTGCTGGGTATTCATTATGAATGCTATTGACTTAATCCCAGTTGATTTTCTTCCTCAATTTGCCGGTCTTTTTGGTATTCATTATTTAAGAGCAGTACCAACAGCAGATATCAGTGCAACATTAGGTATGTCAATCTGTGTATTCTTCCTCATTCTTTTCTATACAATTAAATCAAAAGGTTTTGGTGGTTTAGTTAAAGAATATACACTCCACCCTTTTAATCATTGGGCGTTTATTCCTGTAAACTTTATTCTTGAAACCGTAACTTTATTAGCTAAACCTATTTCTCTTGCTTTCCGTCTTTTCGGTAATATGTATGCAGGGGAATTAATCTTTATTCTTATCGCTGTGATGTACTCTGCAAATGTGGCCATTGCAGCATTGGGAATCCCATTACACCTAGCTTGGGCTATTTTCCATATTTTGGTTATTACGTTACAAGCATTCATCTTTATGATGTTAACGGTGGTTTATTTAAGTATTGCTTATAACAAAGCAGAACATTAATTTTTATTAACCGGCTCTAGGGCTAAACTTAACTTCTATCTATTGGAGAACATTATGGAAACTGTAATTACAGCGACAATCATTGGTGCATCAATTCTTCTTGCATTTGCTGCATTAGGTACTGCAATCGGCTTTGCGATCTTAGGTGGTAAATTCTTAGAATCATCTGCTCGTCAACCTGAATTAGCATCTAGCCTACAAACTAAAATGTTTATCGTGGCTGGTCTTTTGGATGCGATTGCAATGATTGCTGTTGGTATTTCATTACTTTTCATTTTCGCAAACCCATTCATCGGTTTATTACAATAATCACCTTATTTGCTTATCAACGTAAAACAAGCATAGTAAGGAGGACGTTGTGAATTTAAATGCAACATTGATTGGTCAACTTATTGCATTCGCACTTTTCGTGTGGTTCTGCATGAAGTTTGTTTGGCCACCAATTATTAATGCGATTGAAACACGTCAAAGCCAAATTGCGAACGCCTTAGCGTCAGCTGAAGCAGCGAAAAAAGAGCAAGCAGATACTAAAAATCTTGTTGAACAAGAACTTTTATCTGCAAAAGTACAAGCTCAAGAAATTTTAGATGCTGCGAATAAACGTCGCAATGAAGTGTTAGACGAAGTGAAGGCAGAAGCTGAAGAACTAAAAGCAAAAATTATTGCTCAAGGTTATGCTGAAGTAGAAGCAGAACGTAAACGTGTTCAAGAAGAATTACGTGTTAAAGTGGCTTCATTAGCAGTAGCGGGTGCTGAGAAAATTGTGGGTCGTTCTATTGATGAAGCGGCAAACAATGACATTATTGATAAATTAGTTGCAGAGTTATAAGAGGCTTAGCTTATGTCAGAATTAACTACAATAGCTCGCCCTTATGCAAAAGCTGCATTCGACTTTGCCATTGAACAAAGTGCGGTTGAAAAATGGACTGAAATGTTAGGTTTTGCTGCAGCCGTAGCTGAAGATGAAACGGTAAAAGCTTACTTAAGTAGTTCTCTTTCTGCACAGAAATTAGCTGATACAGTAATTTCTATTTGTGGCGAACAATTGGATCAATATGGGCAAAATCTTATTCGGTTAATGGCTGAAAATAAGCGTTTGAGTGCGATTCCTACCATGTTTGAAGAATTTAAACATTATGTGGAAGAACATCAAGCTATTGCAGAAGTTGAAGTAACTTCAGCACAACCATTGAATGCAACACAAATCGAAAAAATTGCAGCTGCAATGGAAAAAAGATTAGCTCGCAAAGTGAAATTAAATTGCAATGTAGATAGCTCACTGATTGCCGGTGTAGTGATTCGTACAGAAGATTTTGTGATTGACGGAAGTAGTCGTGGACAACTTGCTCGTCTCGCAAATGAGTTGCAATTATAAGAGGAATACAAGATGCAACTAAATTCAACTGAAATTAGTGAATTGATTAAAAAACGCATCGCTCAATTTGACGTGGTGAGCGAAGCCCGTAATACAGGGACAATTATTTCTGTAAGTGACGGGATTATTCGTATTCATGGCTTAAGCGATGTGATGCAAGGCGAAATGATCGCCTTACCAGGCAACCGTTACGCAATGGCACTTAACCTTGAACGTGATTCTGTTGGTGCGGTAGTAATGGGTCCTTACGCAGATTTAGCGGAAGGTATGGAAGTACAATGTACTGGCCGTATTCTTGAAGTACCAGTTGGTCGTGGTTTATTAGGTCGTGTGGTAAATACACTTGGTCAACCAATCGATGGTAAAGGTGAAATTGAAAACGATGGTTTCTCTCCTGTTGAAGTCATTGCACCAGGTGTTATCGATCGTAAATCTGTTGATCAGCCTGTACAAACTGGTTATAAAGCGGTTGACTCCATGGTTCCAATCGGTCGTGGTCAACGTGAGTTAATCATCGGTGACCGTCAAACGGGTAAAACAGCATTAGCAATCGACGCAATCATTAACCAACGTGATTCAGGTATTAAATGTATCTATGTCGCGATTGGTCAAAAAGCGTCGACTATTGCAAACGTAGTGCGTAAATTAGAAGAGCACGGTGCGCTTGAAAACACTATCGTTGTTGCGGCATCTGCATCTGAATCAGCTGCTTTACAATATTTAGCGCCTTATGCTGGTTGTGCAATGGGTGAATATTTCCGTGATCGCGGTGAAGATGCGTTAATCGTTTACGATGACTTATCAAAACAAGCCGTTGCTTATCGTCAAATTTCATTATTATTACGTCGTCCACCAGGTCGTGAAGCCTATCCAGGTGACGTATTCTATCTACACTCACGTTTACTTGAACGTGCAGCACGTGTAAATGAAGAATACGTAGAAAAATTCACTCAAGGTGCAGTAAAAGGAAAAACTGGTTCTTTAACCGCTCTTCCTATTATTGAAACTCAAGCTGGTGACGTTTCAGCATTCGTTCCAACCAACGTAATTTCGATTACCGATGGTCAGATTTTCTTAGAATCTAACTTATTTAACTCTGGTATTCGTCCAGCGGTAAACCCTGGTATTTCGGTATCTCGTGTGGGTGGTTCTGCACAAACTAAAGTAGTGAAAAAATTAGCTGGTGGTATCCGTACCGCATTAGCTCAATATCGTGAATTAGCGGCGTTTGCTCAGTTCGCATCCGACCTTGACGATGCTACCCGCAAACAACTTTCTCACGGTGAAAAAGTCACTGAATTATTGAAACAAAAACAATATGTACCGCTTAGCGTAGCAGAGCAATCTGTGTTGCTTTTCGCGGTTGAGTTTGGCTATTTAGAAGATGTGGAATTGCAAAAAATTGCAAGTTTTGAAGCCGCACTTTTAGATTATGCTCGCCGTAACCACAGCGAGTTTATGGCTGAATTGACCAAAACCGGTAATTACAATGATGAAGTTAAAGCATCATTGAAATCGATTTTGGATAACTTTAAAGCCAACAGCGCGTGGTAAAAGTAACGGAGAAATAAGATGGCAGGTGCAAAAGAGATAAAAACCAAAATTGCCAGTGTACAAAGTACACAAAAAATTACAAAGGCAATGGAAATGGTGGCGACCTCGAAAATGCGTAAAACGCAGGATCGTATGTCGGCTTCTCGTCCGTATTCTGAAACAATACGAAATGTTATCAGCCACGTCTCTAAAGCAAGCGTTGGTTATAAACACCCATTTTTAATTCAACGCGAAGTGAAAAAAGTCGGGATCTTAGTGGTCTCGACTGACCGCGGAATGTGTGGTGGTTTGAACATTAACTTGTTTAAAACCGTCATGACAGAAATCAAACAATGGAAAGATAAAGGTGTTAATGTTGAATTGGGTTTAATTGGCTCAAAAGGCATTAGCTTTTTCCGTTCATTAGGATTACCTGTTCGTGCACAACTTTCCGGTTTGGGTGATAATCCGACAATGGAAGACTTAATTGGTGTTGCAAACGGTATGTTTGGTAGCTATAAAGACGAAGAAGTAGATGCAGTTTATATTGCCTACAATAAATTCGTTAATACAATGGCACAAAAACCTGTTTATCAACAATTAATACCATTACCGGCATTAGAAACCGATAATTTAGAGCAAAGACAAAGCACCTGGGATTACCTTTACGAGCCAGAGCCAAAAGTCTTATTAGACAGTTTGCTTACTCGTTATTTGGAATCACAAGTGTATCAATCTGTGGTAGATAACCTTGCTTCCGAGCAAGCTGCTAGAATGGTAGCAATGAAAGCGGCAACTGATAATGCAGGTAATTTAATCAATGACTTGCGATTAGTTTACAATAAAGCCCGTCAAGCAAGTATTACAAATGAATTAAACGAAATCGTCGCCGGCGCGGCAGCGATTTAATGAAAGAGGAACGGTAATGTCAGCAGGAAAAATTGTACAAATCATCGGTGCGGTGATTGACGTTGAATTCCCACAAGATGCAGTACCAAAAGTTTACGATGCATTAAAAGTTGAATCAGGTTTAACGCTTGAAGTTCAACAACAATTAGGTGGCGGTGTAGTTCGCTGTATCGCATTAGGTACATCTGACGGCTTAAAACGTGGTTTAAAAGTAGAAAATACGGGTAACCCTATTCAAGTTCCAGTAGGGACTAAAACGTTAGGCCGTATTATGAACGTGTTAGGTGAACCAATCGATGAGCAAGGTGAAATTGGCGCAGAAGAAAATTGGTCTATTCACCGTCCAGCACCAAGCTACGAGGAACAATCTAACAGTACGGAATTATTAGAAACTGGTATCAAAGTTATCGACTTAATTTGTCCATTCGCAAAAGGTGGTAAAGTAGGTCTATTCGGTGGTGCGGGTGTAGGTAAAACCGTTAACATGATGGAGTTAATCCGTAATATCGCGATTGAGCACTCAGGTTACTCCGTATTTGCGGGTGTAGGTGAACGTACTCGTGAAGGTAACGACTTCTATCATGAAATGAAAGATTCTAACGTATTAGATAAAGTATCATTAGTTTACGGACAAATGAATGAGCCACCAGGTAACCGTTTACGTGTTGCGTTAACCGGTTTAACTATGGCAGAGAAATTCCGTGACGAAGGTCGTGATGTATTATTCTTCGTGGATAATATCTATCGTTATACCCTTGCTGGTACTGAAGTATCTGCGTTATTAGGTCGTATGCCATCTGCGGTAGGTTACCAACCGACATTAGCAGAAGAAATGGGTGTGTTACAAGAACGTATCACTTCAACCAAAACAGGTTCTATCACCTCTGTTCAAGCGGTATACGTACCTGCGGATGACTTAACTGACCCATCTCCGGCAACAACCTTTGCACACTTAGACTCAACAGTTGTATTAAGTCGTCAAATTGCGTCTTTAGGTATTTACCCTGCGGTTGACCCATTAGATTCAACTTCACGTCAATTAGACCCACTCGTTGTTGGTCAAGAGCATTATGATGTAGCGCGTGGTGTTCAAGGTATCTTACAACGTTATAAAGAATTAAAAGATATTATCGCAATTCTTGGTATGGACGAGTTATCTGAAGATGACAAACTTGTGGTAGCACGTGCACGTAAAATTGAACGTTTCTTATCACAACCGTTCTTCGTTGCTGAGGTATTTAACGGTACTCCAGGTAAATACGTTTCTTTAAAAGAAACTATCCGCGGCTTTAAAGGTATTTTAAACGGCGAATACGACCATATTCCAGAACAAGCGTTCTACATGGTCGGTACAATCGACGAAGCGCTAGAAAAAGCCAAAAATATGTAATCACTTCAAGTCATTTGAAGGAGAACAAAAATGGCGACATTTAACTTAATAATAGTCAGCGCAGAGCGAAAAATCTTTGAAGGTGCTGTGAAACAAATCCAAGCAACAGGTGTGGAAGGTGAACTTGGTATTTTACCAAACCACACCCCTTTGATGACGGCAATTAAGCCAGGGATTGTTAAATTCACCCTTGAAGATGGCAATGAAGAAGTTATCTATGTTTCAGGCGGCTTCTTAGAAGTTCAGCCTAAAGTAGTAACAGTGCTTGCCGATGTTGCAATTCGCGGTAGCGAATTAGATGCAGATCGTATTCGTGAAGCAAAACGTAAAGCAGAAGAAAATATTGTGAATCATGCAGTTGATGTTGATCAAGATTTACTTGTGGCTAAACTTTCTAGAGAGTTAGCAAAACTTCGTGCTTACGAACTTACTGAAAGACTTGTTAAATCAAAACGATAAGTTTTTAATAATAAAAAAGAGCGGTTATTTTGACCGCTCTTTTTGTTTTTCTATCGTAAGAAATATTGATACGCTTTACTTTCAGTTACATCTTCATAAACATAACCGAGTTCTGCTAAAGCTTGTTCAAATTCTGCGTTATCTTTTTCGCCTAATTGGAAAGCCGCAAGAATATTACCGTAATCAGCTCCATGAGCACGATAATGGAATAATGAAATATTCCAACGTTTACCCAAAATTTCTAGGAATTTAAGTAAAGCGCCTTTTTGTTCTGGAAATTCAAAGCTATAAAGTCTTTCATGATGATTGGAAACTCGTCCACCCATTAAATAACGCACGTGAGTTTTCGCAATATCATCATCAGACATATCTTCTACATCAAAGCCATTTTTCGTTAAATCAGCAATAATTTCCGCTTTTTCAGCTTCATTAGCCGTGCGCACACCAACGAAAATACAGGCTTTTTGATTATCTGCATAACGATAACTGAATTCTGTTACTGCACGGTTGCCGATGACATGGGCAAATTTTAAGAAGCTACCCGGTTGTTCTGGCATAGTTACTGCCAATAAAGCTTCACGGTTTTCACCAATTTCGCAACGTTCTGAAACATAACGTAATGTATGGAAGTTAAGGTTGGCACCAGATAAAATTGCCGCCATATTTTTGCCTTCCAAATTGTTTTGTTTTACGTATTTCTTCAAACCGGCTAATCCTAAGGCGCCAGATGGCTCTGCGACAGCACGCACGTTTTCAAACAAATCTTTCATTGCTGCACAAACTTCATCGCTGTCTACCAGCACCATACCGTCTAAATATTTTTGACATAAACGGAATGTTTCGTCACCAATACGTTTTACTGCTACACCATCGGCAAATAACCCAACGTGTGATAAATCGGTAGGTTCACCTTTTTCTAAGGCTGCATTCAAACAAGCTGAATCTTTGGACTCGACACCAATGACTTTGATTTCCGGCATAAATTGCTTGAGCAAAATGGCTACGCCAGCCGCAAGACCACCGCCTCCAACTTGCACAAAGACATAATCTAAATCGGCAACTTGTTGCAACATTTCCATCGCCAATGTACCTTGACCTGCGATAACCAATGGATGATCAAAAGGTGGGATAAATGTCATATGTTTAGATTTTGAAAGCTCAATGGCTTTAGCTTTGGCTTCATCAAAATTTGCCCCATGTAGCAACACTTCACCACCAAAACTGCGGACCGCATCCACTTTAATGCTCGGTGTATTTTGTGGCATCACAATTAATGCTTTTAAGCCAAGCTGTTTAGCGGATAAAGCAACGCCCTGTGCATGGTTACCCGCAGAAGCGGCAATGACACCTGCTTGTTTTTGTTCATCAGAAAGGCTAGAAATCATTGCATAAGCACCACGCAGCTTAAAGCTATTTACTGGCTGGCGGTCTTCACGCTTAATCCAAATATTATTATGTAGGCGATCAGACAATTTGCCCATTTTTTGTAGCGGGGTTACGGTAGCGGCTTCATATACTCTGGAGCCAAGTTTAACAATCGCGTTAATGTAATCCGATTGAGAGGGTTGAGGATTGGTGAGTAGGTTTTTCATGGTATTTGTTGTTTATGATGAAGTGCGGGTAATTTTTTCTTTGTTTTATTTCTCCCTCTCATAAAAGAGAGGGAGAATCAGACACTATTTTAAAAGTGTTTTATCACGAACGGCACCTTTATCCGCAGAAGTAGCGAAGTGACCAAATACTTTTAATGCAAAAGACACTTCACGTTCACGGTTAGCTGGTTGCCAGCCTTTGGCATCTTGCTCGGTACGGCGTTTTGCTAATTCTTCATCGCTGATTTTAAGGTTAATCGAGCGATTTGGAATATCGATTTCGATAATATCGTCATCATGTACTAAGCCGATCGCACCACCAGAAGCTGCTTCAGGAGAAGCGTGACCAATAGATAAACCAGATGTACCACCAGAGAAACGACCATCTGTTAATAAAGCACATTTTTTACCTAAGCCCATCGATTTTAAGTAGCTGGTTGGATACAACATTTCTTGCATGCCAGGGCCGCCTTTTGGACCTTCGTAGCGGATGACTACCACATGGCCTTCTTTCACTTTGCCACCTAAAATACCAGCTACTGCATCTTCTTGGCTTTCAAATACGATTGCACGGCCAGTGAATTTCCAGATAGATTCATCCACACCCGCAGTTTTTACGATACAACCATCTTTAGCGATGTTACCGAACAATACCGCTAAGCCGCCTTCTTGAGAAATCGCATTTTCTTTATTACGAATACAACCGCCTACACGGTCATCATCTACGCTATCCCAACGGCAATCTTGCGAGAAGGCTTGCGTGGTGCGAATACCTGCCGGACCTGCACGGAAGAATTTATGTAGTTCTTCATCTTTATTACGAATGATATCGTATTGATTTAATTGCTCTTCTAAAGTCATACCTAACACAGTTTTGGTGTTACGGTGGATTAATCCTGCGCGATCTAATTCACCTAATAAGCCCATAATCCCACCTGCACGATGTACATCTTCCATGTGGTATTTATTGGTGTTTGGCGCGATTTTACTTAAGCAAGGCACAACGCGTGATAAGCGGTCAATATCTTCCATTTTGAAATCTACGCCAGCTTCTTGAGCAGCCGCTAATAAGTGTAAAACGGTATTACTTGAACCACCCATCGCAATATCTAAACTCATGGCATTTTCAAAGGCCTCAAAGGTGCCAATTGAACGAGGTAATACGCTTTCATCATCTTGTTCATAATAGCGTTTGCAAAGCTCAACAATTTGACGACCAGCTTTTAAGAATAATTCTTTACGGTCAGCATGGGTCGCTAACATCGAGCCATTGCCCGGTAAAGATAAACCTAACGCTTCGGTTAAGCAGTTCATTGAGTTAGCAGTAAACATCCCTGAGCAAGAACCACAGGTTGGGCAAGCACTGCGCTCAATGGCATCAACATCTTTATCGCTGACATTCACATCAGCGCTTTGGATCATGGCATCAATTAAGTCTAATTTGATGAGCTGGTCAGAAAGTTTGGTTTTTCCCGCTTCCATCGGACCACCTGAAACGAAAATAGTTGGAATGTTTAAGCGCATTGCAGCCATCAACATTCCCGGGGTGATTTTGTCACAGTTGGAAATACACACCATTGCATCAGCACAGTGAGCATTAACCATATATTCCACGCTATCTGCGATTAAATCACGGCTTGGTAAGGAATAAAGCATCCCACCGTGACCCATAGCGATACCGTCATCTACTGCAATAGTATTGAATTCTTTTGCTACACCGCCGGCTTTTTCAATTTCAGCTGCAACCAGTTGTCCCATATCTTTTAAATGAACATGCCCAGGTACGAATTGGGTGAAAGAGTTCACCACCGCAATAATCGGTTTACCAAAGTCATTTTCTTTCATCCCTGTTGCACGCCATAAGGCACGTGCACCCGCCATATTACGACCCTGAGTACTGGTCGCTGAACGTAGTTTTGGCATAAATAATCTCTCCAAGTAAATTTTTAGGGTTCGTTGAATTATTCGATATAATTAAGTTTATAAATACAATTATTTAGATAAAGAATCTACAGCTTGAAATGGTAATGTAATAATTGCTAATGGAATCATAAGAATAGCAACACCTCCCCAAACTAAAGCCATTGAAGCTCCATCTGTGGTTCCTTCATAATCAAAACTTGTTGATTTTTTATATTCAATAAAATTTGTTTTTAATGGTTTAGATAGTTTTCCTTTAATTAATATCTCATCTTTATTCTGAAGTTTTACAAGCTCACCATGACTTATTTCAAAAAGTAAGTCAGGATTTCCCTGAGATGATTTGTAAACATCACGTTTATTAAATAAACTTTCTATCTCTTTTTTAGCCAATTTTTTGCTATCAAGTTCAATAAATATCAATGCTTTAATTTTGTTATCTTCACTATTTTTTTCAATACGATCTATGCGTGCTTCTTTAAAAGCTTTCATATCTTTAGAATTTAAAAAATTAATGAAATTTCGCACATCTTCTGATTTAGAAGAAGAGAACTGATAGCTATTTAAATCTCCTACAGCATAAATATTATTATTTGCAATAAAAAAGGCTTGAATCACCTCTGTTTGCTTAGATATTTCTTTTTCTTGTGTTGTTGTACATCCAAATACAAATAAAATAGAAATGACAAGTAAGATAAATTTTTTCATCATTTTATTCCTAATACATCCGGCAATTTCGCCAATTGATTCACCAACAAATCAAAAGTGCGGTCAGATTTTACAGTGATTTTTAACTGCACTTGGGTGTCTACCAATGCCATATCCATATTAGTCACGGTAAAGCCACGTAAACGAATAACACGTAATACTCGTTCTAAAACCTCTGGGCGATGTTGAGCAGTCAATTCAAAAGTATATTGGTTCATCTTAAATTTCCTCCAACATATCGGCATTACACGCACCTGGTGGGACTAATGGCCATACACATTCTTCAGGTGGAATGCATACTTGCAATAAATAGGCAGTTTCACTATTTAATAAACGATTAAGTGCCGCATCTACATCGTCAGCGTGCTCAATGCGTTCAGCTGGAATATCAAAGGCTTTCGCTAACATCACGAAATCAGGGTTATCTTCTAGAATGGTTTCAGAGCGGCGTTTGTTCCAGAAAAGGTCTTGCCATTGACGCACCATACCTAGGCGTTGGTTATCTAACAGCAAAATTTTCACGGGTAGTTTGCCGCGTTTGATTGAACCTAATTCTTGGATGTTCATCATTAATGAGCCATCACCAGTCACCAAAATCACTTCATCATGAGGGCGTGCTTTTTTCGCGCCCACCGATGCAGGTAAACCAAATCCCATGGTACCGAAGCCCGCAGAGGTAATATAGTTTTCTGGTGCGAAATGACGCATATGTTGCGCAGACCACATTTGGTGTTGGCCAACATCGGTACAAATCACGGCATTTTGAGGTTTACGCTGTGAAAGTGTGTTGAGTAATGACCAAGGGTCAATAGGTCGGTTGCCTGCATTGTCGATATAAGTGAAGTCGAGTTTGGCTTTCAGCGCTTGAATATGCGCACGCCAATCATCAATCGCAAGCGGGATACTTAAAGCTTCTAAAGCTTGAATTAAATCACCTTGAAGAGCAACATTGGCAACACGGAGTTTATTGATTTCCGCCGCATCAATATCACAATGAATGACTTTAGCTTGTGGCGCAAAACTGTCTAATTTACCCGTCACGCGGTCGTCAAAACGCGCACCGCACACTAACAATAAATCACATTCGTGTACGGCAATATTAGCAGGTCTTGTGCCGTGCATACCAATCATGCCCATATAAACGGGATCGGTTGGGTCAATTGAGCCTAAACCTTTTAATGTCGAAACGGACGGCATTTTGGTAATTTGTAGGAATTTTCTGACCGCTTGCGTTGCGTTTGCCATACCTACGCCACCACCGACATAAAGCACGGGTTTTTTCGCTTGCGTCAATAACGCTTTTGCTTCAGCTAATTTTAATTCTGAAAGTGCGGTCGGTTTTACGACAGGTTTTACAATGGGTTTGATATGTTCTGGTACATCGCCAACTTGGATGTTACGAGGGACATCGATGAGAACGGGGCCTGGTCTGCCACTTTGTGCAATTTGGAAAGCGGAAGCAATAATTTCGGGGAGTTCTTCAACGGATTGAACAATATAGCTGTGTTTGGTGCACGCGAGGGATAAACCTAAAACATCGGCTTCTTGGAAAGCATCCGTACCGATAAGAGGGGCTGCCACTTGACCAGTAAATGCCACGATTGGTACAGAATCAGCAAAGGCATCGCCTAAACCTGTGACTAAGTTGGTTGCGCCTGGGCCAGACGTTGCGACACATACGCCCACTTTGCCCGTAGAGCGCGCATAACCAATTGCGGCTATTGCAGCACCTTGTTCGTTACGGCAAAGAAGATGGTCAAGACCTGAGTCATAAATTGCATCATAGGTTGGCATGATTGCCCCGCCTGGGTAGCCGAAAAGATCGGTTACGCCATGCGCTTTTAAACATTGGATAATGAGTTGTGCGCCTGTCATGTTGCTTCCCGTTTTTATGATTATTGAATAATTTTATAAACACTGAAGTTCAGCATTGTAGCGGAATTTTTCGCCTTTGGTTAGGTTTTCGCGAAAAAACCAATGAAAAAAACACGATAACAAACATTATCGTGTTTTTGAATGAAAAGTGCGGTCAGAAAACGTGATGTTTTCTGTGCGTAAAATTAGAAGCCTGCTTGTTTTTCTAATTGTTCAACAAGCGCATCGTCTAAGCCTAACGCTTTTGCTAAGTCTGCTAAGAAAATGATTTCTTTGCGAGATAAATCTTTGCTTACTAAACGAGCGGCTAAGTACACATTGCTTGCAAGTGCAGTATCGTTGCCTACAAGACGTGCAATTTCATTGATAGAAATTGGGTTTTGGATTTCTTGTGCAATCCATTGTGCTAATTCAGGATTGTTACCCGCTTCGTTTGCAATAGTTTGTTTTTCATCTTCAGTGATTTCACCATCTGCTGCCGCTGCAGCGATCATGGTGCGTAAAATTAATTCGCCTGCATCGACATGGCTTGATGAATTTAATACATCAAACGCATTTTCTGAGATGTTTGGTTGGCTGCTTTGTTGGGATTTTTGATAGTTTTGGTAAGCTTGATAAGCAAGGTTACCTAAAACAGCAAGTGAGCCCAATTTTGCTAAGCTTGCACCGCCACTACGGCCTAAAATCATCGATAAAATACCACCTAACGCCGCACCACCACCTACTTTGGTAATAGAGTCGATAGTTTGGTTGCCGGTTTCAAGTTTACTTGCAGAGTTTTTAGCGACATTTAAAACTTGATTTAAAATGCTGTTGATATCCATAAATGTTTCCTTTTGGTTGTTAATAGGGATTAAATTTGGCCTTTAGACAGTAAATTTTAAAAAAAATTCACTATTTTTAACCGCTCTTTTAACCAAGTCCTTGACTAGGTTTTAGAATTCATTATATTGAAACCTTTCTTCATTAAAAAGGAACTTAATATGACGCAGTCAAACGCAAAGCGTGAGACCTTCTCTGGTCGGAAAGCATTTATTATGGCGGCAATTGGATCCGCTGTTGGTTTAGGAAACATTTGGCGTTTCCCTTACACTACTTATGAAAACGGGGGCGGTGCATTTATTATCCCTTATCTTATTGCACTTTTAACCGCCGGTATTCCATTGCTTTTCTTAGATTACGCAATCGGTCATCGCCATCGTGGTGGTGCACCACTTTCTTATCGTCGCTTTAACCCGCACTTTGAAGTGTTTGGTTGGTGGCAGGTGATGGTGAACGTCATCATCGGTCTTTACTACGCAGTAGTATTAGGTTGGGCGGCAAGCTACACCTACTTCTCACTTAATTCTGCCTGGGGCGATAAACCAATTGATTTCTTCCTACACGAATTCTTAAAAATGGGCGATATCAGCAATGGTGTGAGCTTTGAGTTTGTTGGTATGGTGACAGGCCCATTAATCGCAGTATGGTTAGTCGCATTAGGCGTACTTTCTTTAGGTATTCAAAAAGGGATTTCTAAATCTTCAGATATCTTAATGCCTGTTTTAGTCGTGATGTTTGTGGCATTGGTGGTTTATTCTTTATTCTTACCAGGTGCAGAAAAAGGCTTGAACGCGTTATTTACACCAGACTGGTCAAAACTCTCTAATCCGAGCGTGTGGATTGCGGCTTACGGTCAAATCTTCTTCTCTCTTTCCATCTGTTTCGGGATCATGATTACGTATGCATCGTACTTGAAAAAAGATTCAGATTTAACAGGTAGCGGTTTAGTTGTTGGTTTTGCGAACTCAAGTTTTGAAGTGCTTGCCGGTATCGGTGTATTTGCGGCATTAGGTTTCATCGCAACCGCACAAGGTGTAGAAGTGAGCGAAGTGGCAAAAGGTGGTATTGGTTTAGCTTTCTTTGCATTCCCAACTATTATTAATAAAGCACCATTCGGTGAAGTGTTAGGGGTATTGTTCTTTGGTTCATTAACCTTTGCGGCATTAACCTCATTTATCTCTGTTATTGAAGTAATTATTTCAGCGATTCAAGATAAACTCCGTTTACGTCGAGCAAAAGCGACCTTTGTTGTTGGTTTACCAATGATGGTGGTTTCGGTGATTTTATTCGGTACAACAACCGGCTTACCAATGCTTGATGTATTCGATAAATTTGTGAACTACTTCGGTATTGTAGCAGTGGCATTTGTTTCATTAATTGTGATTGTAGCAAATGAAAAACTAGGCTTATTAGGCAACCACTTAAATCAAAGCTCTTCATTCAAAGTGGGATTCCTATGGCGTTTATGTATTGTCATCACAACTGGTATTCTTGCCTTTATGTTATTGAGTGAAGGCGCGAAAGTATTTACAGAAGGTTATGAAGGCTATCCAAGCTGGTTTGTAAATATCTTTGGTTGGGGTATGGCAATTTCGCTAGTGGTCGTTTCATTCATTCTTTCTCGTTTAAAATGGAAAAATGAAGATAACTTCAAGCTTGAAGAAAAAGGAGAATAAAGATGACAAGTATTGCAATTACAATGATGATTGTGGCGCTTTTTGTGATTTGGGGCGGCTTGATCTTTTCCTTAATCAGACTTCCAAAAGAAGAAAAATAAGGTCAAAATTGACCGCACTTTGAAGTAAGTAGGGCGTGCTGAGCACGCCCTTTTTTGTTATTTCGATAAATCGATTTGATATACCGCAAATCCCACTTCATCGGTGCCGACTTTCTTCATTGGGTATTGCGCATTGTCTTGAATAAATTTCGCTGCTTGTTCGCTTGGCGAGGTTTCAAAACGCACATCTAATTTATCGTTACCTTTAATCGGTGCAAAACGCCAGTTTTTATCCGCACTAGGGTTTACATGGCCATTTTTTTCGCTTTCTGCTTTGATGTAATCTGCAAGAATTTGGCGGTTTTCATCAGGAGAAGCGTAAACAATGTGCGCATCGCCAGTGCCTGGGAATTTATTACCGTAAGCACGATAGTTGTTAGTCGCAATTAAGAATTCTGCTTTTGGATCAACTGGTTTACCTTGGTAAGTTAAATTCACTACACGGTGTGAGTTCGGGTTAATCAATTTACATTCGCCGTCATAACGCGGTGGTTGAGTCAGGTCGAATTCATAATTTATGCCGTCAATCACATCGTAGTTATAAGTACGGAAACCGTCCCAATCAAGTAAAGATTGTGGTTTGTCGCTGGTAGGATCGATTTGTTTAAACATACCTGCGCTACATTCTAACCACTCTTTCAGTTCTTCACCGGTTGCTTTCACCACAACTAATGTGTTTGGATAGAGGTATAAGTCTGCTGCGTTACGGAACGTTAATTCACCTTTGTTCACTTCAGTATAGCCTGTTGGGTCATTTTTGCGTCCGCCTGCTTTAAATGGTGCGCCTGCACTTAAAATTGGTAAGCCCGCCATTGCTGCAACACTTGGTGCTACTTTTTCAACGTAAGCCTTTTGTGCTTGGTTCACAATTTGAATGGTTGGGTCATCTTGCACTAGGGCTAAGTAGCTATACATGTTATCGGTCGCTTTACCGATTGGCTGTGCCACAAATTCACGGGTGGCTTCATGCACAGGTTTTAAAAGTGCGGTCAATTCGGCATCACTTTCTGTGGTCGCTTTTTTGTTTTCTGCATCGTAAATTGGGCGAAGTACTGCTTTACCATCAGTCACTAACCATTTGCCGTTGTGTTGAGCAAGGGTTAAGTCGATTACACTGATGTTGTTTGCCCAGTAGCCAGCCATACTTTCAGGTACGCCTTTTACAGTACCTTTAGCAATATCTGCATTTGGTGATTTGGCGAACTCTTTGTTTGGGAATAAACGGTGAGAGTGACCGAACACAATCGCATCAATGTGCGGTACATTAGCAAGGTAGAATGCTGAGTTTTCTGCACCTTCTTGATATGGCTCGTCAGATGGGCCTGTATGAGCAAGTGCCACAATAATATCGGCGCCTTTTTGTTTCATTTCTGGCACATATTTTTGTGCAGTTTTCACGATATCGCGAGTTTCTACTTTGCCTTGTAAGTTCGCTTTATCCCACACCATAATTTGTGGTGGCACAAAACCGATATAACCGATGTTTAGTTTATGCGTTTTACCTTGGCTATCCACCACTTCTTTGGTTTGAATCACATAAGGCGTGAAATAGGGCTCTTCAGTACCGACTTTCACTACGTTGGCATTGATGATTGGGAATTTCGCTTGTTTAATCGCATCCGCTAAATAATCTAAGCCATAGTTAAACTCATGGTTACCTAATGTCCCTACTTCATAGTGCATTGCATTTAAGCAATCTACAGCTGGGTTTGGTTTGCCTTCTTTATAACCTTTAGCTGCTTGATAGTCAGCGATGGGGTTACCTTGGATTAAGTCACCGTTATCAACTAAAACGCTGTTTTTCACCTCTTGACGCGCTTGACGAATCAAGCTTGCTGCACGGGTAAAACCGAATTTCTCAGTCGGTGCATCTTTGTAGTAATCGAAGTCAGTCAAAAAACTGTGAATATCGGTTGTTGCCACAATACGTAAATCGACTTGTGTGTCGCTTTTCGCAAAAGCAAAACGGCTCGCACTCAACGCTAAAATGCTGCTTGCGCCAAGCTGGATGAAATCTCTTCTGTTGATCATATGTGCTCCTATTGTGTGAGAATCGCCGGGATTTTAAATCTCTTTTACATATAAAGAAAGCGCAATATAAAGTTATGAAATGAAGTGTGATATACATCACAAAATAACGGATTGAATTCAGTTGCAAAACTTCACGTTTGGGACAAAAATAGGCTATCCAATCCGTTAAAAATTAAGTCATTCACAGTAAGGTAGCCTGCACTTGATGGCATCCGATAAGGAGATCGTTATGGCTTTTAATCTTAAAAATAGACACCTGTTGAGTCTTGTTCATCATTCAGAACGCGAAATTAATTATTTGTTAGATTTATCACGTGATTTGAAACGAGCGAAATATGCAGGAACAGAGCAACCTCAGCTTAAAGGTAAAAATATCGCACTCATTTTTGAAAAGACCTCAACACGTACTCGTTGTGCCTTTGAGGTAGCGGCTCATGATCAAGGTGCACAAGTGACTTACATTGATCCAAATTCATCTCAGATTGGACATAAAGAAAGCATGAAGGATACGGCTCGAGTTCTTGGGAGAATGTATGATGCGATTGAATATCGGGGCTTTAAACAAAGTACTGTCCAAGAACTTGCAGATTATGCTGGTGTGCCGGTATTTAATGGTTTAACGGATGAGTTTCACCCAACACAAATGCTCGCAGATGTTCTCACGATGATTGAACATTGTGACAAGCCACTTCGTCAAATTAGTTATGTGTATATTGGTGACGCACGTAATAACATGGGAAATTCTCTTTTGCTAATTGGAGCAAAACTGGGGATGGATGTGCGTATTTGCGGCCCTAAGGCCCTATTACCTGAAGCCAGTTTTATTGAAATGTGTAAAGGTTTTGCTAAAGAAAGTGGTGCGCGGATTACTGTAACGGAAGATATCGATAAAGCTGTAAGTGGCGTTGATTTTGTGCATACGGATGTTTGGGTTTCAATGGGTGAACCATTAGAAGCTTGGGGAGAACGTATTAAGCTATTGCTTCCTTATCAAGTAACGCCTGAACTCATGATGCGTACAGGTAATCTAAAAGTAAAATTCATGCACTGTTTACCTGCATTCCACAATAGTGAAACTAAAGTGGGTCGCCAAATTGCTGAAAAGTATCCTGAATTAGCAAACGGTATTGAAGTGACTGAAGAGGTGTTTGAATCACCGATGAATATTGCCTTTGAGCAAGCAGAAAACCGTATGCATACGATTAAAGCAGTCATGGTAGCGAGTTTAGCTTAGGAAAGATCGCGATAAATGAATACATTTATTCATCATCTATTTCAAGAATAATTTATCTCCATACTTTTTGTGGTTTTATTTTTATATAAAAATTAAATTTATTTTTTGATAATGATCACATTTTTTGAAAAATATTATTGACATGATATTTACACAAGCAGAGAATATACCCAACTAAGGTTAGTTTAGATAGAAAGAGGGAATTTTTCTATGCTACTTCGTACATATATACACAGATACGTCCATACGAAAGTATTGAGACTTTTACGGTTTAATCCGATAAAAGGTCGTTCTTTGATGGCGCATATCCGTCGTACACGCCATATTATGATGCCATCGCATCGCTCTTGCTTCTCATACTCAGTATTTGCTTCTCAAAATAAACCATCCAACACGGCTCTCTAAACAGAGTTGTTCTCTCTGTTTAGAGAGTCTCCACAGATTAATTTCTGAATATTTTTGTATTGTCTAGAACAGGCAAGAAATATTTTGTGAAATTAACTTAATCTTATTTAATTTAAAATAAAAATTCTTACTTTAGTTTTTTATATTAAAAAACTAGAGCGGGTTGTTTTATTCTAAATAAATCTATTGCGTTATTAAAATTAATAGCGCAGGGTAACTTTACGTCAAAAAAATAAATAAAAGGAGTTTATTATGCCAAACTTAAAAATTGCATATAGTCCAAAAGTTGAACAATATTTCTCTACAAATAGAGAATTAGTTGAAATTACCAAAACAGACTTTACTGATGTTGCCGCTATTGTGTTGACATCAGGGGATGTAGGTGAATACCTTGAACGTATTCAAGCAACAAATTTTGGTATCCCAGTATTTGTTGTTCAAACAGAAGAAGAACAAGTTGATCCGAAATTCTATGATGCTATTTATCATATTCAAGATTTAAATGGTTATGACATTAAGCTTTATAGCCGTCAAATCGAAACTGCTGCAAGACTTTATGAAGAAAAAATGTTACCTCCATTCTTCAAAATGTTAAGTGAATATGTAGAAATGGGTAATATTGCTTTTGACTGTCCAGGACATCAAGGTGGTCAATACTACCGTAAACACCCAGCAGGTCGTTTCCTTTATGACTTCTACGGTGAAAACATTTTCCGTTCAGATATTTGTAATGCTGATGTGAAATTAGGTGATTTGTTAATTCACGAAGGTGCAGCTTGCGATGCACAAAAATATGCTGCTCAAGTATTCAATGCAGATAAAACTTACTTCGTATTAAATGGTACATCTTCTTCAAACAAAGTTGCATTAAACGCAGTACTTGCTCCGGGCGATTTAGTATTATTTGACCGTAATAACCATAAATCAAACCACCATGGTGCATTAATTCAAGCGGGTGCAACCCCAATTTACTTAGAAACCGCACGTAACCCATTTGGTTTCATTGGTGGTATTGACAGTCACTGCTTCGAAGAAGATTATTTGAAATCATTAGTTAAAGAAGTCGCACCTGAAAAATTAAACCAAAAACGTCCATTCCGTTTAGCTGTTATTCAATTAGGTACTTATGACGGTACAATTTATAACGCACGTCAAGTGGTAGATAAAATTGGTCATCTTTGTGACTACATCTTATTCGACTCTGCATGGGTAGGTTATGAACAATTCATTCCAATGATGAAAGACTGCTCTCCATTATTGCTTGAATTAAATGAAAATGACCCAGGTATTTTAGTGACTCAATCTGTTCATAAACAACAAGCAGGTTTCTCACAAACTTCACAAATTCACAAAAAAGATAAACACATTAAAGGTCAAGATCGTTATGTAAACCACAAACGTTTTAATAATGCCTTTATGTTACATGCGTCAACCAGTCCGTTCTATCCATTATTTGCGGCGTTAGATGTGAATGCAAAAATTCAAGGTAGCGAAGCAGGTCGTCGTTTATGGCATGAATGTGTGAAAGTCGGTATCGAAGCACGTAAATTAGTATTAAATCACTGTGAATTAATTCGTCCATTTATTCCAACCACAATTAAAGGTAAAAAATGGCAAGATTATGACACAGAAGAAATCGCAACTAATCTCGAATTCTTCAAATTCCACCCAACAGATACATGGCATAAATTTGAAGGCTATGCTGACGAACAATATTTCGTTGACCCATGTAAATTCTTGCTTACCACGCCAGGTATTAGCTTAGAAACAGGCGAATATGAAAAATTTGGTGTACCAGCAACTATTCTTGCTAACTACTTACGTGAAAACGGTATTATTCCGGAAAAATGTGACTTGAACTCAATCTTATTCTTGCTCACTCCGGCAGAAACCCTCACCAAAATGCAAACTTTGGTCGCTCAAATCGCCTTGTTTGAAAAACACATTAAACAAGACTCTTTATTAAAAGATGTATTGCCAACTGTGTATAAAAACAATGAAGACCGTTACAAAGGCTACACCATCCGTCAATTATGCCAAGAAATGCATGACCTTTATGTAAGCCGTAATGTAAAACAACTTCAAAAAGATCTATTCCGCAAAGCAACATTACCGGAATATGCGTTAAATCCACACGATGCGAATATTGAATTCGTTCGTAACAAAGTTGAACTTGTTCCATTAACAGACATTGTTGGTCGTGTGGCTGCGGAAGGTGCGTTACCTTATCCTCCAGGTGTGTTATGTGTGGTTCCAGGGGAAAGATGGAGTCCAACTGCACAAAAATACTTCCTTGCATTAGAAGAAGGTATCAACACATTACCTGGCTTCGCACCTGAAATCCAAGGGGTTTACTTACAAAAAGACCCTGATGGACGTACTCGTGCATATGGCTATGTTTTAACTGACTATTAATAAAGTGAGGTTATGAGGATCTTCCTCATAACCCTCTCAGCACAAACAAAAAAGTGCGGTTAAAAACATCTGATTTTTTGACCGCACTTGTAGGAGTATAAATTATGAGTGCTAAAAGTAATAAAATTGGTGTGGTACAACTCACCATTCTTACCATGGTTAATATGATGGGTTCCGGTATCATTATGTTACCGACCAAATTAGCCGAAATTGGGACTATTTCCATCGTTTCTTGGCTTGTAACAGCTGTTGGTTCAACAGCCTTAGCTTATGCATTCGCACAATGCGGTATGTTTAGTAAAAAATCTGGTGGTATGGGCGGTTATGCGGAATACTCTTTCGGTAAAGCCGGTAACTTCATGGCAAACTACACTTACGGTGTATCATTAGTTATTGCCAATACAGCAATCGCAATTTCTGCGGTGGGTTATGGTTCAGAGTTCCTTGGTGCGACCCTTTCTCCACTTTCTATCGCATTATGGACAATCTTCACTCTTTGGCTTGCAACCGTTCTTAACTTTGGTGGTGCAAGAATCACCGGTAACATCAGTTCATTCACCATTTGGGGTGTAATCATTCCTGTGGTAGGTATTTCAATCATCGGTTGGAAATGGTTTGATGGTACAATGTATGTAAATTCTTGGAACCCACACAATGTACCTACTTTTGAAGCGATCGGTGTATCTATTTCAATGACATTATGGGCGTTCTTAGGATTAGAATCAGCTTGTGCAAACGCAGATGCTGTTGAAAATCCAGAGAAAAACGTACCAATCGCAGTACTTGGTGGTACTTTAGGGGCAGCGGTAATTTATATCGTTTCAACTAACGTGATCGCAGGTATTGTACCTAACCTTGAACTCGCTAATTCAACAGCGCCATTCGGTTTAGCCTTTGCTCATATGTTTGATGAAACAATCGGTAAAGTCATCATGGGCTTAATGGTGATGTCTTGCTTTGGTTCATTATTAGGCTGGCAGTTCACAATTGCCCAAGTATTTAAATCTTCAGCAGAAGAAGGTTATTTCCCAGCATTCTTCAAAAAAGTTACCAGTAAAGATGCACCAATCGTTGGTATGGTGACCATTACTGCATTACAAACTTTACTTTCTTTGATGACAATTAGTCCATCATTAAATAAACAATTCAATGTGTTGGTGGACTTAGCGGTAGTAACAAATGTTATTCCATACTTGCTCTCAATGGCTGCACTTGCCGTGTTGTTGAAAGCAGAGAATGTTGCGCCACAAAAATATAAAACAACCGTCTTTGTTGCCTTTATTGGTTCACTCTATAGTATCTATGCCCTTTATGCGGCAGGTGAACAAGCGATGTTATATGGTTCAATTGTGACCTTTATCGGTTGGACATTGTATGGTTTTGTTTCTTACAAATTTGACCTTAAAAAATCACAAGCAAATTAAAAAAGAGAAGCCTACATCTTCATGTAGGCCTTTCGAGTTGCAATAAACTTAAAGTATAAAAGAGCGGTTGAAAATTACGGTATTATGTAGCAGTTGCACAAAGATTTAATTTGTTGTTTCTGCTACATTTTCTTATCTTTTATGTACAAAAGGTAAGAATAGTCAATGACAAAACAAAAATCAACTTTGGAAAATGCGCTTGAAGAAGCGATTGAAGAAATTGAAACCGAAAAGAAAGAAATTGCAGCGCAAATCAAGCAACTCCATAAAGAATTAAAAGATCTTGATCGGAAGATTTCAGACTATCGTGTGGCATTAAATCACGCAAAAGGTCGGGAAGAACCGCCTTTACCGTCAAACCCCAAATTTAGAAATCTTCGTTTTCAAATTTCGCCTCAACAGTTGATTGCTCAGGTACTAAAACAAGAGCCTTCAAAATGGTTAAGTGTGAAGGAGATTACATATCTAGCGATGAAGTTAGATGGGCAAGAGATTGAAGAAGTCATACCGTATAAACAATCACAAACGATTGCTTGTACATTAAACTATTTAAAGTATAAATCGTTAGTGGAAAAATGCTTAATAGATAACTCACAACATTGGCGATTGAGAACACTTGAGCAAGGATAGTAAATAGCGGTAGAAATACCGCTATTTTTGTTTCCATTGCCAGTGAACCTCATTTCGGCTGATTTGAACTCTATTAATCCATTCTCTTTTGTAAAACTCATTCAGTTGTTTACGAACGGAATCAAGATGCTTTTCAGATGGCGTGTCAGGATTTTGTTCAATATCGAAAATGCGCTGCGTGAGTTCGGCAATTGTAAAGGCTTTGTTGGGGGCTTCTCGCATCATTTGCACGATGTATTTACGAATTTTCCCTTTAAAGAGCTTATATTTGGAACGGTACACAAAGTTGTCCGTATTATAAAGGGCTACATCACTTTCCTGTTGAGTAAGTTCAATAGCACGTTTTAATGTGGCAATATTCGCCTCAAGTAACGCAAGATGATGCAAGACTTGTTTACGCTCAAACTCAAATTCTTTGAGTTTCTTATCTAGGTTATATGCCATATATCTACTGCCAAATCACTTCTTGATGAATAATTTTTCGTTGCCAATAACCGCACCATTCATTGTTATCGTTAGTGGTTTTCAAACATCGGCTTAATACATCAATAAACTGCGCTTTATTTGAGGTACGGCGATTGTCCTCACGGTACGCAATTTCATTAGCATAGTTAAGTAAGTATTCGTTGCTGATACGGTGAACTTGTCCGTAGTACATCCGTTTGAAACGACTAAATAGACTTTCTGCCTGATTGTTTGTTACACCTAAGTCACTACGATATTCTTCTTTATGGTTTACAGTTCTCAAGTTATAGTAAGGCAACAAGACATCATAAGCCGTGCTTTCATCGGTATTGATTTGTGTATTAGGTTTAATGAACTTATCGGCAAAACTTTTCACTACCGATTGCGATTCAGTATGTGCCACAAAAACGTGAGAGCGTTTTGCCCCACAATGCAACGCATTACTGGCTTTTTCTTCTGGCGAATAATGCTCACGAGCAACCATGACACAACGTTTATCAGGATTCTGATTTTCCTTTAAACGATAGTCAATGCGGTCAGATTTCTTGTTTGCTTTACGTGGTGCAGGATGAACATAAGTGCCGTCCATATCCACTGCACCTGACAATGGTTTCATATCACGACTTTCCAGTAATGCCTTGCGGAATTTATGTGATAAAACAAATGCTGTGCGAGGATTAAGTTTTGCATTACGAGCTAATTGAAGGGAAGATAAGCCTTTGACGGCATTTACCCATTCCATTAAAGCATAGAGATAAACCTTAATCGGTTTCTTGCGATTAGCAAAAATGGTGCCAGAAGTGACACTAAAAGTGTGATTACAATGTTTGCAGCGCCATTGTTTACGTGTAGAAATATAATAAGGCTTGTGTTGTACCCCACATTTAGGACAAGTGATTAACTCTTTTCCACCCCATCTTAATTCACAAAGCAAATCATACGCTTCTTCTTCCGAGAGTTGTGCAATCTCGTAGGAAGAAAGCATGCGAGCTTTGCTGGAAAGAAGAAAATGTTGGGTCATAACCTGAAAATAATGTAAAATTTTGGTATACAAGATAATTTCACTATACCTAAATAGTACACTTAAGTCAACAAGGGATGCAAAAATGAGTATAAGCAATCGTTTGAGAGAAGTTATGGAAATTAAGGGGTTGAATATTAAGTGCTTTTCTGAACAACTTAATATACCTTATCGTACACTCCAAAATTATTTATTACATTCGCGCGATCCAAGTGCAGAAGTGTTGGTTAAAGTCAGTGAAGCGTTAGATGTTAATTTGAATTGGCTAATGCGTGGGAAAGGGGAAGTATTTAACAGCTTTGCTGTTGGAACGCTTACTGAAAGTGAACAGACTCTTATTAACAACTATCGAATGATGTCAAATGATACTCAGGCAGCATTTGATATATCTTTTAAACACTTATCTAAAACACATTCTTAATATACTTACTTTAACTATTTAACGCCATTTAATTTGTCAATTAATTTGAAAAGATAGCTTCTGCATGGTAGGATAGAAGATCGTATGCAGTTTTGGTTGCGTAAATGTCGTGTTTATCATATGGGAGGAAATATGAATTACAATGATATATATGATTCAAGATTTTTAGATAAATTTGGAGAATATAAATCTAAAGTGTCTTCTATTGACCTTAAAGATAAATATGAAATAGATGTTCTAGCTATTGCAAAGACTTGCGATATTTTGGTGGAATACATATTCAGCGAACATTCTGGTTGGAGCATAAATGATGATTCTTCTGGAAGAAGAATTGTGATAAATAAATTTGAGCCTGAATATAGACAAAGATTTACTATTGCCCATGAAATAGGACATATTATTTTAAATCATCAAGGTAAATCATATAGAACAAATAACTTAGAAAAATATGCAGGTACGATTTCTAGAATGAATGAAATTGCAGCTAATAATTTTGCTGCTGAACTTATTATGCCAGAGAAATTGGTTAAAAAATCCCTACGTAACTCAATAGATGAGTTAGGGTACTCAACTAGTCAACGTTTTAGTGAAAGAGAGCTCACAAAGATTATTACTCTGTCTGCTTCTCAATTTAATGTTTCTACTCAGGCTTTGTATTATAGAGTTGATAATCTAGGGTTGTTTGTTGATGAATGAAATGAAAAGAAATCTTGATGGTTTTTATAATAAGATTTATGAGTCTTATAAACCTGAAGATTATTTTGATGAAATAGAAATAATAATAAATTATTATAAAAACAATACAAGTGAGAATGATAGGCTGTATAAAATATTATCATTGACTCTAAACAAAGCAGATTCTAAACAAGACACGTCAAAAATTGAAAGCTTTATTAATGGATGTAATGAAATACTATCAAACACTCCAGCTAATAAGGATTGGCAATTATTTTATCTTTACAAAGAGTTATTACAATTTTTCGTTCATTCTAATGATGAATATAACTATTTTAGAGGGCAATCTCATAGCTATCCTTTAACTCCTAATATACTAAGGGAGGATGTACAATATTCTTATAGGGATGATTTTGAAAATCTTTATCTAAAAATATCAAATGAGTTTCCCGAAAAAATAACGTATTTCAACCTTCAAAATTGCGAAATCGAAGATAGAGAGTATCAACTATCTTTGTTACAACATTATGGTTTAAAAACTAGCCTCTTAGATATTACAAGCAATCCTTATATTGCTATGTTATTTATGTTGTCAGATGCCTTTACTTCATATAAAGAACCTACATTCTTTCTTTTCAAGATAGATGAAAATATTCATACAAATAAGCATTTATTTACAGAAGTGAGAAAAAGTAAGCTAAATGAAAGAATAATAGCTCAAAAAGGTGCATTTTTGAACTTTGATAAAATATTCATGAATAAACACTTTGATGTAGAGAGAATTTGTTGCATAAAAATAAGATTGAATTTCTCAGAAGACGATTATTTAAAGCATTTGGAATCAGAAGAAGAAAATATAAAAAATATTCAGACTGAAGTTAATGGAAATTTAGTATCAGATGAACAAAAGGAAAATTACTTAAAACTCTTGGAGAATGAGAAGAATTCTCTCGAAAAATCTAAATTAAACTGCTTACAGTTTATTAAGAATGAACTCTTACAAAAATTAAGAGAGTTTTGTTATTTTGAGGAGGATCTTTTTCCCGATTTTGAAACTAGAATAAAATATTTATCTGGCAAGTATAAATCAGCAGCAAATAAAAAGATTCTATTGTAAGAAGTTTCAGTAAATTAAAGCAGTAAATAGTAATTTACTGCTTCTTTACTATTTAGACTTGATAAAATTAACAAGTTCTTTTAACGATTTCATCTCATCATCCTTCTGCTTAAGCAATTTATTCAACAATTCTTCTTTTTCTCTTGCATGAGACAAAGCCAACTTCAACCGTTCAACCTCAATCAACAATTGGGTTTCCCCACCGCCTTGATACACAGAACCTAGCGGTGATTCAATTTGAAAACAGATATTCTTACCATCTGATTGCATTAGCTCAACTACATCAATATCGAATACTTGTGCAATTTGTTCAAGTTTGTCTAGATAGATTTTACTTTCACCACGCTCAATTTTAGCATAGCCATTTAATGACATATCCAGTTTTTCAGCCATCTGTTCTTGCGACCAATCCTTTGCTTCTCGGATTTTTCGAATCTTCTCATTGACACTCATTTTGTACCTGTAAAATTTCTTGAATACCCACTACTAGGGTAGTTGATAGAGATTACCAGTTGCTACAGCGAAACAACCAGATTATGTATTATAGCTAGGTTTAATGCGGGTTCTTACTGAAAATTTCCCTAAATTTCTTATATTAATCATTATAGGTTTTTTATTATGAATAAGCTACTTCTATCTTTATCTACAGTATTCGTATCTACAAACGTTTTTGCTTTGTCACCTTTAGAGCAAGCTAAAGTGGATACCGTTGCAAAGGTCTATCAAACCAATGATTTAGAACGCTACTCAACAAAAGAGTTTGCAGATTTGCAAATGAAAGCAACAGATATTCATAACGAAAATGAGTATGAATACGGCGGAACATGCCTTTCCGAATTTTGGATCTATGGAATGGTGAGAAATCAAGTTGAAGTAAAACCTATCATAAAAATTATTAAGGAACAGGTAAATGTCACTCTAAAAAGTAATAAGAAAACCATTGATTTAGTCTATCAACTGGAATGTGAAAACAACCAATGCTTAGTATCGGATGTAATTACTGAACAAGGACGTAGTTACAAGAAAAACTTGGTTTCTTGCATCAAGAAATATCAATAAGGAAATGTCATGAGAAAAGCAGTTATCGCCGTAGCATTAATCCTATCATTAACATCTTGTGCCGAAATTGCAGATGGGTTTCGAGATGTTTCACAAGGTACATTTGTGAAGAAAAGAGTTGGCAATCCATTTAGAACGGAGCAAACCACTGATTCATCTTTATATAACAGTTTGGTTAATCTATCTCAAGGTAAAGCAGTAGGTTCATCTATAAAGATGGAAACATCTGATCTTATGTTCTTCAAGGCATTAAACCATAATACTTTAATTCAAGAAAATGAAGTAAATTATGACTACGACCAAGTCGAATTATTAAGTAGTGAATTAAAACGCCATAAAATCTTTGTTAAAGAGAGTAAAGCAGGTGAAAAATGTTCATCTCCTTTATCAAATAATCAAGGATACACATCATCAACTTACGAATTTATTATTAATGGTAAAAAACTATATATCCTTCAATATGGAAGTGTTTGTGGAAGTTGTTTATATAAACCCATTGTAATTACCAAGAATCAGCCTTGCAAAGTCCTCAATACTCTTTAAATTTTAGGTATAACACGAGAATGTTTAAAAATTTGCTTAAAGAATATCAAGAAGGATACGTATATCTCTTTTCTGATAGAAGTTTCTATAAGAAGCTTTGGATTATTCCTTTATTACTATTTTTCCCATTTATAAAGTATCCATTCGGCATAATATTTATTAAAGGATGGCAGGTTCAGATGGTTGAAGATATTATGCTAGATAAGCCGTTGCAATCATTACAAATAAAGAAAATAGTTCTGAAAGGGTTACAAATAACAGGAGTTACGATTATATATTGGATGGTTCCAACAGCTTTTTGTTATTTATTAGGACTAAAAGGTATTCTAGGATTGTTCTTAGATATACTAGAATTTATACAAAGCGGATTAACAGGCTATCTTACTGATTACATTGAGGATTATATTGCAATATTATTTATCTACTTTATATGGGGCATGATCTCAAATCTAATTCTTCAATGTGGAATCATTAGATATGCATTAACTGGAAAATGGTTAGAATTATTAAATATACCGAAAAACATCTTATTTCTAATGGCTAATTTACATAATTTCTTAAAGTTTTATGTTTTTTATCTAGTCACAGTATTGCTTTTAATAATCCTTGATTCGTTATTATTATTTATAGCGTTTCCTATTGAGATTTTGTTGCTACCATTTTTACTTGTTCTCTATTATGGTTCAGTTTCGCATGAGTTAGGGCATCTAGCAAAAAATGCATTTCTCAAGCAGGTTAATAGGAAAAAAGATTTAACTGCTGATAATCCAACAGATTATATTGAAAATAAACGTTCACATTAAGAGGATTAGTTATGATTGAAAAATCGTTATTTACATACTTTATTGAAGCATTTACTAAAAACTATGCAAACTTTAAAGGGCGTGCTAGACGAAAAGAGTATTGGGGATTTACTTTATTTTATGCGTTAATATTCGCTATTTTAGGTGCTTTTGCTTTTACAGGTATTGGAGTAATACTTTTTTTAGTAGTTTTTGTTGTTACCTTACCACCTTCAATATCCCTAACAGTCCGTAGATTACACGATATAAATTTATCGGGTTGGTTTACTTTATATATGTTAATTATGCTAATTCCTGTTATTGGTGAAGCGATTGCAATCATCATTTCAATCGTCATCGGAGTTGTGCAAGGTAGTGCCGAATCGAATAAATTTGGCGAAAATCCTGTAATATCGAATAAATAATTACGGACACTAGCGATAACAAATAATAGATGAAAGCAACTTCGTGAGGAATTGCTTTTTTTTTTATTTGACGAAAAATTTTCAAAGGACTATATTTACACTAATTTGCAGGGAAAACTTACTACAAATTATATAATTAGCCAAGGAATACAACTTTATTCAATCACCAATTAATACACATTAACAGGTGTGTAGCGAATGTTTAGGTGGCAGCAAATTTCATCTTGTAAATTTCCTGTTTTAACAATCGCAATTTCACTCATTTTAAATGAGCCTTCCACAAGTTCCTTGTGGGTAACGGTATTCGAGGCATAAACGCTTTGAGCCGACTTGAAATTTTCAAGTGGGCGATTTTTTATGTCTGGCGTTTAGCAAATCTCGAATGCCTTGTACTACACAAGGAAATTCGCAATGGCTCAACATTATTTACTTTCAAGCAAATCAAAAAACATCAATTTAAAAGATATTTTACGCCTTACTGAAGAAGATGCTTTTCACCTTTTAAAAACTCACCGTTGGGGAAACCCTGATAATATTCGTGATGTATGCTGTCCGCATTGTAGTATTCGCCACGAAGCCTATTTCCTTTCTTCTCGTAAACGTTGGTGTTGTAAACATTGCAAACGCCATTTTTATATTACAACAAATACAGCCTTTGCCTTTCATAAAGTTGATTTAGTCGATATTCTTGCTGTCATCTTAATGATGGTAAATAGCTCAAAAGGCATTAGTGCGATTGATGTTAGTCGTCATCTTAATTTGAACTACAAAACGGCGTTTGTACTTTGTGGGAAAGTTCGAGAAGCTTTATTTAAAACGCGCGATTTAAGTTCATTGTCAGGAGAAATTCACGAAGATGGAATGTGGATCAACTTTACCTTGCGTCCAACTAATTTTCGTAAAAACAATCATAAACAACGTCAAAAAGCCGATGAGAAAGGTCGTAAATATCCTAAATTTAGAACGACTAAACGTTGTCTATTCGCTATTACACAACGTGCTGCAAATGATAGTAATATATCTGGAGCAAATCGTACCATTGTTGCAATGGATTACACCGAAAATGCGGATACTGTTTTTGCATTGAATCAACGCTTTGTTAAAGCAGGCAGTGATATTATGTGTGATGAAAACCCTGCTTATAAAAGTCTTGATTTTCACTACATCCGTTGGTCGGTGAATCATCAAGAGGCTTATAGTGCGAAAGGTGTAAATAATAACCTTGCGGAATCCTTTAATGCCAGAATGCGCGACTTAATGCGTGGTACACACCATAAAACCGATAATAAATATGCCTTACATTATGCTAATCAAGCTGCATTCTTTTCAGATAACCGCCGTAAATCAAATGGGGAACTCTTTGAAGATGTCCTCAAACGTTGCTTATGGGTATTGCCGCTCAAAGAGTGGAGCGGTTACTGGCAAGGAAATCATCGTGAAGGTGAGCTTCTAGGTATGAAAGCCTTTGCACCTAACGAAATTTCATCACTCTACTTTAAGCGACTTGAAGAACAAGCTGCATACGATGAAATTCTGATGGCAGCATAGAACCGAATAGAAGCTAATAGACTAGATAGAAAGAAATAGCTTACCTGAATGAAGGTTGAGCGGAATAGCTACTCCTTGAGTTTAAAAAAATGGAAAATTGATGTAAAAAATTGCGAGGTTAAAGTTAGAATTTGAGGTAAAAGAAATGCCTTTCACGATTTTCATTCGGAAAGGCATTTAAATTTATGCGGTAAATTAGTCAATTTTCGGACTTTGTGCAACTGCTACATAATACCGGAAAATTAACTTGTTTTTAACCGCTCTTTTTTATTTAGGACAATACTCTCAACAAAACAGGCTGAAATTCTGTTTGTTGGCCGAGTTTTCGGGTGTAACGTTTAACCATCACAAAGGAAAGTGCGGTCAACATAAAGATTAAAATTGTACGGATGAGTTCATTTTCACTGATATAGCTAGAAAGCAATGTTGCAACTAATAGCGTGAAAAGCGGCACGATATACATTAACAGTGCGGAGAAAAGCATGGATTTTTCTTCTAGACCAATTTCTACCATTTGGCCTGCACGGAGTGGCGTGATGGTTTCTAGCGTAAAGATATGTTCACCTCGTTTTCCGTTAAGCTCAGAAAGGGAAGCTGTTCCACAGGCTTCTCTAGCCGAACAAGTTCCACAGGCGCTTTGTGATTGACATTTCACTTTAGCAAGGCCTGTTTCTGCATCATAGCTCATTACAACAGCACTTTCTTTTAGCATTGTGCTTCTCCCATATAAATATCAAAGCGGTGGTTTTTGGTTTCACGACTGACATGGGGCGCTTTTTGCGCTAAAAATTCCGCATAATCAGGACGTTTTACCACCACGCGTTTACGGGCTAATTGTAGCGCAGGTGTCAAGAGCTCATCGGCATCTAAATCGGCACCAACTAAATGTTGGAATACACGCATTTCTTTTTTTACTAGGGCGGATTTTTGCTTATGTGGATACATTGGATCCAAATACACCACATCGGCACTCTCGGTTTGAGGATTGAGTTCGGCAATATGATGAACATCTAGCAATTGCATATTTTGTTGCATCATTTCGCCTATTTCTACATCCTGATAAGCGCGGTTGAGCCCATCCTGCAATAGCAAATGTACTACTGGGTGACGTTCTACTAAACGCACTTGGCAACCGATAGAAGCTAGAACAAAGGCATCTCGACCAAGTCCGGCTGTAGCATCAATTACATTAGGTAATTCAGCACCCTTAATGCCTACAGCTTTGGCAACAGCTTCGCCACGTCCACCACCAAATTTACGACGATGGGCCATTGCGCCGGCTACGAAATCCACAAACACATCGCCCAATTTAGGCTCATCCAGTTTACGCAAGACAAGATGGGTTTCAGTTTGTACCAATGCAAGCGGACTTTCAGTACAATGCTCAATACCAAGAGGGGAACAAAGTGCGGTCAATTCTGACAATGTTCCCGCTTCAGCAAGCAGTTGAATTTTTATTTTCTTACCAGCCATACGCCGCTTTCCATATGATCTGTGTAAGGGAATTGATCAAACAGCGCCGCTTTTTCAATGCGGTGGGTTTGGCTTAGGGTTTGTAAATTCTCACAGAGGGTATGTGGATTGCAGGAAATATACAAAATACGATCGTAATTCTGCACCAGTTTTACCGTGTCAGGATCAAGTCCTGCTCGTGGTGGATCCACAAAAATCGTATTGCATTGATAGGCTTTTAAATCAATGCCTTTTAAGCGATTAAATTCACGTACACCATTCATTGCTTGGGTAAATTCTTCTGCCGACATACGGATAATTTGCAGATTATCTATGCCATTTTCCGCAATATTAAATTGTGCGGCAGCAACGGATGGCTTGGCGATTTCGGTAGCAAGCACTTTTCGGAAGTTTTGTGCAAGGGCGATAGAGAAATTGCCGTTACCGCAGTACAGCTCTAATAAATCCCCTTGAGAACCTTGAGTGCAATCAATCGCCCATTCCAACATCTTGCAATTTACCGCTGCATTAGGCTGGGTAAAGCTGTTTTCCACTTGGCGATAAACATAATTACGCCCTTTCACCGGTAATACTTCATCGACAAAATCCTGCGCTAAACAGATTTTTTGTTTACTTGCACGACCAATCAGCTGCACATCAAAACCAAGTTGTTGTAATTCTTCTTTTAAGCGTATAGCAGCGCTTTGCCATTCTTCCGTAAGTTGCTTGTGGTAAAGCAGGCTTACAATAATCTTATTGCTAAGCGTGCTCAAATAATCAATTTGAAACAGTTTTTTATGAAGTACTTCCTGAGTTTTTAACAACGGTAGTAAGGCTTTTATCATGCGATTGATCAGTTCGCTGGCAATCGGGAACTCATCCACTCGATAACGCTGCAAGGTGCTTTGATCAAACATGATGTGATAAAAATCGCCTTTATCATGCCAAATACGAAATTCTGCACGCATCCGATAATGGCTAGTTGGCGAATCAAACACGGCTATTTCTGGGGCGTTAAAGGGCTGCAAAAGTGCGGTCAGTTTTTCAATCTTTTTTTGCAGGAGTTCGGTATATTGGGAAATGGGTAGTTGCATTGATGTTTACGTTTGAATGATAAATATCCCACAGCCCTTGGCAAGCATGGGGATTGAGTAAAAAAGTAAAAGGCAAGCTTCTGCCTGCCTTTTAAAATGTATTATTCGCCAGAATAATCTTCGCCGCTAGAAGCCGCTTCGCTCACATCACCTGATAAGGTGTAAACACGTTTTGTTGTGTTAATGCGAGTACGATATTTATTCCAGGTTTTTTCGAAGAAAGTTTCCGGTGCACGTTCACCACGGCAAAAAGCAACAAATTCTTTTTCTTCTTTTGTCGCCGGCTTGCGCTCGCCTGAATCTAATGCTTTAAACGCTTGACCATATTGCTCTAATACTTGGGATTCTTTGATTGTATAATCACCATGACGGGAAAATCCGCGTGGGTAGTTTTTGTCGTCAAAAAAACGACGAGTAACACTGAAACTAGCAGCCATAATCATCTCTCTTCTTTATATTTAAAAACGGCAGGCATTAAACCAATTTTTTTTTATTTTTGCAATAAACCTTTCACGGTTTCTACATAATCTTTGACGAAATCATCGTAATTTAAGCCTTCAGGGTTCACACGATATTTGCCATTGACATAGAAATCAGGTACGCCATGTACTTTAAACTGCTCAGCCGCATTCACTTGTTTGTTCACTAAACCGTTTACAGCAAAGCTATTGATGTTGTTATCAAATTGTTCAGCAGTCACGCCGTTATCAATGAAGATTTTACGAATATCGTCCATTGAGCTTAATTTATCTTGCTGTGCGGCTTCAAATAAAGGCGCTTTCACCTTGCTTTCTGCACCAAGTGCCATCGCTAATGCCCATGCACGAGTGAGGTTTTCAGATTGACGACCTAAGAAATTAACGTGATATTGTTTAAATTCAGTGCCTTTTGGTAAGCTTTCTGCAACTTGTTTTGGAATGTGGTATTCCATTTCAAAGGCATAGCAATGCGGGCAGTAGAAAGAGAAAAATTCAATCACTTCAGGCTGTGCCGAAGCGGTTTGGCCCACTTGAACGTATTGTTTACCTTCTTCTAGATTAGCTGCGAATGCGTTAAATGAAAATAAAGCACCGAGTAAAAATAAAACTTTTTTCATTTGTTTTCCTTATTTAATAATTCCGCGCGCTTTTAACAATGCGGTTTTAAAATCTTCTTCATAATCTTTTTTGATGCCAGGAATTGGCTCAAGTTTATCTGTACCGTGCATTTTTAAATGATAAATAATCACTTCATCAGATAATTCTGCTACGGGTTTATCAAAACCTGCTTCATCAGCAATTTTTTGCAAAATTTGTAACAAGCTCAGATCTGGGTCTTTAGACCAATAAGGTTGTAAAAGTTCCAATACTTCATTTAAACGCTTACATTTCATTGCTATTTCCTTTTAAATGGAGAAAAATAAGGCTAGATCATACTTCAAATAAGGCAATAAGAAAATATGGAATACACAATAAGTGCGGTTATTTTAGCGGGTGGAAAAGCACGGAGAATGAATGGGGCGGATAAAGGCTTACAGCTTTTACAAAATAAACCATTAATTAGCCATGTGATTGAACGCTTACAACTTCAAGTGATTGATATTTCAATTAATGCTAATCGCCACCATGCGGAATATTCACAATGGGGTTTTCCCGTATTTTCGGATGAACTGCCTGATTTTCAGGGGCCGTTGAGTGGTATGCTGACAGCGCTCGAACAAGCTAAAACAGATTTTGTACTTTTTGTGCCCTGCGATAGCCCGTATTTTCCACAAAACTTATTAGAAAAACTAAAAAGTGCGGTTAAAAATGACCGCACTTTAATAGCTTATGCAAAAGATAAAGAGCGTGAACACCCGACATTTTGTTTGATGTCAGTTCAGCTTAAAGAGAAGTTACGCGCTTATTTAAACGAAGGCGAACGTCGTTTATTACAATTTATGAACAAAAATGGCGCGGTTGCTGTCCAATTTGACGAACAAGAAGGACGATTTGTAAATTTTAATACCTTGGAAGATTTACAATAAATTATTTGTTAAACCTTGAATTTTGCAAAAAATTCTCCATTATTGCAGTGTTTACTTTCTATTTTATTGAGGAACTTTATTATGATGCGAATCCTTTTATTTTTAGCCACTAACTTTGCTGTGATGCTTGTGTTAGGGATTATTTTAAATGTGACCGGTATTGCAGGAAATAGTACAGGTGGCATTTTAATTATGGCAATGCTTTTCGGTTTTGCCGGATCATTGATTTCATTATTTTTGTCAAAAACCATGGCATTGCGCTCTGTGGGGGCAGAAGTGATTACCGAACCACGTAATCAAGCTGAGCGTTGGTTGGTTGAAACGGTACGTCGTCAAGCACAGCAAGCAGGCATCCCAATGCCAGATGTGGCGATCTACCATTCTAATGATGCGAATGCTTTTGCTACGGGGGCAACGAAAAACAATTCTTTAGTGGCGATTAGTACGGGCTTATTAAACTCCATGACGGAAGAAGAAGCTGAGGCGGTATTGGCTCACGAGGTATCACACATTGCGAACGGCGATATGGTGACCATGACTTTATTACAAGGTGTATTGAATACCTTTGTGATTTTCTTATCTCGCGTGATTGCTAATGTGGTAGCAAGTTCTCGTAATGGTGATGAAGAAAGCCGCAGCTCAGGCATTTACTTCTTAGTCTCAATGGTGTTAGAAATCTTGTTTGGTATTTTAGCGAGCATTATCGCAATGTGGTTCTCACGCTATCGCGAATACCGCGCAGATGCAGGTTCTGCACAACTTGTTGGTAAAGAAAAAATGATTGCGGCATTGCAACGTTTACAACAAATTCATGAGCCACAAGAGATGGAAGGTTCACTTAATGCCTTTATGATTAACGGTAAACGTAGTGAACTCTTTATGAGCCATCCTCCGCTTGAAAAACGTATCGAAGCATTACGTAGTTTATAAAAGATAAAAAATAAAGGGCTAAATGTAATATTTAGCCCTTTTTATTTATGGATTATTTAATGTCTGCTAAGACTTTGGTGAGTAATTCCCAGTAAGTTTGTACTGTTGAAATTTGGACTTTTTCATCAGGCGAATGCGCATTGCGAATAGTTGGCCCTACAGAAATCATATCAATATTCGGATAATGTTCTTTCAATAAGCCACATTCAAGCCCTGCATGAATCACTTTAATCTCAGACTCTTTGCCAAGCACTTCTGCATAATGTTTTTTCATTAATGTCAAAATTGCGGTGTCATTTACTGGTTTCCAACCTGGGTAAGAACCTGAAAATTCAACTGTTGCATCAGTGAGTTTAGCGAGTGAGGTTAAGGTGTCTTCTACATATTCTTTACCGCTTTCAATCAATGAGCGAATAAGAATCGTGCCTTCGATTTTATCTTCAAGGGTTTTTAATACACCAATACTTAATGAGCTTTCCACCACGTTTTTGATGACATCACTGTTGCGGATTACGCCATTTGGTAAGACATTCAGCAAATTAATCACTTTTTGGGTGGTTTCAAGTGTGAAAGTTTGTTGTGGATTTTCAACTTGCTCAGCGGTTAAGGTTAAGTTTGGTTCAGCGATAGCAAGCTCTTCTTTCAATAAAACTTCAAAATTTTTGACCGCACTTTTTACGCTTTCTACATCATGATTGAAGCAAATGGTTGCAGCTGCTTCACGTGGAATCGCATTACGAATTGAGCCACCACGAATTTCTGCAAGGGCAAAGTGCGGTTGATTTTGTGAAAGTTTTGCTAATAAACGCGCCAATACTTTAATTGCATTCGCACGTGTGGTGTGAATATCACAACCAGAGTGACCGCCTCGCAAACCTTTTAAGTTAATTTGTAAGGTGTGGCTGAATGGATTGTTTTCACGGTGAACAGGTAGCTCAACATTCGCATTTACCCCACCTGCACAACCAATATAGATTTCACCGATTTCTTCGGTATCGGTATTAATTAGGATTTCTGATTTTAACCAGTTGCGGCGAAGGTGTACGGCACCATCCATGCCGGTTTCTTCAGTCATAGTGAGTAACACTTCAAGTGGTGGATGTGCAATATCGGTACTTTCTAATACCGCTAAGGTAGAGGCTAAACCGATACCGTTATCTGCGCCAAGTGTGGTACCTTGTGCTTTTACCCAATCCCCATCAATATAAGGGCGAATTGGGTCTTGGGTAAAATTATGCGGATTACCTTCATTGGCTTGTGGCACCATATCTAAATGTGCTTGTAACACAACAGGTTGGCTTTTTTCCATACCTGCTGTGGCAGGTTTACGAATTAATACATTACCGGCTTCATCACGCTCGGCAAAAAATTGTTTTTCTTTCGCCCAGTTGACAATAAAGGTTGCGAGCGCATCTTCGTGATGAGAAGGATGTGGAATCGCACAAATTTGATCAAACCATTTCCAAAGTAATTGCGGTTGTAATGTGGTAATTTCTGACATAATGAACTCCTTTTTTCATTAAAATTTTTGCTGAAATCATAGCATAAAACGCCATTTCAGGTTAAAATTCCGCAATTTTTTTATTTAGCGACAAAGTTTAAGGTATTTGTTATGAGCGAAAAATATGTTGTGACTTGGGATATGTTCCAAATGCATGCCCGCAAATTAGCGGAACGTTTACTTCCTGCCACTCAGTGGAAAGGTATCATCGCAGTAAGCCGTGGTGGTTTATTCCCAGCAGCGGTACTTGCTCGCGAATTAAATATTCGTTTCGTAGAAACCGTGTGTATTGCGAGCTATGATCATGATGAACAAGGTGCATTAAAAGTATTACACCGTGCAAGTGGTGATGGTGAAGGAATGATTGTGGTAGACGATTTGGTAGATACCGGCAATACCGCTCGTGCAATTCGTGAAATGTATCCAAAAGCAAAATTCGTCACGGTATTCGCAAAACCTGCAGGTGCTGAGTTAGTGGATGATTACGTGATTGATATTCCACAAAATACTTGGATTGAACAACCTTGGGATTTAGGTTTAACTTTCGTGCCACCATTGGCAAGAAAATAATAAAACCTTAATATAAAATTTCGTTACGCCGGTGCTTTCATAGTTCCGGCGTAATAATTATGACCAATTTATTTTGATTATGAATAATATCGATGCACAAAAAGCGCTAGAGCAATCTTACGTTTCTTCACTTGAAAATAAAGAATATGATGAAGCAGTCAAGCTGGCTGAAATGCTTTGCTTGCTTGATCCCAATAATCCCGAATACCCTCATAAAATTGCTTATGTTTATTTGCAACAATTAAAATGGGAAGAGGCGATTGAAGCAGAATTAAAAACATTAAAATTAGATGCACAATATATTCCGGCTTTAGATTTATTGGCACATGCTTATGGTGCCGTAGACAATTGGGAGCGTTCAGGCTTTTATGGCAGTTTAGCTCTTGAGTTGAAAGATAAAGCTATTCCCGTTCCGACACAGGAAATGCTCCCAGCTCCTGCACCTAAAAATGGTAAACGAATTATTGCATTTTCTTTATTTGGTAATAACTCTAAATATATTGAGCCGGCTGTATTAAATACACAGGTTTCTCCGATGTTATTCCCTGGTTGGGTATGCCGTTTTTATGTAGATGATTCAGTTTCTACTGAAGCAATTCAGCGATTAAAAAATAATGGTGCAGAAGTGGTTTATGTTACTTCACCAGTGAATAAATGGCCTGGTGCAATGTGGCGTTTTCTTGCAATTAATGATCCTGAAGCTGAGTATGTTATCTTCCGTGATGCTGACTCCGTGGTTTCTCACCGAGAGAGTGAAGCCGTGGCTGAATGGATTGAAAGTGGTCGTTCATTCCATACGATGCGTGATTCAGGTTCTCATACCGCACTTATTTTAGCGGGGATGTGGGGTGCTAAAGCTGGCGCTGTGCCTGATATGGAAGTAAGAATTCAACGTTTTGTTGATAAGGGTTACGACTCTCGTCATTTTGCCGATCAGGATTTCCTTGCTGAAGAGTTGTGGGGCTATATTCGCCAAGATGTATTCGCTCATGATAGAGTATTTAATTTCTGTGATGCAAAACCTTTCCCTGGAGAGTTTTATCCTAATTACCAAATTGCGCATTGCGAAGGGGCAAGCGTTTTTGATGCGAAAACCTCTTTTGAAGAAGGGAGCAAAGTCAGATGGACGTTATACTCAAAAATATCGCCTATGGTGAATGTTGATTATTCCTTTGTTCGTGTGCCTGAATTTAAAGTTTGCAGCTATGAAACAATCGTAGAGAATGGTCGATTTGAAGCGTCAATACCAAGACGTTATGGATTCGCTTTTAAAGAAGGATTAGCTAGAATAGATATTAAAAAAGCCTAAGTTATCTGTTTTAACTATCAAAATAAGGATTATTAATGTCAACTCAACCGCGTTTTGTACACCTTCGTACGCATACTGATTTTTCAATGATTGATGGTATCGTAAAAGTGAAACCATTGGTCAAAGCGTGTGCGTCAAATAATATGGTCGCGTTGGCATTAACGGATTTTACTAATTTTTGTGGCGTGGTGCGTTTTTATGGTGAAACCCTTTCTTCGGGGATTAAACCGATTATTGGTGCCGATGTTCATGTTAAAAGCGAGTTATGCGGTGAGGAATTATTTACGCTCACTTTACTTGCTAAGAACAATGAAGGCTATAAAAACATCACCTTATTGCTTTCAAAAGCCTATCAACGCGGCTATGTGGACTTGCCTTATATTGACCAGGAATGGTTGATTGAACACCGTGAAGGTGTAATTGTTTTATCGGGTGGCACACAAGGCGATATCGCGAAAAAACTCCTTAAAGAAAATAACTCTGAAGCTGAAAGTGCGGTCAGTTTTTATCAAGAATTTTTTCCTGACCATTTCTACCTTTCTCTTTCCCGAACGGGTCGTCCTGATGAAGAACGTTATATTCAAGCTGCATTAAAACTTGCTGAAGCACATGATTTACCGCTTGTGGCGACCAATGATGTGGTTTTTCTTGAGCCTGATGATTTTGAGGCGCACGAAATTCGTGTCGCTATTCATGATGGCTATACCCTAGACGACCCAAAACGTCCAAAACGCTATACCGAACAACAATATTTCCGTTCAGAAGAAGAGATGTGCGACTTATTTGCGGACATTCCTTCTGCACTTGAAAATACGGTATTAATAGCGCAACGCTGTAATGTGACCTTGCGTTTGGGGCAATATTTCCTCCCTCAATTTCCAACTGGCGATCTGAGTACGGAAGATTATTTGGTGATGAAATCCAAAGAAGGTTTGGAAGAGCGGTTGGCGTTTTTATTCCCCGATGAAAAAGTGCGGTCAGAAAGACGACCGGAATATGATGAGCGTCTTCAAGTCGAACTCGATGTGATCAACCAAATGGGTTTCCCTGGTTACTTCTTAATCGTCATGGAGTTTATCCAGTGGTCAAAAGACAATGATATTCCAGTAGGACCAGGACGGGGTTCCGGTGCGGGTTCATTGGTGGCTTATGCACTAAAAATTACCGATTTGGACCCCCTTGAATTCGATCTTCTTTTTGAGCGTTTCCTCAATCCAGAGCGTGTTTCCATGCCCGATTTCGACGTGGATTTCTGTATGGATGGACGGGATCGTGTTATCGATCATGTAGCAGAAACCTATGGTCGCGGTGCCGTATCACAAATTATTACCTTCGGTACCATGGCGGCCAAAGCGGTAATTCGAGATGTGGGGCGCGTATTAGGCCATCCTTATGGCTTTGTGGATCGTATTTCGAAAATGATACCCCCGGATCCCGGCATGACCTTAGTCAAGGCTTTTGAGGCTGAACCGCAACTACAAACAGCATATGATTCAGATGAAGAAGTCAAAGCCTTGATTGATATGGCGCGTAAGCTAGAGGGTGTCACGCGAAATGCGGGTAAACACGCAGGTGGAGTGGTGATTTCCCCTTCTTTGATTACAGACTTTGCACCACTTTATTGTGACAATGAGGGGCTTCATCCTGTTACCCACTTCGATAAAAATGATGTGGAATATGCCGGCTTAGTGAAGTTTGACTTCTTAGGTTTGCGTACACTCACCATTATCAAATGGGCACTAGATATGATTAATGCCCGCCTTACTCGTGAAGGCAAACCGTTAGTCGATATTGCCGCTATTCCATTAGATGATCCTGAATCTTTTGAGTTGCTGAAGCGATCTGAAACGACTGCCGTATTCCAGTTGGAATCGCGCGGGATGAAAGATTTGATTAAACGCCTGCAGCCAGACTGTTTTGAAGATATTATCGCGTTGGTAGCATTATTCCGCCCTGGTCCATTACAATCGGGCATGGTGGATAACTTTATTGACCGTAAACATGGTCGAGAAGAAGTCTCTTATCCTGACGCAAACTATCAACATGAAAGCCTTAAACCGATTTTAGAGCCAACTTACGGTATTATTTTGTACCAAGAGCAAGTCATGCAAATTGCTCAGGTGTTAGCGGGTTATACTCTTGGCGGTGCGGACTTATTACGTCGTGCGATGGGTAAGAAAAAGCCGGAAGAAATGGCGAAACAGCGCTCTGTGTTTAAAGAAGGTGCGGAAAAAAACGGCGTTGATGGCGAGCTTTCCATGAAGATTTTCGACTTGGTGGAAAAATTTGCCGGCTATGGTTTCAATAAATCTCACTCAGCGGCTTATGCGTTAGTATCTTATCAAACCCTTTGGCTGAAAACCCATTTCCCTGCTGAGTTTATGGCTGCAGTAATGACCTCGGAAATGGATAATACGGATAAAATTGTTGGCTTGTACGATGAATGTTTACGTATGGGCTTAAAAGTTACCCCACCGGATATCAATGTAGGGAAACATCATTTCAGCGTGAATGAAAATGGTGAAATTGTTTACGGTATTGGCGCCATTAAAGGTGTGGGTGAAGGTCCGATTGATGCACTGATTACCGCTCGTAATGAAGGTGGGATTTTCAGAGATTTATTTGATTTATGTGCTCGCGTTGATTTGAAGAAAATTAACCGTCGTACCTTTGAAAGTCTGATTATGTCGGGCGCATTTGATAAGCTAGGACCACATCGTGCGGCGTTATCTAAGAATCTAGAAGATGCACTTAAAGCCTCTGATCAGCATGCAAAAGATGAGGCCATGGGGCAAACCGACATGTTCGGTGTGCTGACAGAAACACACGAAGAAGTGGAAAATGCTTACGCCCATACGCCACCTTACACAGAAAAGCAAATTCTAGATGGTGAGCGAGAAACTCTAGGTTTGTATTTAAGCAGTCATCCAGTAAGTCGTTATTTAAAAGAGCTTTCTCATTACAGCTCTACGCGATTAAAAGATCTCACGCCAAACCGCCGTGGGCAAATTAGCACTGCAGCTGGTTTGTTGGTGGCAACGCGTTTTGCAACAACGAAAAAAGGCAATCGCATCGGTATCGCAACCATTGATGACCGATCAGGGCGTTTAGACCTAACCCTATTCGGCGAAAGCTTAGACCAATTCGGCGAAAAACTACAAAAAGATACGGTTGTAGTGGTATCTGGTCAGGTGAGTTTTGACGATTTTTCTGGTGGATTAAAAATGTCGGTACGGGATTTAATGACCTTAGATGAGGCGCGTTCCCGTTATGCAAAATCTTTGGCTATCAGTTTGTCTGAGGAGCAGATTAGCCCAAGTTTTATTAAGAAATTGAAAGAAATGTTAGAACCGGTTAGTGGCGGTACTTTACCAATTAACGTATATTATCAAAGCGCAAAAGGTCGTGCGTTATTGCGTTTAGGGATTCAATGGTCGATTACACCAACGGATGAGATTCTAACAGAATTGGTGAATTTGCTCGGCGAAAATGCGGTAGAGCTAGAATTCGGTTAATATTCCAGTCAAAGTGCGGTCAAAGAAATCAGTGTTTTTTAACCGCACTTTAGGTGAGATAAATAAAGCGAGAGATAAAATGGAAAAAATCATTATTGATGCAGACAGATTTTTACGTACCATTTCACGTATTTCCCACGAAATTATTGAAAAGCACCAAGATTTCGATAATGTGATTTTAGTTGGGGTGAAACGCCGTGGTGCTGAAATTGCCGAATTGATTCAACGTCGCATTGAAGAGTTGAATGGGGTGAGTCTTCCAATGATGGAATTGGATATCACATTTTACCGCGATGACTTAGAGTATGTTGAACCTGAAAATCCAACCCCTGTGTATAGCGGTGCCTCAAGTTATGTGAATATTCAGGGTAAAGAAGTCATTTTGATCGATGACGTGCTCTTTACCGGTAGAACTATTCGTGCCGCGATGGATGCGTTAACAGATTTTGGTCGAGCTGCTAAAATTGAATTGGTGATTTTAGTGGATCGCGGACACCGTGAATTGCCAATTCGGGCAGACTATGTTGGTAAAAATGTGCCGACTTCCCGTGATGAACAAGTTCAGGTGCGTACATTAAAATACGATGGTTGTTATGAAGTGGCATTATTGCCTAAATAACTATCAGCCTATTGTGAACCTTTGATAAAATTGATAATCTAACGAGCATTATCCTATTATTTTTTAAGACAACTAAAATGAAAAAATCAATGTTAAAATCTCTTTTATTTGCCATGATCGGTCTGTTTACTTTTTCTCAAGTTCAAGCAGAAGAACGCGTTGTGGCGACTGTGAATGGTACACCAATTTTACAAAGCCAAGTGAATGCCGTGATGGGCAAGAAAGGTAGTCAACGTGCGGCATTAGATAAGATTATTGATGATATGCTGACAGAGAAAGCGATCAAAGAATCAGGCGTAAAAGTAAACCAAGCGGAAGTAAACCGTATCGTAGAAGATATTGCGGCGAAAAATGGTTTAACTTATGGTCAATTCTTAGATGCGTTGGATTATCAAGGCATTTCATTAAATGCATTTAAACAACAAATCTCTCGTCAAATGTTAATGGCGGGTGTGCGTAACCATGCCATTCAAAATAGCGTAGATGTGACTCGTGAGCAAGTGGATGAATTGGGTAAACAAATGCTCGATGAAGCGAAAGCAAAAGGTACCGCACAAAAAGTGATGGGTAAAGAGTATGAGGTTCGCCATATTTTATTAAAATTAAACCCATTACTAAACGATGCACAAGCTAAAGCAGAATTAGAACGTATTCGTAGCGACATTATTTCTGGCAAAATGACATTTGCCGATGCCGCATTAAAATATTCTAAAGATTATTTATCTGGTGCGAATGGCGGCAGCTTAGGCTATGCCTTCCCTGAAGCTTATGTAGGCCCATTTGCAAAAATGGTTGAAACAACCCCACAAGGTACTATTTCTGCTCCATTTAAATCTGAATTTGGTTGGCATATTCTCGAAGTAACCGGTAGTCGTGATGGCGATAAAACAGAAGATGCCTATCGTCAAAAAGCTTACGAACAAATCGTGAATAGCCAATTACAAGATGCAACCAAAGACTGGGTGAAAGCATTACGTAAAAATGCTGATATTCAATATTTCGATAAGTAACAGAAACCGTTAGAATAAGGGGGCATTTTTGCCCCTTTTGTCGTTTTTATAAAATGAGTGACGCATGAAAAAATTTTTTGTCTTTTTACTGATTCTTTTGCTAATTCTTGGTGGTGTTGGTTTTTGGGGTTATCAAAAACTAACGGAGTTTGTTGATACGCCGGTGAATGTCACGCAAGATCAATTGCTTACAATTGAGCGAGGCACTACTGGCAGTAAACTCGCAGCTTTATTAGAGCAAGAAAAAATTCTTGAGCATGCCGATTTATTACCGTGGTTATTGAAATTACAACCGCAGTTCAACAAAGTGAAAGCAGGGACTTATTCTTTAACGGGCGTGAAAACGTTGCAAGATTTATTGGATATGATTAATTCCGGCAAGGAAGCGCAATTTAGTGTGAAGTTTATTGAGGGTAAGACGTTCAAGGAATGGCGTAAAAACCTTGAAAGCGCACCGCACTTAAAACAAACCTTGCAAGGTAAAAGTGATAAAGAAATTATGGCGTTATTAGATATTCCAGCCGTTGCAAAAGCCGTTTACGAATGGAATAACATGGATGGGTGGTTGTATCCAGATACCTATAATTACACGCCAAACTCAACTGATCTTGAATTATTAAAACGTTCAACTACTCGTTTACAAAAAGCCTTAGATAAAGCGTGGAATGAACGTGATGAAAATCTCCCATTAGCGGATCCGTATCAGATGCTGATTTTGGCTTCTATTGTGGAGAAAGAAACGGGTGTTGCGGCGGAGCGCCCACAAGTGGCTTCCGTATTTATTAATCGCTTAAGAGCCAATATGAAACTGCAAACTGACCCAACGGTGATTTATGGAATGGGTGAGAGTTATACCGGCAATATTCGTAAGAAAGATTTGGAAACGATAACTCCGTATAATACCTATATGATTGAGGGTTTACCGCCAACACCGATTGCGATGGTGAGTGAAAGTGCCTTGCAGGCCGTGGCGCATCCAGCAAAAACGGACTTTTATTATTTTGTTGCCGATGGAAGTGGCGGTCATAAATTTACTCGTAATCTGAACGAGCATAATAAAGCAGTGCAAGAATATTTACGTTGGTATCGTAGCCAACAAAAAGGAGCCAACTAATGCAAGGCAAATTTATCGTGATTGAAGGGCTGGAAGGTGCAGGTAAAAGTACCGCCATGCAAACGGTGGTGGATACATTAAAATCTCTTGGTGTAAATGATATCGTATTTACTCGTGAGCCGGGTGGTACGCCGTTAGCAGAAAAATTGCGCCATTTAATTAAACATGAAACAGAAGAACCTGTTACGGATAAAGCGGAATTATTGATGCTTTATGCGGCACGAATTCAATTGGTAGAAAATGTGATTAAGCCAGCATTAGCAGAAGGTAAAATTGTGCTTGGCGATCGACATGATATGTCTTCACAGGCTTATCAAGGCGGTGGGCGTCAGTTTGACCAAACACTTATGGCGAATTTAAAAAATATGGTATTAGGCGATTTTGAGCCTGATTTTGTACTGTATTTAGACATTGATCCTGCAGAAGGGCTGGCTCGTGCTAGAGGTCGTGGTGAATTAGACCGCATTGAACAACAAGGACTCGATTTCTTCCATCGTACCCGCCAACGTTATTTGGAATTAGTACAGAACAACCCAAAAACTGCCGTTGTTAATGCAGGTCAGCCTTTGGAAAAAGTACAAGCTGACATACAAAGTGCGGTCAAAAATTGGTGGGTTTCACAAGCAAAATGAGCGAACTTTATCCTTGGTTAGTGCCTACTTATCACAAAATTAGCCAAACTTTTAGCGAAGGTTTGGGGCATCATGCATTATTGATTAAAGCTGATCAAGGTCTCGGTGCTGAAGGTTTGTTTGAGGCTTTGACAAAACACATTATGTGTCAAACGCCAGATAATGCACCTTGTGGCCATTGTCATGCTTGTCATTTAATGGCAGCGCACAGCCATCCTGATTTTCATGTTTTAGCCTCTCAAGAAGGCAAAGATATTGGTGTTGATCAGGTGCGGGCAATTAATGAGATTGTCAGCCAACATGCGCAACAAAATGGCAATAAATTAGTGTATATCCAAGATGCAGAGCGTCTTACAGAGGCTGCGGCTAATGCGTTGCTCAAAACCTTGGAAGAGCCGCGTCCGAATACGTATTTTTTATTGCAAACAGAACCCTCCTCTTCATTGTTAGCGACTATTTACAGTCGTTGCCAAGTGTGGAATGTGCCTTTGCCAGCAGAGGCGGAAGCCCTAAATTGGCTTTCTTCTCAATTTCAGGCAGAAACATCTGAATTATTGACCGCACTTGCGATGAATTTGGGGCGCCCACTGTTAGCATTGGAAACTCTCCAACAAGGATTAATTGAACAACGGAAGAATTTCCTACGCCAATTTTGGCTGTTTTATCGTCGTCGTTCGCCTTTGGAAATTTTGCCTTTCTTTGAAAAAGAACGCACCGTACAGCAAGTAGATTGGATTTTAGCGTTTTTAAGCGATGCCATTAAATACAAACTCGAAATACAAAGTGGCTGGCAAACACTTGATCTTAAAACAGGTGTAATTCAATTTGCAGACGAGCAAACAGCGCTTGGGTTATTAACCGCAAATAAAATTATGCAAAAAGTACGCTCGGATTTACTCACTATCAACGGCGTTAACACAGAATTAATGTTATTAGATGGTTTGACGAAGTTAATTACCGACGTATTTAAGGACTAAATAAATTATGTTTATCGTAGATTCCCATTGCCATTTAGATGCATTGGATTATGAAAATTTACACAAAGATATTGCTGATGTAGTGGCCAAAGCCCAAGCACGAGATGTGAAGCATTTGTTGGCGATTGGCGTAACATTAAGCCGTTTTGAAAAAGCTTACCCTGAGTTAGCAAAATTTCCGAATGTGTCTTTAGCTTGCGGCGTGCATCCATTAGATCTTGAAGAAGAACCTTACGATGCCGATCGTTTATTACGTTTATCCCAAGATAAAAAAGTGATCGCAATTGGCGAAATTGGTTTGGATTATTATTACAGCGCGGATAATAAAGCGTTGCAGCAAACGGTTTTTGCGGATCAAATCAGAATTGCTAATGAAGTGGATAAACCCGTGATTATTCATACGCGTTCAGCACCGGAAGATACCATTGCTATGTTGCGTGAGCACCAGGCTGAAAAGTGCGGTGGATTAATTCATTGTTTTACGGAAACCTTAGATTTTGCGAAAAAGGCGCTTGATTTAGGTTTTTACATCTCTTGTTCGGGTATTATTACCTTTAAAAATGCGGAAAGTATTCGCGAAGCCATTCGTTATGTACCAGCAGATCGTTTGTTAGTTGAAACGGATTCGCCTTACTTAGCGCCCGTGCCTTATCGTGGCAAAGAGAACCAACCTGCCTATACGCGAGAGGTGTGTGAATATGTGGCAGCGTTAAAAGGGCTGTCTATGGAAGAATTTGCACAAATTAGTACACAAAACTTCGAGCGTTTATTTAAAATTAATGTACAATAAATCATCGATTTAAATGAGAGAGTTTTATGCGTAAGTTTTTTAAATACTTTTTATTTTTAGTGGTCTTTGTTTTTCACGGCTTTATGTTTGCTGTGGTGGACTACGTTTTCCCACACTATGATGTAACGCGAGTAACGGGTGTGGAAGTGAAACGTGTTGATAAAGATGGCCCGATTACAAAATCGAATCCGGCTGATGGTCCAACGCGTGATGTGTATTTTATTAATACACAAAATGATGATGGAAAAATCATGGTATATCGTAATGAAGATACCCGTTGGGGTTTTCCATTCTATTTCAAATTTGGTTCAGCTAACTTACAGGCTCAAGCTCAAGCCTTTGGTAATGAAAATAAATTAGTACAAATCAAGTATTACGGTTGGCGTATGACGATGTTTGATGAATATCGTAATGCGGTTTCGGTGAAGGAAATCAGCGACGATATCACACCAAGCCATCCAATTTTATCTTGGGTATTCTATGCATTCCTATTAGTTACCCTTTTCCTTTCAGTACAATTTGTACGCGGCTGGTTCGACAGCGAAAATTAGCGTATCTCAAATAGGGCGTCATAGAACGCCCTAACAATTTAATAATAACATTTCTAACCTAAAAACCAGCGGTAATTGACCGCACTTTAAAACCAATAAAGAGAACATTATGAGTTTATCTGCAGCGATTTTAATTTTAATCGTATTAATTATTATCAGTGCAATCTTGTCATCAGCCGAGATTTCTCTCGCGGGTGCGAGACGCATTAAGTTACAAACGTTGGCCAATGAAGGCAATATCAAAGCGGAGAAAGTCTTAAAGTTACAGGAACAGCCTGGTCGCTTTATTACTGTGGTCCAAATTGGACTTAATATGGTCGCCGTACTCGGTGGTGTGATTGGTGAAGCAACCATTAGTCTTCACTTACAGAGTTTTTTACATGAATACACCACGGCTGAATGGGTTGAGCCAGCCTCCTCTTGGATTGCCTTTTTCATGGTAACCATAACATTTGTTTTATTAGCCGATTTAATTCCGAAACGTCTCGCACTGATTAATCCTGAAGGTGTTGCACTGCGGACTATTGGCATTATGCAAGCCTTTATTTTCTTATTGAAACCCATTGTATGGTTTTTTGATGGTCTTTCTAATATCTTCTTCCATTTAATGGGCGTATCCACTAAACGTGAAGATAACATGACTTCAGAAGACATTGTGGCGATCGTAGAAGCTGGAGCTGAAGCGGGCGTGCTAAAAACACAAGAGCATTATCTAATTGAAAATATCTTTGAAATGCAAGAACGCACTGTGTCTTCAACCATGACGACCCGTGAAAATATCGTATTTTTAGACCGCACTTTCACTCGTCAAGAAGTGTTGAATACCTTATCGGCAGACTCTCATTCTAAATTAGTGATCTGTGATAATGGTTTGGATAAGATTTTAGGTTATGTGGAATCACATACCTTATTAACACTCTATCTTCAACAAGAAGTGGTGGATTTAACAGATAGCCGTTTATTGCGTAAAGCGTTATTTATTCCAGATACGCTGTCGTTATATGAGGTATTGGAGTTATTTAAATCCACGGGGGAAGATTTTGCCATTATCGTCAATGAGTATGCACTGGTGATGGGTTTAATTACCTTAAACGATGTAATGAGTATTGTGATGGGCGAATTGGTTTCTAACGAAGAAGAACAAATCGTTAGCCGTGATGAAAACTCTTGGTTGATTGATGGGGCAACACCACTTGAAGATGTGATGCGTGCTTTAGATATTGAATCTTTCCCAGATGAAGAAAACTATGAAACCATCAGTGGCTTTATGATGTATATGCTACGCAAAATCCCGAAAAAAACCGATTTTGTGTTATACGATAAGTATAAATTTGAAGTTATTGATACCGAAAACTTCAAAATTGATCAAATTTTAGTTTCTATTGTCAAAGACAGCGGTGTGAGCAAAGAATCAGCGTAGTGCTAGGCGTTTCCTTGCTTAATCCCCCATTCTAAGTATAATTAACGGCGGTTTTAACCGCCTATAAATAAGGAAAATTTAATGTTTAAAAAAATCTCGGTATTCTTTGTGGCAGTAATGCTTGCAGGTTGTTCTTCGATTTCAGATATGACCTCTTACATTCCGTTTATGGGTAAAGACAAAAAGGTCATTGATTTAGATAAAGATAAAATCGACCAAAAATCTTATGCGGCAGCTTATGAAGCCACTGTGGCAACCTATAAAGATCGTGTAACAAAAAATTTCTTTGTGGATAATTTTGCAAGTGGTGCAAATGACTGGTATCTCGGTCGTATTGTTGTGCCAATCAAACAAATTCAAGATAAACTCTACACAGGTGGCCATGATTCTGATGTGTATGCTTACTACAGTGGTGTGTTGCATGCAGAAGCATTACAAACCAACTTCAGCCGCTTAAGCGCGAATTGTTGGCAAAAAGTGGATTCACCAAGTGTGACACAAGGGATCTACGATGCAATGCGTGATTTGCAAAAAGGCAAAGAGCGCGGTGAAAATGACGCTTACATTTCCCAAGGTAGCGAAATGCTACTCAAAGCCTGTACCGGCCAATAATCAATTTGAGCTGTTGATGAGCGATCTCATCAGCAGCTTTTCTTTTTTAAAATCATCAATGTGAAGGAGCAAGAATGTTAGAACTTTCGGAAAGCAACATTCATTTAAATGCTACGGCAACAAATAAGCTGCAAGCTATTGAAATGGCTGCAAGTGCGTTAGAGCAAGCTGGCAATGTTGAACAAGGCTATTTGCAAGGTATGCTTGGACGTGAACAACAAACCTCCACTTTTTTAGGCAATGGGATTGCGATTCCACACGGTACATTAGAAACCCGTTCAATGGTGAAAAAAACCGGTGTACAAGTTTTCCAATTTCCACAAGGTATTGAGTGGGGAGAAGGCAATATTGCTTATGTTGTGATTGGTATTGCTGCCCGTTCCGATGAGCATCTTGCTTTGCTTCGTCAATTAACGCATGTTTTAGGTGATGAAGATACGGCGGCACAGTTAGCGACATTAACAAATGTTGAAAAATTCCGTGCGATTTTGTTAGGTGAAAGCGATGCTTTTAGCATTGCTGAAGAAACATTAAGTTTAGATATTGAAACGCAAAGTTTGCTCACCCTTACCGCCATCAATGCAGGTAAATTACAACAGCAAAGTGCGGTTGAAAATAGCTTTGTTTCTGAAGTGGTATCCAATTCTGCTCTGCCGCTTGGTAAAGGGTTATGGGTAACCGATGCCGTATCAGGTAATGTGAAAAATGCCTTAGCATTCAGTCGTGCGAAAACCATTTTTAATCATAATGGCAAAGCGGTGAAAGGCGTGTTGACGATTTCGGCGGTTAACGATCAAATCAATGAGACATTAGCGCGTTTATTGGATGATGAAGTCCAAAATATTTTATTAAGTGGTAATACGCAGCAAATTTTGACCGTACTTAATGGCGGTAAAGTGCCAGTTGCAGCAACTCAATCTGAAGACCAAATCGCTACAGGTGCAGTGATTGGCACCTTTACTGTTCGTAATGAACATGGCTTGCATGCTCGCCCAAGTGCGGTGCTTGTCAATGAGGTGAAAAAATTCACCTCCAAAATTACGGTACAAAATCTTACTCGAGAAACCGCACCAGTTAGTGCAAAAAGTTTAATGAAAATCGTGGCATTAGGTGTGACTCAAGGTCATCGCTTACGTTTTGTTGCGGAAGGTGATGATGCGAAACAAGCCATTGAAGCCTTAGGTAAGATTATTGCGAGTGGGCTTGGCGAAAGCGTATCTGTCGTACCACCGACTGAACCAGATACTATTGAAGTAAGCAGCGAGCATGCACCACAAATCCACGAAGAAAACACGGGCTTACCAGCCGATGCCATTGAAGCTGTATTTATGATTCGTAATGAACACGGTTTGCACGCTCGTCCAAGTGCGGTGCTTGTTAATGAAGTGAAAAAATATAATGCGTCGGTTGCGGTACAAAACTTAGATCGTAACACCCAATTAGTCAGCGCGAAAAGTTTGATGAAAATTGTGGCACTCGGTGTCGTGAAAGGTCACCGCCTACGTTTTGTGGCGAGCGGTGAAGAAGCTCAGCAAGCGATTGAGGGTATTGGTGCAGTCATTGAAAGTGGTTTAGGCGAAGGTCGGGGGTAAGTGATGGCAAAAGTAGCAACAATTACCTTAAACGCCGCTTATGATTTAGTTGGGCGTTTGCCTCGTATTGAAATCGGCGAAGTGAACACCGTTGAAACGCTCGGTATTTTCCCTGCAGGCAAAGGCATTAATGTCGCTAAGGTATTAAAAGATTTGGGCGTAGAGGTGGCCGTTGGTGGCTTCTTAGGGGAAGATAACGTCGGTGATTTCGAAACACTATTTAAAAAACAAGGATTAGAAGACAAATTCCATCGTGTTGCAGGCAAAACCCGTATTAATGTAAAAATTACAGAAACCGAAGCGGATGTAACAGATTTAAATTTCTTAGGTTATCAAATCACTCCAGAAGCTTGGCAGCAATTTACAGCAGATTCATTAGCGTATTGTCAGAACTTTGACATCGTTGCGGTATGTGGCAGTTTACCGCGGGGTGTGAGTCCTGAATTATTTGCGGATTGGCTTAATCAGTTGCATCAAGCTGGTGTGAAAGTCGTATTAGATAGCAGTAATGCGGCACTTACAGCAGGGTTAAAAGCTAGCCCTTGGTTGGTGAAACCAAATCATCGCGAATTGGAAGCTTGGATTGGTCATCCGTTAAATTCTCTTGATGAAATTATTGCAGCGGCCAAAAAACTTAAAGCAGAAGGCATTGCTAACGTCATTATTTCGATGGGTGCGAACGGTTCTTTATGGCTGAGCGATCAAGCTGTGATTCAAGCTCAACCACCTAAATGTGAAAATGTGGTGAGCACTGTAGGCGCAGGCGATTCTATGGTGGCTGGCTTAATTTATGGTATCGAAAAAGGCTTGTCTCAAGCGGAAACCTTAGCGTTTGCGAGTGCTGTTTCTGCTTTTGCCGTTTCACAAAGCAATGTGGGCGTGAGTGATATCGCCTTGCTTGAGCCAATTCTGGCGAATGTCAAAATTTCTGTGATTGAAGGATAATGTAATGAATTTGTTTTTAACTCAATCTCCGCAAATTGGTGCGGCAAAAGCCTATTTACTTCGCCAAGCATTGAGCGTGGTAGCGAAAAAAGCCAATCATATTGTGGTTGAACAAGCCAAAGAGGCGGATTTAGTGATTGTTTTCGGATCTAGTTTGCCAAACTCTGCTGAACTTGTGGGCAAAAAAGTCTTTTTAGCCAATGAAGATGCGGCGATTGCTTCACCTGAAGTCACGCTGACGAATGCACTTAATCAAGCAGTAGACTATGTTCAACCAGTTCAAAGTGCGGTTGGATTTGGTAGCGTTTCTGGCGTTAAAAATATCGTCGCGGTTACAGCTTGTCCGACAGGAGTTGCGCATACCTTTATGTCTGCTGAAGCCATCGAAACCTATGCTAAAAAACAAGGTTGGCAGGTAAAAGTCGAAACGCGTGGCCAAGTGGGCGCAGGTAATGAAATTACCCCTGAAGAAGTCGCCGCAGCAGATTTAGTCTTTGTTGCAGCCGATATTGATGTACCGCTAGATAAATTCCAAGGAAAACCGATGTATCGTACGTCGACCGGTTTGGCTTTAAAGAAAACAGCACAGGAATTCGATAAGGCATTTAAAGAAGCGAAAATTTACGAAGGTGGCTCAGCAAAATCTTCTGAGAAATCAGAAGAAAGTGGTGAGAAAAAAGGTGTTTACAAACATTTGATGACCGGTGTATCGCATATGTTGCCATTGGTGGTTGCCGGTGGCTTATTAATCGCGATTTCCTTTATGTTTGGTATCGAAGCCTTCAAAGATGAAACAATTTTTCATGGTATTCCAAAAGCCTTAATGGATATCGGCGGTGGCGCCGCATTCCATCTGATGATTGCGGTATTTGCCGGCTATGTGGCCTTTTCTATCGCAGATCGTCCGGGGCTTGCAGTAGGTCTTATTGGCGGTATGTTAGCCACCACGGCGGGCGCAGGGATTTTAGGTGGTATTATCGCGGGTTTCTTAGCGGGTTATGTAGTGAAAGGATTAAATGCAACCATTAAATTGCCGGCAAGTTTAACTTCCTTAAAACCGATTCTAATTCTCCCGCTCTTTGGTACCTTGATTGTTGGTCTTGCCATGATTTATGTGATTAACCCTCTGGTTTCACAAATAATGACCACCTTAAGCGATTGGTTAAAATCCATGGGTGAAGTCAATGCGATGGTGTTAGGTGCGATTATCGGTGCCATGATGTGTATTGATATGGGCGGTCCAGTAAACAAAGCAGCTTATACGTTCTCTGTGGGAATGTTGGCCTCTCAAGTTCACACCCCAATGGCCGCCGCAATGGCAGCTGGTATGGTGCCGCCAATTGGGATGGCGATTGCAACTTGGATTGCTCGCAGTAAATTTACCCGTAATCAACGTGATGCAGGTAAAGCTTCTTTTGTCTTAGGCTTGTGCTTTATCTCTGAAGGAGCATTACCGTTTGTAGCTGCTGATCCATTACGTGTGATTATTAGCTCGGTGATCGGTGGAGCAACTGCAGGTGCGATTTCAATGGCATTAAATATTTCTCTGCAAGCACCACATGGTGGTTTATTTGTGATTCCGTTTGTTTCAGAACCATTACTCTACTTAGGTGCAATTGCAACGGGGGCATTATTAACCGGTGTGGTTTACGCGGTGATTAAACCAAAGGCGACAGAATAGCCAATTCTTTGATTAAAAAAGTGCGGTAATTTTTAACCGCACTTTTCATTTATCAGGTATAATTACAATGATTTAGGGAGAAATTATGGATAAATACAATAAACTCCGCATTGAATGGGATTGTCGTCGAGGTATGCTTGAGTTGGATAAAATCATCATGCCTTTTTATAAAGCGCATTTTGACCAACTGACTGACGACAAAAAAGATATTTTTATTCGTTTACTTGCCGCCACGGATTTACAACTTTTTTCGTGGTTTTTTAATGGCAGTCAATCAGACGATGCCGAAGTGCAAGCGATGGTTGAATATATCCAAGATGTGCAGAAAACGAATGTCCGTTAATTTTTTTGAAATTTTTTATACATAAGGAACTTTTCAATTTTAACTCTGTCTGATAAAGCAACAATAGCTTGCTGTCTTGAATATATGAAGGCGTGTTAGACGTAGCATAGGAGATATATGGCTGAACAGCTAACAGATCAGGCTTTGGTAGAAAGAGTGCAGCAAGGCGATAAAAAAGCCTTTAATTTATTGGTTTCTCGTTATCAAAATAAAGTAGCCGGACTTTTAACCCGCTACATTTCTCATAACGACATTCCAGATGTTGTACAAGAATCCTTTATTAAGGCCTATCGTTCCATTGAATCCTTTCGGGGCGATAGTGCATTCTACACTTGGCTATATCGAATTGCCGTTAATACGGCAAAGAATTACTTAACGGCACAGGGGCGCCGTCCACCGAGCGAAGATATTTTGGCTGAAGATGCCGAAAGCTACGATGTGGGAACCCATCTACGTGATGTAGATACCCCTGAAAATGAAATGTTATCTAGCGAATTAGAAAAAGTGGTATTCGATACCATTCACAGTTTGCCAGAAGATTTAAGAACCGCGATTACCTTGCGTGAGCTTGAAGGGTTAAGCTATGAAGAAATCGCAGAAATAATGGATTGCCCAGTAGGCACTGTACGTTCTCGCATTTTCCGTGCTCGGGAAGTGATTGAGAACAAAATACAACCGCTTATGCAACGTTAAAATAAAGTCGGAGTTTATAAAATGCAAAAAGAGTTACTTTCAGCCTATATGGATGGAGAAGAAGTCAGTGCCGAGTTGACGGAACAACTTTGTCAGGATAAAGATTCACAAGAGTCTTGGGCGGTGTATCACACAGTAAGAGCAGTTATGCGTAAAGAGTCACCAGTATTATTAGGTGCTAATTTTACCGCGAAAATGGCTGATTTAATTGAATTAGAAGAAGTAAAACACGTTGAGATTACTGTTTCTCAACCAACACCAGAAGAAGCAGACAGCTTACCATTCGTGCAAAAATTAAAAGCATTCTTTGCACCAATGACACAAATTGCGGTGGCTGCAGGTGTGTGTTTAGTGGCAGTAGTAGGTGTACAATCATTCAATGCAAAAAGCACATCGGTTACACCTGAAAACCCAGTTTTACAAACCTTACCATTTAACAATTCTGTTCAAGAAGTAAGTTACAACGCTCCGACCAAAGATGTAGCCACTTCGGAACAGGTTGAACAAAAAAATCGCCGTATTGGTACGATGTTACAAAACTATGAATTACAGCGTCGTATGCATGCAGACAGCTTAAATGTGGGTAGCAACCAAGCGAAATAATTACAGCAATTAATCGATAATTCACCACCTTAGGCGTGGTGAATTTTTTTATGGATCAATTGATTTATTTATGAAAAAAACGTTTCTCAAATTAACCGCACTTTTAGGCTTATTCTTGTTGCCTTTCACGGCATTTGCAGAAGAGCCAATCCAGTCATTAAATAAAATGTCGCAAGCCATGCGAGATTTAAATTATGAGATTGCTTTTGTGCAAACGACACCAACGAATATGGACTCGTTCCGCTATCGCCATATTAAGCAAGGGCAAAAAGTGTATGCGCAGTTGGTGACATTAGATGGTGAACAGCAAGAAATCATCCAGCGCGGTAATTTAGTCAGCTATTTCCAGCCGGGTTCACGTGCTTTCACGATTAACAGTGGTGAGATTGTGGATGCACTTCCTGCGGTCATTCGTACTGATTTTAGCAAGCTGAGTCAGAATTATGATTTTATTAAGCTTGGAAAAGACCGAATTGCAGGTCGATTTGTTGATACCATTCGTATTGTGCCAAAAGACGATTTTCGCTATCAATATCTCGTTTTCTTAGATGAAGAAAATGGTTTGTTATTGCGTGGCGATATGCTTGATCGAGAAGGCAAGTTACTTGATCAGTTCCGTGTGGTGACGTTATATATCGATGATCGTCTGCGTGGTTTAACCGATTACCTTAATAAGGTATCAGTGCCGCCACTTTTAAATGAAGGAAAGCAAGAATCATCGCTTTCAATCAATTGGAAAACTGATTGGTTACCACAAGGGTTTGATTTAATTCGCCAGAATCAAGATGTGATAGATGGTGAAGTGATTGAAAATGCGTTATTTAGTGATGGTCTTTTCACTTTTACACTTTATATCAATAAAGCTGATAGCACCGCTGCAAAAGAAAACACGTGGAAACAAGGGGCTTACACGATTTACAGTGAAGTCATAGGTGATAAAGAAATTACCTTTATCGGACAGCTTCCAATTGCTGCAGCTAAACGAATTGTACAAGGTGTAACATTCCTAAAATAATTCAGTAGCAGTGAGAAAGTTGCTATTTTGTTTCCCCTTGCTATACTTTCTTCACCTAATGGATTTTGATAGCTAAACCCCGTCCTGCGGGGTTTTGTTTTATCAAGTGCGGTCATTTTTCTTAAGGTTTTTACAATGAATAATCCCTTTCCTCTTCTTGGCATTACAGGTTACAGCGGTAGTGGCAAAACCACATTGCTGGAAAAATTGCTTCCTCAATTAATTAAAAAAGGCCTACGTGTTTCAGTGATTAAACACAGCCATCACAACGCTCATGTGGATAAAGAAGGAAAAGACAGTTGGCGAATGAAAGAGGCGGGGTCTGCGCAAGTTATTATGGCTTGTGATGATCGTTGGGCATTGATGACAGAAACCCCTCAAGAGCCGGTTTCATTAGCCTATTTAAGCCAACAATTTGATTGTCATTTAACGGATTTAGTTTTGGTGGAAGGATTTAAACAAGAACCTATTCCAAAGATTTTATTGCATCGACAAGAGATGACAAAACCGTTGCCGGAATTAGATGAAAACGTGTTGGCTTTAGCAACCGATTATTCGCTTGAAACTGACCGCACTTTATTAGATATTAATCACATTGAACAAATCGCTGAGTTTATTTATCAATGGTGGAAAAAGACGCAGTAATAGAACGTCAGCATTATAAAAGGCTGGCTTGGGTGGCTTCCATGGCTTTGTTTATGCAAAGCTTGGATGCGACTATTTTAAATACTGCCTTACCCACCATTGCAACAGATCTGCAAACCCCTGTCTTTGAAATGCAAATGGCTATTATCGCCTATTCTCTTGCCGTAGCCTTATTTATTCCTTTAACTGCTTGGGCGGCTGCTAAATTTGGTACACTTACGGTTTTCCGCTCAGCTGTTTTTACCTTTGTATTCGGTTCAGTCGCTTGTGCGATGGCCACTTCTCTCGAAACTCTTGTGCTTGCACGGATTATTCAAGGTATTGGCGGGGCATTTATGATGCCTGTCGCTCGCCTTGCGATTATTCAAACCGTACCGAAAAATCAATTAATTAATGCCTGGAATTTAATGGCTACAGCAGGACTCATCGGCCCGATTCTTGGCCCGATTTTAGGTGGTTGGCTTGTGGTGCATACGTCATGGCATTGGATTTTCTTAATCAATATTCCTATTGGCATGTTAGGCTTTTGGGCAGCGGCTAAAGTGATGGGAAATCATAAGGGTAATGCGAGTAAGTTAGACTGGACAGGCTTTTTACTCTTTGCATTTGGTTTAGTCGGTTTAACGCTAGGGCTTGATTTACTGGGCGAAAGTCACCGTGACAATATGACTACATATAGTGCATTGTCGATTGGTATTGCATTATTGGTGGCCTATTATTTTTATGCAAAAGGTAATGAACGTGCTATTTTACCGTTATCTCTTTTCAATACGAGAACATTCCGATTAGGCATTGCAGCCAATATTTTTATTCGTCTTTCTGGCTCGGCAGTGCCGTTCTTATTGCCATTAATGTTCCAACTTTCTTTTGGCTATTCAGCTGAAGAGTCAGGCTGGTTGCTTGCACCCATTGCGCTAATGTCTGTCGTATTTAAACGCTTTATTGGGCATATTTTAAATATGCTAGGTTATAAAACCACGCTAATTTTATCGTCACTTTTAATGGCAGGTTCAACGGTTTCCATGTCATGGCTTGATACCTCATCATCAACAATGTGGATTATATGTAATTTGATGTGGTATGGTGCCTGTATGTCGATGATTTTTACGTCGATTAATACTCTCACAGTCGGCGATTTATCCCAAGAACAAGGTGGCGTGGGTTCCACAGTGTTGAGCATCGTACAACAAGTCGGTATTGGTTTTGGTATTGCGGTGGCATCCATTATTTTAACATTATACCGTCAATTCATTGGTAAGGAAGGCGAAGCATTACAACATGCTTTCAGTTACACATTTCTGACTACTTCTGTTTTTGCGATCGCACTAGTTTGGATATTGAGCTATTTGCACAAAACAGACGGGGATCATTTACGGAAAAAGCGCTGATATTGAATGCCTTAGTCTAATTTGTTATAAGAAAGATCATTTTCTTATTTTGTAAAAGTTTGATTTGCTTATATCTTGAGTAGAATTTTATATTTATGTTTGGGTGTTCCACTCGATTAAAGAAGGAAAACTTATGAAATTAAAAGCGACCTTAACTCTTATTGCAGCCAGTTTGTTTTTAGCTGCTTGTGATCAATCTGGTTCTGCGGCAAAAGAAAATGCAAAAGCAGAAACAGAAAAACCTTTAGGTAATAACACGTTTGTGTACTGTACGGCGAAAGCACCACTTAGCTTTAGCCCGGCATTGGTAATGGAAGGTACATCTTACAATGCGAGTTCACAACAAGTGTATAACCGCTTGGTTGAATTCAAAAAAGGTTCAACTGACCTTGAGCCAGCCTTGGCTGAAAGTTGGGAGATCAGTGACGATGGTTTAACTTATACTTTTCATTTACGTAAAGGGGTGAAATTCCATACGACAAAAGAATTTACGCCAACACGTGATTTTAATGCGGATGATGTGATCTTTTCTTTCCAACGTCAGTTAGATCCTAACCACCCTTATCACAATGTATCAAAAGGGACTTATCCATATTTCAAAGCGATGAAATTCCCAGATTTATTAAAATCAGTTGAGAAAGTGGATGACAACACTGTTCGTATTACTTTGAATAAAAAAGATGCGACTTTCTTAGCAAGCTTGGGTATGGACTTTATTTCTATTTATTCCGCTGAATATGCTGATGCGATGCTGAAAGCGGGTAAACCAGAAACGATTGATAACAAACCAGTGGGCACAGGTCCGTTTATTTTTGTGGATTACAAAACTGACCAAGCGGCACAATACGTAGCAAATGAAACCTATTGGAAAGGTCGTACACCGCTTGATCGTTTAGTGATCAGTATCGTACCAGATGCGACGACGCGTTATGCGAAGTTACAAGCGGGTTCTTGTGATTTAATTCTCTTCCCGAACGTGGCGGATTTAGCCAAGATGAAAACTGATCCGAAAGTACAGCTTTTGGAACAAAAAGGTTTGAACGTGGCATATATCGCATTCAATACAGAGAAAGCGCCATTTGATAACGTGAAAGTGCGCCAAGCATTGAACTATGCGGTGGACAAAAAAGCAATTATTGAAGCGGTTTATCAAGGTGCAGGTACTGCAGCGAAAAACCCACTACCACCAACAATTTGGAGTTATAACGACGAAATCCAAGATTATCCGTATGATCCAGAGAAAGCGAAACAGCTTTTAGCAGAAGCTGGTTATCCAAACGGTTTTGAAACGGACTTCTGGATTCAACCGGTGGTACGTGCGTCTAACCCAAATCCAAAACGTATGGCTGAACTTGTGATGGCAGACTGGGCGAAAGTGGGCGTAAAAGCAAATCCAGTCACGTTTGAATGGGCTGACTATCAAAAACGTGCTAAAGCAGGTGAATTAACGGCGGGTATCTTTGGTTGGTCAGGCGATAACGGTGATCCGGATAACTTCCTTTCTCCATTACTTGCAAGTGCTAATGCCGGCAACTCAAACTTTGCTCGTTTCAAAAATGCAGAATTTGATGCCTTATTAGATAAAGCGATTGGCTTAACCAATAAAGATGAGCGTGCGGCACTTTATAAAAAAGCACAAGTGATTTTCCATGAGCAAGCGCCATGGATTCCAGTTGCACACTCAGTTGGTTTTGCGCCACTTAGCCCTCGCGTAAAAGGTTACGTACAAAGCCCATTCGGCTACGATGCGTTTTATGGTGTGAGTGTTGATGGTAAATAATTAACGGACTATACTAGCCCTTGCAGTTGCAAGGGCTTTTTGTTTTCAAGCAAAAGGAGAAAGAAAATGGACTTACATGATATTAGTGAGGATTATTGCAAACAGGCGCTTTCCCAGCATGATTGCGATCCCAATCCAATAAAACAATTTGAAAAATGGCTCAACGAGGCGATTACGGCTAAAGTCAATGAGCCGACAGGTGTTAATGTTGCGACAGTCAATGAAGACGGCCGTCCAACAAGTCGAATGGTACTGTTAAAAGAAGTGAACGAACAAGGCTTTGTCTTTTTCACGAATTATCACAGCCGAAAAGGTCGTGCCATAGAACATAATCCTTTCGTTGCCCTAACATTCTTTTGGCCTGAATTAGAACGTTCTGTGCGTATTGAGGGCAAAGCTGAAAAAATCTCGCCTGAACAATCAGATGAATACTTTGCAACTCGCCCTTATACTAGCCGAATCGGTGCTTGGGCCAGCGAGCAAAGTGCGGTCATTTCTAGCCACAAATCTTTATTAGCGAAAGCCGCATTGATTGCAGCAAAACACCCATTGAATGTGCCTCGTCCACCACATTGGGGCGGTTATCTTGTGATTCCTGATCGCATTGAATTCTGGCAGGGTCGCCCAAGTAGACTGCATGACCGAATTTGTTATTTATTCAATGATGGAAAATGGGAAATAGAGCGATTATCACCGTAAGTTTCTTCAAAAATATGTAAAAAACAACCGCACTTTGATTTTTCAAGCAAAGTGCGGTTAATTTTTACGTTATTTTATTTGCCGATGATTTCTGCTAAATCAACTTTGCGGTTTTCGTAACGAGAACGGGTACACGCATCAGCAGTGGCGATGGCGGCACGGGCAGCCTCACCGGTGAGTAATTTTACAAATTCTTCAGTTGGTTCCATGCCATGCAGAATGTCGTTTAAATAACGCATTTCTTTTTTCATGATAGAACTCAACCAGAGTGGTGTGCGTTTGCCCGGTTTACCGTATTGAATTGCGCCGTCCATTTCTGTGCTGTTGTAAATACGGGTACGGTCATCATCTTCTTCTTGGGTTTCGTGAATGAGAAAATAGGTGTCTTTCCCATCCACACGAAGGGTACCTTTGGTATTGTACATATCAAGTTTGATCGCACCTTTTTCCCCTTGAATTAATACATAATGTTCCCCCCAACGGAAAGCGGAACCCCATTCTAGAACAGCGAAGCGATTGTCATCATATTCCATGGTGACAAAAATCATATCGTCTTCATCACCAAATTTTTCGCCTTTGTGTGCAACATTGGCGGCTGCCATGGTGACGGTTTTTGGCATACCCCCCATAATGAATTGTACGCAGTCTAATTCGTGAATATGGTGGTATAAGTGACCGCCAGATTTTTCACGGATTTTTTTCCATGAAATGGTTGGTTGTTGTTCTTCCCAGCCATTACGTGCAGTATGACAATAAAGCACTTTACCAATCACACCTTGATTAATTAATTCTTTGGCATGGTGAACACCGTTAAAGAAGTTCATCACATGGCCAGCCATAAAGGTGACGCCATTTTCTTCGCAAGCGCGCACCATGTCGTCACAGTCTTGATAACTTAAGGCGATAGGTTTTTCACAGAAAACATGTTTTTTGTTTTTTGCTGCAAGGATGACCGGTTCTTTGTGTAAGTAGTTTGGGGTGGCGACAATCACGCAATCCACATCAGGTGAAGTGACTAATTCCTCAAGAGATTTTGCCGCTACGCATTGTAATTCTTTAGCAATGGTTTCACCATTTTCAGGGTCATATACTACGGTAATTTGTGCATCATCACATTCATTCATGAAACGGGCTAAATCTGCACCAAAATAGCCAACGCCAACAACACCATATCGCATCATAATAAACTCCTTATTTTTTCACTGAGATTTGTTTTTCCGTTACCATGGATTGCTTCGCTGCTTCTGCAACTTCGATGGCTTCAGTTAAACATAGACTTAATGGGCTGGTTTTTCCTTGCGTTAAGTGCTCCACCACGCTCTGCACTTCAATTTCAGCAGCTCGGCTTAACCAAAGTTGGCAAGGTGCGTGGGTGACATTATATTGCTGAGTGCCTTTTGCACTTTCGCGTAAAGATAAATCAGCCTCAAATTCATTAAATAAATCAACGTGTTCTATTTTTCCATCTAGATAATTAAATGTGACACTTGAGGTAAAGAAATTGACTTCAATCACACCGTTTTCACCATGAATTTGAATGCCCCATTGGTGTAATCGATAAGCTGTGCCCATTTCGAGCGAACCTAATACGCCATTTTTAAAACGTAATAGCAACTGCAACACATCACGGCTGTCTGGCGTATCGTGATGCGCTTGATTAGCCGCTTGAGCAAAAACAGCCTCAATATCGCCTAATAACCAACAGAGTAAATCCAGTTCGTGAATGAGGTGGAACAGCTCGCCGCCCGTAAGATTGGCATCCAATTTCCACCATTCTTTGTTTGGTAGGTTTTCAATCCAACGCTGACGCATAGCTCGAGCTACTGTAATGCGACCTAATTTTCCTTGTTCTAAAGCCGCTTTGACTTTTAACATGCCAGGTAACGTACGTTCCAAATGGCCCACAAAAATGACTTTACCTTTTTCTTCAGCAAGACGGCGTAAATGTTGGCCTTGAGAAGCACTTAAGGTAAAAGGCGTTTCAATAAAGACATGACAACCAGCATTTAACGCTAAGATAGCTGGGGAATAATGAGCGTAGTTTGGTGTGGCAATGACCACTAAATCCGGTTTAGTTTTAGCCAACATTTCTTCTACACTAAAAAAAGCTTGGCTACCGTATTGGTCTGCGAGTTTTTGTGCCAGAGAAGGGTTGATATCGGTCACTGCAATTAAGTTTGCTTGGGCTTTGTCAAATGCGGAAGCTAGTTGAACGCCAAAAAAGCCGCAGCCGATTAAGGCGATGTTTAATCCATTAGTTTGCATCATGCCCTCCTTGTTGTAAGCGTTGGCGAATACTTTGGAAATATTGCAAGATCGCGCGTTGCATGCGTACCAAATCATGCGCTTCCACGGCATCAATTAATTCACGGTGTTGCATGGCTAATTTTTCCGGAGACAGTATTGGTGGCGGTAAGCCTTTTTCTACTTGCTGATAAATTTGCCAAAACGCATCTAAATATTGAATCAGTAACGGGTTATTTAATGGTTCATAAAGCTTTAAATGAATGTGGTATTCATCTTTAGGCGAAAACTTTTGTTCTCGTGCATTTTTCTCCATGTTGGCCACTGATTTTTGCAAAAGTGCGGTCTGTTCTTGGCTAATTTTTCCTAAAACCATCGGGGCAAAACCGTATTCTAAAATTTCCCGAATATCCAAAATATTAATCAGCTGATTATGATCATTATGCAAATTCAGTTGAGTGTGAAAGCTTAATCCGCGAATCATTGGCACAAGAGAGGATTCACTCACAAAGGTACCAACCCCGTGGCGAATGTCTAAAATGTGTAGCGCCTCTAAAGATTTAATAGCTTCACGTAAACTGGAGCGGCTCACACCAAGCTGTTCAATCAGTTCATTTTCTGTTGGCATCAAATCGCCAGATTTGAGATTTTGTTTAATGATGAGCGATTTGATTTTATCCTGCAAAACGAGACTTGCTTCTTTTTTACTTGTTTTTTTCATTTCTGTTCTCATTTTCTAATCTATTTTCTAAATTTGTGATCCAGCTCTCATTCTCTTTGATTGACATAAGACATCATACGTCTTATCTTTATTTATGCAAGCAGAAATTAGCAGTGATTTTAAATTCTGTGATCTATACCACAAAATTCTCAAATACACGGAAGGGAGGTTGTTATGACAACATCATTACCATGGTATAAAGAAGTCAGTCCTACGCAAAAAAAAGCGTTATTTGCGGCTTGGTTAGGTTATGTTTTTGATGGCTTCGATTATATGCTTATCACTTATGTGCTTTTGGATATTCAAAAGGAATTCGCCATGAGCACAACGGAAACATCCACATTATTACTTGCAGCGTTCGTAGCGCGTCCATTAGGTGGGGCGATTTTTGGTAGTTTTGCCGATAAATATGGCCGACGTTTGGCGATGATTGTTTCCATTATTACGTATTCTGTCGGGACATTCTTGTGCGGCTTATCCACCAGTTATATTTGGCTTTTCATCTTCCGTATGATTATCGGTATGGGGATGGCAGGTGAATATGCTTGTTCTTCCTCTTATGCCATTGAAAGCTGGCCACAACATTTGCGTACAAAAGCCAGCGCATTTTTAGTGAGTGGCTTTTCCATTGGTAATATTCTTGCCTCTCAAGTGATTCCTTGGGTATCTCAAACTTATGGTTGGCGTATGGCTTTCTTTATTGGTTTGGCTCCGGTAGCTTTAGTACTCTATGTTCGTCGCCATGCCCCTGAAAGTGAAGAATGGGCGCAAGCGAAAGCAGCGGGTAAAGTGAATAAAGTTCCACTTACAGACCTGTTCACTAAAAAACAATTACCAATTACCTTAATTATTTTCTTAGTTTGTTATTCAATTTTCTCCGTAAACTGGCCAGTAGTAGGCTTGCTTCCACTTTACCTCAAAGAAAACGGCTATGCTGAAAATGTGAAATCACTGATGTTCTGGGCTGGATTTGGTATCCTCATCGGTACCTTAATTGCAGGCTTTATCGGTGATAAATTGGGTGAGAAGAAAACCTTTGTATATAGCTTATTGTTATCACTTTTCTTCCTCTTCCCAGTATTCTATTTGCCAGAAAATAATGTGTTAGCGCTTGGTGCATTGCTCTTCTTCTTACTCGCAACTAACTTAGGTATTGCTGGTTTAGTACCAAAATATATGGCGACTTTCTTCCCGGCTGAAATGCGAAGCACAGGTATTGGTTTCATCTATAACTTTGCCGCGATCGGTGGTGGGGTATCTCCAGTGATTGCTGCCGCACTTAGCGAAAGAGTAGGACTTGGTTCAGCCCTTGTGTATGTCACCTTATTCTGGACAATTGTTCTTGTTGCTCTCGTTGGATTAAGATTGCCAGAACGTATTCAAGCTCGTATGCAACAATAAAAAACGAAAGCAAAACAGACCGCACTTTTAGGTGCGGTTTGTTGTTTATACAAAAATAGTTTGAAGCGTGTCACAAATTTGTTAAAAATATGTTTTAATTTTTTCGGTTAAATGCTAATTAATAATCTCCCCTATCGTTTTATAGGAGATTGTATATGCAAACTCAACAAACCTTTCTCTCTAAATATAAAAGTCTCATTATTCTTGCCTCAGACTTTGTCTTCATGTTGGTGTTAATTAAAATACTGCCGTTCTCTGCTCAAGAGAATCGCGGGTTAGCCTTGCTGATTTTTATTGGTATTTTATGGTTAACGGAAGCCTTTAATATTACTGTGACATCCCTTATGGTGCCTGTCGTGGCCATAGGATTAGGCTTGATTAATACGCAAAAAGCGCTTGCTCCATTCTCTACCCCAATTATTTATATGTTCTTTGGGGGATTTGTGGTAGCTGCGGTGCTGCAAATTCAGAACCTAGATAAGATTATTGCGAATTACATTATCCGTTTGGCCAAAGGAAACTTAAAACTTTCTATCACATATCTTTTCACCGCAACTACATTCCTTTCCATGTGGATTAATAACACCGCTGTGGCGGCGATGATGTTACCGCTTACTATGGGGATGTTAAAAGGTATCAATGCAGAGAAAAATCATCGGTTGTACGCCTTCGTATTATTAGGCATGGCATTTAGTGCCAGCATCGGCGGTATTGGTACATTAGTGGGAAGTGCGCCGAATGCGATTTTGGCATCTCAAATTCAAGTGACCTTCACGGAATGGTTAGGTTACGGTTTCCCAGTGATGGTATTACTTGTGCCTTCAATGATTTTTTCTTTATGGGTGATTTTACGTCCAGACTTTTCTGTGGATTTTAATCCATCACTTGAGAAAGTCAGCTTTAATCGAAAAAATATCATTACCTTAATGATCTTTATCGGTATGGCGATTATGTTGCTTTTCAGCTCTCTCTTAAACCCATGGATTAGTGCTTTCCTTGAATTACCGAGAAAAATCGAAAACTTTGATACGGTAATTGCGCTATGCGTTGTGATCTTTATCTGTGTTTCAGGTGTCGCGAGTTGGAAAGAAATTCAAGAGCGCGTTGAATGGGGCGTGCTCGTTTTATTCGGTGGGGGTTTAACACTCAGTATCGTGATGAAAGATTCTGGCGCCAGTAAGATTATGGCGGATAGTATTGTTCAGTTTGTGCAAACCAAACCACTTTGGGTACTTTGCTTTGTCATGACGGCATTTATTATTTTCCTAACAGAATTTACATCGAATACCGCTAGTGCAGCGTTGATTATGCCAATTGTGATTTCAGTGGCACAATCGATGAATTTACCGCCTATCGCTTTAGCCGCAATTATCGCTTGTGGGGCAAGTTGTGCATTTATGTTGCCAATCGCTACACCGCCTAATGCTATCGTGTTTGCAACAGGAAATGTGAAACAACTCGATATGGCTAAAGTCGGTTTGATTTTAAACCTATTCTGTATCGCCATC
>OBWJ01000131.1_pt1 | contig 77770 bp, 65 predicted proteins | sample 1495181 | NCBI WGS metagenome assembly OBWJ01 (sample SAMEA2580041, study PRJEB22360) | human gut metagenome
TCCTTCATCTTCCCACGCCTTTCAGAAAACCGCTCTTTGCATTTTCTTCGGTGTCATCCGATTCGTCGTAGGCATCATAGGGTGCCGATGGGTCGTGGGCTCTTTTTTTGAAAGGCGAGCACAGCTCATTTTTGTGCGCAAAGGCAAACTCCATGTTGTCCGTCCAGCCGGTGTGGCCGGTAATAAACAGCGGATGCAGTCCGCGTTTTTTCAGCTTTTTCTCCAGCAGTGTCAGAGACTTCACTGCCAGCTTGTTATCCTCTGCCAGCGCAGAAATAAAACTGTAGCCGCCGTCCGCGCCAAACCACAGCGTGTCGCCGATAAAAATGTACTTATCGTCAATGAGGTAGACCATATGTCCCCATGTATGACCGGGAACCAGAAAACACTCGATCCTGACGCCGTCAATGTCAAGTACCTGTCCATCGTGCAGCAGTACCTTTTCGTTGTTGATCGTGACCTGCGGCAATTTATAGAGATGATAGATGACTTTTCGCCGCACCTCGCCGGTGAGATACCGGTTCTCGATCTCACCGTTGTACAGATTCGCATTTCGGAACAGCCCCGGACTGTCTGCTTCCACCGCACCCACATGGTCGGTGTCCTGATGGGTGATAAGGATATGGTGCATCGACTTCGGATCAATCCCAAGCCAGCCCATTTTTTCGGCAAGGCGGTCGTAGTTATATCCCGCATCGACCATAATGGTCGTATCGCCTTTGCGGTAGAAGAAGATGTTCGCCACCCATTCGCGCACGCAGGCAACATTCTCGTCGATCCAGCCGGTGTTCAAAGGCTTGAAGATCTCCTTGCCCCGGTACATCCAGCTCATTGCTTTTCTTTGAAATTCCGTTGCTTTTTTCGACATGATCACACCTCATTTCTGTGCTGTGATGCACAGCCAGCCCTTTTTATTTTTGTGGTTCTGGATCTTACAAAATCCTGCTTGCTCCAGATACGTTTTACCGTTCACAATACAATGCTTTTTACCAGATGCGCCCACTGCTCCGGGTGACAGGCCAGCAATTCCTCGTGCTGCAAGTTCTGCTCATGGAGAACAGGATGTGCAAAATGCTGCTGATACCGGGCACGATATTTTGCGCCCATTTTCAGGGCGTAAAAAATATGGATTTCGGTACCGGGCACATGGATCTTATCCGGCAGCGGGGTAATAAGATCGGAGTAGAACTGATTTTTACAGCTCTGCATGGTCACATAAGGGCGGGCATCGCCAAACATTTTCAGAAAAGCCTTGACATAATCCCCCGACTCTCTGGCACGCTTCTCCAGACGCTTTTGGAGAAATTTCGCCTTAATCTTTCCGTCCCGCACCACAGGGTAGATCAATGGCAGCAGAAAATCCGTCTGCAAGCTTGCCGCCAGCGGCGACGCCTGATCCAAATCGGAGCTGCCCAGAATGCCACAGTCCATGTGGATGTTCTGCCGCGCCGCCAGCAGCCCCACGAAGGAACCGCCCAGAGAACAGCCGTAGGCTGCCCGGATGTGACCGCCGCAGTGGGTCTTGAGGTAGGCCTCGATCTTTTCGGTCTCCTCCAGCATGGTGGGAAATTCAGTCTGTTCAGTCTCATCAAAACCATCGTAGCTGACGCACAGCACCCGGAAGCTGTCAGCCAGAAGCGGGATCACCGCACCGAAATTGCTTTTCCAATGGCAACAGGTGCCCGGCAGCAGCAACAGCACCGGGGCATCCTCTGCACCAAAATGGTAGATCTTCATCCTGATACGCTCCTTCTCTATTTATTTTCCACCTGTAAATAGAAGAGATCTATTTCTTCGTATAGGGCAGAGTTTTGAGTTAGGTAAAGCTAACTTTTCATTCTATAAAAAGCCGCTTCTCAGCGGTCCTTCTGCCAAAATAATACGCCCTGCCGTCTCCTCTGTCAAGGAGTTTAGGCATTTTCGGGGATTTTGAAAAAGATTTCGTTATTGGAGCTTCACCTGCGGCATAGAGGAGGCAAAACGTTTCCCGCATCGAAAAAATTTCGCCCCTGTAAACTTGTCTGTTTCTGCTTGACAACGCCCGGTGGGAGTGCTATTTTTACTTCTTGAATTTGTTTTGCCTAACCATCTGAGGGGTTTTTCCCCTGCATTTTTTTGCATCGATTGTTAGACAATGGTCAAAAATGCAACATCCTGTTGCTGCCGGCAATAGAAAGATCTACCGCAGACAGAAAATGAGGGTTGTTCTGATTCACATAGCGTATTTTTTCCTAAAGCTACAAGATGTGTCATACTTTTCTTGCTTCACTTCAATAAATTTTTCAAAACCCTCTTGACGCATTCTACATGCCGTGGTATTTTTCTTGTAAATCCCATTGATTTTGTGGATTGGTTCAAATTCATCCACAAGATGTGGTCGTGTTCATTTTGAACACAGCCACAGAAAGTGGTTGGTTATCACCGTGAGACCCACCACTTCAGTGAGGGAAAGTCCGCAAAAGAATTTACCGCCCCGCAACACACCCGATTCATTTTGCCGCTGTTTCACCCGACAAAATCCATCGCTATGCTGCATGGGCGGTATTTTTCTTTTACGGGAAACGCACCTTGAAAATTTCATGAGCCGACCGGACGTGATACCGACTTTCCGTCAACGCCGCTGCACAAACAGGGGCAGGAACTTCGTTCGGAGCAAACGGTGACTCCCATTACATGAGCAGAACCACCTCTACTTATTTTTGCATCTTAACAATTCGGAAACAATTACCCGGAAACGATTTTGAGCGCAGCGGTAGAGGGCAAGAACCGTCCCGTGGCCACAAATTTTCAATTCTTGAAAATTTTTTGTCCATCCGGGACTTCACTTCTGCAATGCGTCCGCATTTCCGAAGTGATCTTGTTGGGGCGTGCCTGCCCCAAACCCTGCTTAGAACGGACGAGGAGGAATTGTGTCAATTTGACGCAATTCCTCCAACTTATAGAGAGAAACAGAGTGTTCCCGACGGGGAACGCCCTATTGTACATATCGCTATTGTCTGTGGTCTTTGGCAGGGTGCGTCCTATTCAGGGACGCACCCTGTTTTTATTTTGAGCCTTCACCGACTTTTTGAGATTCCGCCCTCTGCTTCCCGAATCAGAATCGTCAGCCGCTTCTGAACGCTATCATCTGCTGTGACGGTCAGATGAATTTTGCCCGCTGCTTCTCCTGCACGGACCACCGCCATGCAGCAGCCGCAGCATGGCAGGGGAGCCCAGCAGGCCGATGAGCAACAGCACCACACCGGCAACGGCGCTGATAATGGCCGCCGAGTGGACGGTCTTTTCCACGTCCTTGGGGTGGCGCGCACCGTAAAAACGCGCCACCAGCAGGTTGGAAAGCGCCAGCGGCAGACTGACCAGAAAGATCTGCTTGGCCAGAGGGCCTTCCGTCAGCGTATTCGTTTGAGAACTCATACTCTTTTTCCCTTTATCCTATATATCCCTAAACCGTGCCCGCGCACACCGGGGCACAGCCTCTTTTATAAGGCACTACGCTACTTTTGCAAGATGGAAACGGCAAAATGGCGCAAAAAAAACACGGCACCCGGCGGGGCGTCGTGTTTTTTGCGGAAAATATCTCAGCCCAGGTCCTCACCGTTGGTGGCAATGACCTGCTTGTACCAGTCAAAACTCTTTTTCTTATAGCGGTTCCCGGTGCCGGAGCCGTCGTCGTTGCGGTCCACGTAGATAAAGCCGTACCGCTTGCGTAGTTCGCCGGTGGTAAAGGACACCACGTCGATGCAGCCCCACGGGGTGTAGCCCAGCAGGTCCACGCCGTCCAACTCCACGGCCTTTTTCATCTCCTCGATGTGGGCGCGCAGGTAGTCGATGCGGTAGCTGTCGTCACAGGTGTGGTCGGGCTGGAGTTTGTCGATGGCGCCGAAGCCGTTCTCCACGATAAACAGCGGCTTCTCGTACCGCTCGTACAGGGTGGCCAGTGCGTAGCGCAGGCCCACCGGGTCGATCTGCCAGCCCCAGTCGCTGGCCTTGACGTAGGGGTTCGGCACGGTGTGGGCATTGCCGCCGCTGATGCCGTCGCTCTCCACGGCCACGTCCGAACGCACCGCGTTGCTCATGTAGTAGCTGAAGCCCAGATAGTCCACAGCACCCTCGGCCAGAATGGCCTCGTCGCCCGGCTCCATCACCGGGGCAGTGCCCTCGCGCTCCCATTCCTTCTTAGCGTAGGCGGGGTAGTGACCGCGGCAGTGCACATCCGCAAAGTAGTAGCGCTCGTGCATGGATTCCAGCGCCAGCATCACGTCGTCCGGGTTGCAGGAGTAGGGATAGTACGGCACAAAGGAGCACATGCAACCGATCTGGAAGTCCGGGTTGATGGCATGGCCCTTTTTGACCACGAGGGCCGAGGCCACCAGTTCGTGGTGTACCACCTGATACAGGGCCTTCTTCTTGTTCTCGAACTGGGAGAACCGCACGCCGGAGTTGGTCCAGCCAAAGATGTCGTTGGTGGTGTTGCTCTGGTTGTTGATCTCGTTGAAGGTCATCCAGTACCTGACCTTGTGTTTGTAGCGCTCCATCACAGTGACGGCGTAGTGCACGAAGAAGTCGATGCACTTGCGGTTGTACCAGCCGCCGTACTCCTTGGCAAGGGCGTAGGGCATCTCAAAATGGCTCAGGGTGATCACCGGCTGGATGCCGTACTTGAGCAGTTCGTCAAACAGATCGTCGTAGAACTGCAGACCGGCCTCGTTGGGCTGCTGCTCGTCCCCGCGGGGGAAGATGCGGCTCCACGAGATGGAGGTGCGGAAACACTTGAAGCCCAGTTCGGCAAACAGCTTCACATCTTCCTTGTAGGTGTGGTAGAAGTCGATGCCCTCGTGGTTGGGGTAAAATTCGCCGGGCACAATGCCATCGGTGATGCGGCGGGCCACACCGTTGGCACCGCCGGTCATCACGTCGCTGACGGACGGGCCGCGGCCATCGGCGTTCCAGCCGCCTTCCAGCTGATGGGCAGCAACGGCACCGCCCCACAAAAAGTTTTCAGGAAGCATATTCTTTCTCCTTGGTCAAATGTATATCAGTTTTTCTGGGATTCTTTTTCGTCGCAGCCCACCACCTGCACCAGAACAATGGTGATGATAATGGTGGCCAGCACGCCGATCATCATGCCGGTAAAGGAAGAGGGATTGGCGTCGCTCATGGCGTTGACGGTGGTCAACAGGCCGGGCAGACCAGCGTATACATAGTACTTGGTGTTGAAGAAGCTGATGATCAGCGCACCGATGGCACCGCCGATGCAGCCGCAGACGAAGGGCTTCTTCAGGCGTAGGGTCACGCCGTAGATGGCGGGCTCGGTGATGCCGAAGATGCCGGTCAGGCCAGCGGACAGGGAAACGTTCTTGATGTCGGCCTTTTTGGTCTTGAGGAACACGCCGAAGCAGGCAGCAGCCTGTGCGATGACGGCGCAGGTCTGGAATGCCTGAAAGGAATCGCAGCCGTAGTTGGCAAAGTTGGCAAGGCACATGGGAGTGACGCCCCAGTGCACGCCGAAGATGACGAACACCTGCCAGATGCCGCCCACCAGAATGGCGGCCAGTGCGGGAACGTTGTTGGCAAGGAAGTTGTAGGCAGCAGCAATGGCGTTTGCCAGCACATTGGACACCGGGCCGATGACCAGAATAGTCAGGGGAACCATAACAATGGTGCAGATAAAGGGCACAGCCAGCGCCTTGATGATGTCGGGCAGATGCTCGTCCAGCCAGTGCTCCAGCCAGCTGAGCACCAGCACCAGGAACAGCGGCGGCAGCACGGTGGAGGTGTAGGTGGTCTGGCTCATGGGGAAGGCCAGGAACTTGATGACCTCACCGTCTGCGATGCGGGCAGCGATGGAAGCCCAGTCCGGGTTGACCAGCGCCATGCAGCACCACATGGCAATGAAGGTGTTACACTTGAAGTGCTTGGAAGCAGTGACGGCGATCATGACCGGCAGGAAGGTGAAGGGCGTCCAGCTGATGAAGCTGAGCACGGAATACGTACCGGTGGCCGCAAAAGCGGGGAAGAAGTGGGTAATGATGATCAGTGCGCCTTGCACCAGACCGGCTGCGGCCAGAATGTACACAAAGGGTGCGAACACGGCGGACATGGTGGCGATGATGCGGCTGCCGAGGCCCTGCTTGACTTCCGGCGCGGCAGCGGTGCTGTTGTCCAGATCCAGCAGCTGGGCCAGTGCTTCGTACACGTCCTTGGCATGGGTGCCGATGACCACCTGATACTGGCCGCCGCTTTCCATCACCTTGATGACGGCGGGCATCTCGGAGATCTGTTTGGTCACTTCGTCCGAGGGTGTTTCCCTCAGCACCAGACGCAGGCGGGTGGCACAGTGGGTCGCGCTGAGGATATTGTCCTTGCCGACGGCGGCACAGATGTCGGCGGCAAGCTTTGTGTAATCGCGGATTTTGTTTGCCATGATGTTCTCTCCTTTTCATCAGATCACGGGTTTGCCTTGTGTCCTCATTATACAGAGGAAAAACCGCATTGTCAGCTGATTTGATGCGCCAAAAAACAAAAATGTGCAGAAAAAACAGCTTGTTTTTTCTGCACATGGATACAAACATCTGTACAAATTGACGGAGCGTTTCTGCGGTCACTCCAGCAGGCGGTTGTACACCCGGCGGGCCAGTGCTTCCAGCAGGTAAAGTGCAGGCATCTGACTGGTCAGGTCGTAGCTTTCGGTGGTCACGCGGTGCACGGAACTGTAGTACGGCAGGGTGATGTCGGAAAGCTTTGCCGCAGAACTCTGGTCGGAACAGGTAATGGCGATCAGTCCGGCGTTTTTCTCCTTCAGCTGCCGGGCCAGATGCAGCACCTGCTTCGTTTCGCCGGATACCGAAAGAATGACGGCTGCGATGGTGGTGTTGGGCGTGACGGTGATGGGATAGAACGGGTCGGTCACGCCCAGCGCGAATTTGCCCAGATTGGACAGATACCGTGCACCATACTCGGCTATGCTGCCGGAATTGCCGATGCCCACCAGAAACACCCGCTCTGCCCGTGCGATCATACCGGCGGCTTCGTCCAGCGCTGCATCGTATTCCGGCGTGCCGACTTTCCACAGAAAGTTCTGCAACTCGCCCAGCGTGTCCGGCAGACGGGATCCCTGCGCGGAACCGGCCTGCTCCTTCAGCTTCCATTTGAATTGCGCATAACCGTCACAGCCCACCTTTTTGCAGAAGTGCAGCACTGTGGTGGTGGAAACGTGCGCTTCCGCTGCCAACTCCCGGATGCGCATGAAGGGCACCGTGTTCGGATGCTCGATGATGTACTGGTAGACCAGCAGTTCCAACTCGTTCAGATTTTTGATCTGCTGCGGGGTGAATAGTTCCATGAAAAGGCTCCCTCCTTGTCCCGATATCTGTCCTTATTATAGCAAAAGGAAGAACGGAAAAACAGGGCGAACATTTCCGTTTGCATTTTTAGCGCGGCTGTGCTATACCGTTTTATACTGACAGCATCAGTATGTGCGATCGTAGCTCAGCTGGATAGAGCCTTCATTCTGCTTTCCGAAGAAAACAAAAAATCCGAACCCTTCTCCTATCGAGAAAAGGTTCGGATTTTCATTGTTTGGTGCGGATAAGAGGACTTGAACCTCCACCGAGTTGCCCCGATTAGAACCTGAATCTAACGCGTCTGCCAATTCCGCCATATCCGCATATTCTGTTTTGTTTGCGAGCTGTGTTGCTCGGAACGATAGTTATTATACCAGATATAGCAGAATTGTCAAGCATTTTTTCAAAAAAACTTTTTCCTCACTACAAAGCGTCATACTTTCGCGAAAAAAGCCCTCTGCAGGCCGATTTTCCGGCGGTGCAGAGGGTCGGAGTTTCTTTGTTTTTTCTTCAGCAGGCAGCCGTGCCGGAGGCCAGCAGATCAGACTTTGCCCCACACCAGCCACAGGTACGCATAACCTGCCAGCACGGCGGCCAACGTAAAGGGCACGCCGATGCGCAGGAAGTCGCGGGTGGTGACGGTCTCGCCGTTTTTGCGCAGAATGCCAATGGCCGCGATATTGGCCGAAGCACCGATGGGGGTCAGGTTGCCGCCCAACGTTGCACCGGTGAGCAGGCCGAAGTAAAACACATAGGGTTCCACGCCCACGCCATCGTTCATCAGGGCGGCGATGCTCTGCACCACCGGCAGCATGGCGGCCACGTAAGGGATGTTATCGATGAAGGCCGAAAGCACCACCGACACCACCACCAGCAGGGTGAACAGCCGGAAGGGGCTTTCCCCTGCCACGGCATGGAACAGCCGGGCTGCTGCGTCGATAACACCCGCCGCGTGGATGCCCGCGATCACGATGAACAAGCCAAACAACAGCAGCAGGGTGTCGCAGTCCAGCTCGCCCAGCACATGCGCCAGCGGCTTTGCCGACCCTGCCCGCAGGCAGGCGCGCACCACGCCAAACAGGCACAGCCCCATGCACACAAGGCCGCTGCGCAGCTCGTACACCGTGTGCAGCGGCCCGGCTGCAGGCTCCGGCAGGAAGGATGCCGCAATGAGCAGACCCACCGTAAGCAGCATCAGGGCAGTGGGCACATCGTCCTCCACCTCAGTCTCCACCTTGGCGGCGATAGGCTGGGTCTCGCGGCGGAACAGCCACAGCAGCACTGCCAGCGAAGCAAGTGCGCCCAGCTCTACGCCCCAGAAGATGCCCGGACGGCCCCGCATCCAGAAGAAATCGAAGAAATTCATGTCGGCAAAGCTGCCCAGCAGGATGCTGGTGGTGTCGCCCACCAGCGTGGCCGCGCCCTGCAGGTTGGAGGACACCGCAATGGCAATGAGCACCGGCACCGGCGAGATCTTCAGCTTGCGGGCAATGGCAAGGCCCACCGGTGCCACCATGAGTACCGTGGCCACATTGTCCACAAAAGCACTGATGACACCGGCGAACAGCGCCAGCATACACACCGCCCACTTGACATCCGGCACACGGACGATAAGCATTTCCGCCAGGCGGGCAGGCATTTTGCTCTCGATGAACAGTGCCACCGTACCCATGGTGCCCGCCATCATGAGCAGCACATTATAATCCACGGCCTGCAGCGCGGCGCGGAGTGAAAACTCGTAGACCCCTGCCTCGCCCAGCACAATAAAGAGCACCGCACTGCACAGTGCCACCCACGGGCGGTACTGCTGCAGCCGCAGCATCAATACATAGGTAACAGCAAACAGGATCAGTGCAAGTATCATTCGTTGATCTCCCCGCTGCGGGCATCCTCGTCGATCATGCGGTAGCCCACGCCCAGCTCATTGAGGATATAGGCATTGCTGCCCGGACGGCTGCCCAGCTTTTTGCGGATATTGGCCATGTTCACCTGCAGCTTTTTGGTGCTGCCGATGTCGGTATCGCCCCAGATGGCCTTGACGATGGCCGCATAGGTCATCACGCGGCCCGCGTGCTGGGAAAGGAACGCCACGATGTTGTATTCGGTCTGGGTCAGCTTGATCTCCTGCTCGTCCACGAACACCTTACGGCGGTCATAGTTGATGCGCATTCCCTGTGCGCGGAACTCACCCGCCGGGGCATTGCCGCCGTGCATGGCACTGTAGCGGTTCAGCCGCAGGGCAGCGCGCACGCGGGCCAGCAGTTCGCCGGTGCTGAAGGGCTTGGTGATGTAATCATTGGCACCCAGATCCAGCGCTTCGATCTTATCCATCTCGTCGGTGCGGGCCGAGAGCACCACGATGGGGGTCATATACTTCTGCCGCACGGTACGGATGAATTCCAGCCCGTCCCGGTCCGGCAGGCCCAGATCCAGAATGACCAGATCCGGGTTGTGGGAGGCGAACAGAGTCAGGCCCATGGTACAGGTATGAGCCACCAGAGCCTGATAATCGTTGGTGGTGAGCAGCGTTTCGATAAAGCTGCAGATATTTGCCTCATCCTCTACGATCAGGACCTTGAATTTGTTATTGCTCATCTTCTGCATCCTCCATTTCAATTTCTTCGGTCTCCAGCCAGAAGCGGATGGTCGTTCCCTCACCCAGACGGCTCTCGGCCTTGATCTCGCCGCCGTGCGCCTTGATGATGGCCGCACACACCGAAAGGCCGATGCCCATGCCGTGCTTGCGGCTGTCTGCCGGTACATCCGGGTCGGTGCCGGAGAACAGCGTTTTCAGCCGTTCTCTGGGGATGCCGCAGCCATTGTCCGTCACCTCGAACACCGCACGATTGCCCACCGTGAACACCTTCAAGGTCAGTTTTGTCATGCCCTCGGCGTGCAGAGCGGCATTTTCCAGCAGGTTCATCAGCACCTGCTGGATCAGCATGGAATCCATGGGGATCACGATAAAGGCATCCGGCGTTTCCAGCTCCACCGGGATCTCCGGGTAGCGCTTGCGGAACTTGACCAGCACCGTATCCAGCAGTTCGTCCAGCACAGTGGGGGTCTTTTGCACCGTCACCTTCTCGCTGTCGATGCGGGTGACGGAAAGCAGATTCTCCACCATGCGGGTCAGCCACTGGGCATCGCTGCAGGCTTCGCCAAGCAGTTTAATGGTCTTTTCCTTATCCAGCGAGTCATAATTTTCGATCACAGTGGAGCAGGCACCGTAGATGGAGGTGAGCGGGGTGCGCAGATCGTGAGAAACCGCGCGCAGAAGGTTTGCACGCATCTTCTCCTTCTCGCTTTCCATACGCAGCTGTTCCTGTTTTTTGATGCGGGTGGTAAGGGTGCTGGTCATGATGGACACCACCAGCATCACAAGGCCGGAGAACAGGTTTTCCGACAGGGTAAAGTTGAAGGCGAAATACGGTGAGAGGAAGGCAAAGTTCACAGCCAACACGCTGATGAGCGAAGCCGCCACGCCCCACGCATAACCTTCTGTATACATAGAGGTGACAAATACCGCCAGCATAAAGATAAGCATTGCTACGCCCTCAATGCGGCCCATAACGGCCTGTGTAAGCATCACCATGGCATAGGCGGCGAACAGAGCCAGCAGCATTACGGTGGCATCCCGCACAAGCGTCTGTTTTTTCATGCACATTCCCCTTCCCAAATAATATATTCCGTTTCCCGCATTATACCATAGAAAAACTAAAGATACAGTAAAAATCCTTTGCCGTAAAGAGGGACGTGATTTGACACTCCCTCTCCCCCGTAGTAGAATAGTCCTATCAACACTTTATCTCACTGGATCAGGAGTAACGATATGCTGTATTTCGAGAACGACTACTGTGAGGGTGCACACCCCGCGATCCTGCAAAAGCTGGCCGAGACCAACTTTGAAAAGGTGCCCGGCTATGGCACCGACCCCTACTGCGCCAGCGCCAAAGCAAAGATCTGCGCTGCCTGCGGCTGCCCGGATGCAGACGTGACCTTCATCTCCGGCGGCACCCAGACCAACGCCATCGTCATTGCGTCCATGCTGCAGCGCTGGCAGGGCGTGATGGCTGCTGCCACCGGCCATGTGGCTGCACACGAAGCCGGTGCCATTGAGTATACCGGCCACAAGGTCATTGCCCTGCCCGCCCACGAGGGCAAGGTGAGCGCCGCCGATGTGCGCGACTGGTGCGCCACCTTCTATGCCGATGCCAACCACGACCACATGGTGTTCCCCGGCATGGTATATATCTCTCACCCGTCCGAGTACGGCACCCTGTACACCAAGGCTGAGCTGGAAGAGCTGCACGCTGTGTGTCAGGAGTACCACATGCCCCTGTTCATGGACGGCGCACGCCTGGGCTACGGTCTGATGGCCAAGGGCACCGATGTTACCCTGCAGGATATCGCCCGCCTGACCGATGTGTTCTACATCGGCGGCACCAAGGTGGGCGCGCTGTGCGGCGAGGCCGTGGTGTTCCCCCACGGCGCACCGGCCCACTTTATGACTATGGTCAAGCAACAGGGCGCGCTGCTTGCCAAGGGCCGTCTGATGGGCCTGCAGTTCGATGTGCTGTTCACCGACGATCTGTACACCCGCATCAGCCGGAACGCCATCGAAACCGCAGACCGTCTGAAGGAGGGCCTTGCTGCCAAGGGCTACCGCTTCTATATGGAGTCGCCCACCAATCAGGTGTTCCCCATTCTGGAAAACAGCCAGCTGGAAGCGCTGGAGCCACTGGCAAAGTTCGGCTTCTGGGAGAAGTACGACGACACCCACACCGTGATGCGCATTGCCACCAGCTGGGCCACCCGCATGGAGGAGATCGAGCAGCTGATCGACCTGATGTGACCCTGCCGAAGATTTTCTGCCGGTTTTATGCGGGATACCAATTGCAATTCCTTTCACAATGTGGTATCTTTTGGGTAGACCAATGGGTTGGAGACGGTGGGCCTTGCAGGACAGCGTTCCGGCCAGCTGGCTCTATGAAATGATCGGAAAGAAGGTATTTTAACATGGGCTTTTTTGATAAGCTGTTCGGCGGCAAGACCGAGCAGGAAGAGACTGCCAAATTCTTCGGTCAGCGCAAGACCGTTCTGACCCCCATCCGCGGCAAGGTGCTGGCACAGGCCGACATCCCCGACGAGACCTTTGCACAGGGCATCCTTGGCCCCGGCTGCGGCATCGAGCCCACCGGCAAGACCGTGTATGCTCCGTTTGACGGCACCGTGGAACAGGTGGCTTCCACCCTGCACGCCGTGGGCCTGACCAGCGAGGACGGCATCGAGATCCTGATCCATGTTGGCATGGACACCGTGGAGATGCAGGGCAAGGGCTTCAAGGCACTGGTCAAGGTGGGCGATAAGGTCAAGGCCGGCACCCCGCTGCTGAAGGTGGATCTGGACGCCATCCGCGCCGCAGGCCATCCCACCGCTACCGCCATCATCGTGACCAACGGCGATGACATGGGCGAGCTGAAGATGCTGGCCGAGGGCGATGTGCTGGCAGGCACCCCGCTGTTCAAGTTCTGATCGTAATCGTAAAAGGCGTGAGCTTCCATTCGGAGGCCCACGCCTTTTTTGTTATTCCTTTTCTTGTTTATATTTCAGCACCTTCTGGGAGAAATGTCCATCGAAGAACTGGATGAAGGGGCCAAAGTCGATGATGATAACACCCACCACCATGCCGATGATGCGCCGTGCCGAGGGAGCCTGCCGGGTCTTGTTCATGACCTTCTTCTCTTTCTCCTTCTGTTTTTCACCATTCTGTTGTTTTTGTGTTGAAAATTCAGGCCTTGAGCCGGGCTTCAATGGCCGCTTTGTCCAGTCCTTCGCCAATGACGATGAGCACATCCTGCCCCTGCGGGATGGGTTCCAGCGTTCTGCCCGCAGCGGTGGCGTTCAGCTCCAGCCAACCGGTGGTGCCCTGTGGGTCCGGTGCAAAGCCCTTCACCCGCAGCACATGGCCGCAGGCGGCATCCGCAAACAGATGGTCGGCAGCGGCCTGCAGCTGCTGCAGCGTCAGGTGCTGCTCCAGAAAGCACAGAGAGCTGAAGGCTTCGTGCTCGTCAAAATGCAGCTTTTCGCAGCTGGCCTGCCTGCAGCCGCAGGCCGCAATGGCGGCAAGGTCGGCATCGGTAAGCCGTGCCCAGTCCTTGGTGATGATCTCTTCCGGCGCAAAGCGGCGGGAGCACTTGCAGCCCTCCAGCGCACGGGTCAGGTGGGCCACGGCGGCAGCGGTCTGCTGCTGCCCGGCCAGCTGGGTACGGCTGACCAGCACCCGGCCCGCGTTGGCTGTCTCGGATGCCAGCACGTACTCAGCCTGCGGCGAAAGCGTTTCCGGCAGCATGGCATCCACTATGGCGATCACATTGCCGATGTGATACCAGCGGTCCAGCGGGTCGTCCCGCAGCACATCAAAAAACTCGTCCACATCAAAGATGCCGCTGGGTTCCACCACCACCCGGTCAAACCCGCGCATGGCCATGGCAATGAGCTTGGTGCGCATCCGGCGCTGGTGGGTGTCGCAGTCGCATCCGCCGCTGATGGTCTCAAGGTCGCAGTTCGGGCCAAGAAGGTCCTGCACCAGCATGGCATCCACGTTCACTGCGCCGAAGTCGTTTTCCAGAATGCAGACATTGTGGCCCTGTGCCACCAGATACCGGACATACCGGCGCAGAAAGGTGGTTTTGCCTGCGCCCAAAAAGCCGGTGATAAGGTCTACCTGTACCATAATAAAAAAGCACCTCCTGTGCTGTTGTTTGCCCGGTTCCAGTATACCGCAGCAAACTGCAATACGCCAGTGGCAGATGCAAAAAGCCCCGCATTTCTGCGGGACTTTTTATGTTCGTATTCAGCCGCTGTCGGATGCAGAGCTGTACTCGGCAATGACCTTGCGGGCGGCAGGTGCCATTTTGGCCGGCACGGCGGCAGGTTTTGCAAGGAAGTAGCCCTGCAGCGCATCCGCGCCCAGCTCGATGACCTTGCGCAGCTCGGCGGCGGTCTCCACGCCCTCGGCAATGATCTGCATGCTGCGCGGGTGGGCGAAGGTCTCCAGCGATTTGAAGAAGGTCAGCCGCTCGATTTCATACAGTGCGCCCTGCTCCTGCGCCAGCTTCATGATGGTAGCGGGTGAGCGCAGCGCTTCCATATCGGAGCGCATCAGGGCTTCGTAGGCCATCACCTTGCGGGCGCTGCTGCCGCAGCCCACGCAGCCAAGGGCCAGCGCCGCGGCGCACAGCCCGGACACGACCGCTTTGAGATATTTTTTCATCGATTTTCTCCCCTGAGGGCGCTCACGCAGCAGGACGTTCCGGCTACCATATCACCCGATTATACCTAGTTTATCATACCATCTTTTTCCGGGTGCGTAACCAAAATCCGGCAAAAACCTTCACGATCACAAGAAAGCGGAAGAACTTTCCACCCATCGGAACAAAAAGCACAGCCGTCAACAGTTCATCCGCCTCGGCCAGCTGGGCCTCGGCAGCGGCATCGTCCAGCATATCCCTGCCCGCGCAGCGCTGCAGGATGACATGGCACACCGGGCGGCGTGTGGCCTCCAGCACCGAGTGACGGAAGCCGTAGCGGGAGACGTTCTTTTTGCCGTACAGCAGGATGAAGCCCATGCTGTTGCGGCTGTCCGCCCGCAGGAAGCCGTGGGTGATGTAGGGCATCTTCTGGCCTTCGGGCATCATGTCCAGATAGCCCACGGAGCCGTGGCGGGTGATGGTCTCATTGAAGAAGCGCTTGCCGTCGTTGCCAAAGATGGGCCAGATACCGCCGAAGGGGAAGGACGGACGGCTGTTGATGTCGGCTGCCTGACCTGCACGGGGGCCTGCCTCCATGGTAGCGCCTGCCCACATCATCATGCGGATGCCGGAGCCATCACGGCCCATGGAAGAAACGTTGTTCACATCGGTGCGGGCCTTGTGGGCAGCTACCATTTCAACGGCGAGTGGGTGTAAATTTTTGATACAGTAAGAGGGGCTGCTGCACTTTCGGCTAAAACGATGTGCAGCAGCCCCTTCTTCGTATCGGATCCAGACAACAAAAAAGCGTTCTGAGAGATCTCAGAACGCTTGGTGGTTGCGGGGGCCGGATTTGAACCAACGACCTTCGGGTTATGAGCCCGACGAGCTACCAGACTGCTCCACCCCGCGATATTTACTTTGTGCTCTCAGCGGTTCTCGCTGACTGCTCAAGTATAATACCACAAGGGCGGGCGGATGTCAAGTATTTTTTTGATTTATTTTTTCTTCTTTTTCCAAACCACGAACCCTGCGCAGGCGGCGGCTGCGATCACCACCACCGGCCATGCACCGGCAAGGGCAACGATGACCTGCTGCAGGCCACCCACAAAGTTCTGCCAGCCAGCGGAAAGGGCGCTGACAAAGCGGCTGCCGAAGCCCTCGCTGGGCGGCGAGTAGGTGCTCACCTCGCTCAGGCTCACGTACACGGTGCACTCTTCCACCTGATCGTTGTACCAGTCCATCTGGCTCTGCCAGCTCTCGATCTGGCTCTGCACATCCGTCAGGCTGGACTCGATCTCAAGCAGGTCGGAGAGGTTGTCGGCCTGCTGCTGCAGCTGCTGCAGGCGGGTTCGCTGGTTCTTGAGATTCTCAAGCCGGGTCTCCACGTCCATGTACTGGGCGGTCACGTCGTCGGCCTGCTGGTTTTTGTAGGTCACGTTGCCTGCTTCGGCCACGGCGGCAAGAAAGTTCTCGTAGTTCTGCTGCGGCACCCGGTAGGTCAGGCTGACACTGCGGCTGTCACCGGCATCCGAGTATTCACTGCTGGATTCCAGATAGCCGCCCGCTTCAGCAAGGGCAGCATCCAGCGCAGCGCGGGCTGCGTCGTAGTCCTTGCTTTCCAGGCTGAGGTTCGCGGTGTAGATGATCTTTGCGTGGTCGGTGCTATGGGCCGCTGCTGCCGCGTCGTCCTCCGAATAAACAGCGGTGCCGTTGTCTGCGCCGCTTTCCAGCGCCATGGTGTTCAGACTGTAATCGGCTGCCATGGGGCTGTCCACAGCGGCGCGGTCCGCGCCGCCTGCCGCCATCGCCGCCGCAGTGCTGTCCGCAGAATAATAGACCGCCGGGCTGCTGCTCTTTGCGCCAAGGCCGATTTGTCCGGTGGCAAAAGCACCATAGCCTACCACGCACACAGCAAGGCAGGCCGCCAGTGCGCCCACCCGCTTTGCGGGGAAGCGGATCAGTTTCTTCTTCGGCTGCACCGGGGCGGACTGAGCCGGTACCGGTGCGGCGGTTTTCATCATGGGCTGGGCCTTTTCTTCTTCGGTCAACTGGTCGGTCATGGCCAGCAGCTTTGCCTTCAGATCGTCCGGGGCGTAGAGGTCGTCCGTCTCCATCTTGTACTCATACCACCTCATCTTCGATCTCCTCCTTCAGCATCGTATGTAACTGCGCCCGGGCACGCCGCAGCCAGCTCAGCACCGTGTTGGACGGTGCGCCCATCATCCGGCCGATTTCCGCCGCCGTGTACCCCTCGTAGTAATGCAGATAGATGGCATTGCGGTAGTTTTCCGGCAGGGCGCGCACTGCGTCCAGCACACTGCCGTCCTCAAACGCATCGGGCGCGGGCAGGTTCTCGTCCAGCTCGGTGTCCTTCTGATGGGCTGCGCGGGTCAGGTCCCGGCAGCGGTTGATGGCCACCCGCAGCAGCCACGCCTTGAGGTGCTCCTCACTCTCAAACGTACCATTATAATGCAGGAGCTTCTCGTAGACATCCTGCACCACGTCCTCGGCATCGGCTGTGCATCGGCTGTTGTGTATGGCAGCGCGGTAAACAGCATCGCTGTATTTCTGCACTGCCAGCGTAAATACTTCGTTTCTGGTCAGCTGTCCCATAGTTTCAAGCTCTCCTTTACCGCCTGTACAGGGCTGGTGGAATTCGTGTTCCACGGGGGACATTCACCCTATACACGGCTGAACGCCCCCGAAGATTGCATTGCTGGAAAAATTTATGAAAATCACCTTTTATATACTCTCTGCAGCAGGGCCACCCGTTCTGCAAGGAAGGTCTCGGCCTTCGGATGGTGCAGCCAGCGCTTGTTCGTCGCTGTGCCAGCCAGCTTTCTGCCCAGCGCTTCCGGGTCGGTATCGGCCTGCATCACATCCTGCATGGTCAGCTGCAGCGTCAGCGCCGCAGGGGTGTCCGGCAGCGGCGGCAGCGGGTCCTCCCACACAAAGGGCGGCAGCAGCTGCACCGCCACCGTGGCGCGGGTGCACTCCTCGGTGAGCAGCAGGGCTGCAGGCGTGCCGTCCGGCTGGACGTGCAGGGTGTTGTACAGCAGCTGCAGACTGCCCTCGGCCAGCAGGCGGATATCCCCCTCCCGCCCGGTAGGCGAAAGGCTCAAATATTCCCGCGCCTCGTCCAGATAGATGTGCCGGGCCGGTGCCTGCACGCGGGCATACAGCGCAGGCAGCGCAAAGCGGCCCGCTTTGTCCAGTGCGTGCTGCAAAAGCAGGTAGAACTCGGTCAGTGGGTAGGCCGGGTCCGGCTGCGGCATCCCGAAGTCCGGCCGTGAAACATGTCCTCCACCCATGGGGAACCTCCTTGATAAATAACGCTGATGCGGTATTCTAAACATAGAAGGGGCGCTGACTGCAAGGGTCAGCTTTCCATCCCGTTTATCAAAAAGATTGACCGCACAGTTTGGAAGCAGGGCGGTCAATCTTTTTTTGTTATCATCTTACCATATTCTACGATGCATTACAACACGCCCTATTGTAAACCCTGCTGCAACTTCATTGTTGACCGTCTTCCCGCTGCCGCGTTATACTCGGGCACAGATGCCTTGTAAATTTTTAACAGAGGGGAATTCTATTCTATGAAAAACAAAAAACTGACCACCTATCAGATGGCTGTCACTGCGCTGATGGCCGCCGCGCTGTGCGTGCTTGGCCCGCTGAGCGTGCCCATCGGAGCCATTCCCATTTCGCTGTCAAACTTTGTCATCTGCCTGACCGCATGGCTGCTGGGGCCCAAGTTCGGCACCCTGAGCGTGGCGGTGTACCTGCTCATCGGCCTTGTGGGCGTGCCGGTGTTCTCCGGCTACGGCGCGGGCATTGCCAAGTTGGCAGGCCCCACCGGCGGCTATCTGGTGGGCTACCTGCTGCTGGCCTTCATCGGCGGTCTGTTCATCGAAAAGAGCAAGGGCCAGCCGGTGATCTCCGGCATCGGCCTTGTGCTGGGCGATGCCGCCTGCTACGTGCTGGGCACCGCATGGTTCGTGTTCCAGATGCAGTGTGAGCTGGGCTATGCGCTTTCGGTGTGCGTGTACCCATTCATTGCGCTGGACCTCGCCAAGATCGTGGTGAGCTGCATCGTGGGTGCACTGCTGCGCAAGCGTCTGGTACAGGCTGGCGTGCTGAAGCTGAAGGAGGCCTAACAGGCAAAGCAAAAGGGAGACTGCAAACGCAGCCTCCCTTTTTTATTTATGATCCGTTATTTTACATAGCCAAGGGTCGCAGCCATCACGGCCTTGATGGTGTGCATCCGGTTCTCGGCTTCGTCGAACACGATGCTCTGGGGGCCTTCAAACACTTCATCGGTCACTTCCATGGCATCGCGGCTAAAGCGCTCGCCCATCTCCTTGCCCACGGTGGTCTTGTGGTCGTGGAAGGCGGGCAGGCAGTGCATGAACACAGCGTGCGGGCCTGCAATGTCCATCAGCTGCTGGTTGATCTGGTAGGCGGCAAGGTCGTTGATGCGCTCAGCCCACACCTCCACCGGCTCACCCATGGACACCCACACATCGGTGTACAGCACGTCGGCACCCTTGGCGGCCTTGGCGGGATCCTCCTCAAAGGTGAGGGTGGCACCGGTCTCGGCAGCGATCTTCTGGCACTCGGCCACGAGGGCAGCGTCCGGCTGGTACTTCTTGGGTGCACAGGCGGTGAAGTTCAGGCCCATCTTGGCGCAGCCCACCATCAGGCTGTTGCCCATGTTGTAGCGAGCATCGCCGAAGTAAACGAAGTTGATGCCCTTCAGATGGCCAAAGTGCTCCCGGATGGTGAGGAAGTCAGCCAGGATCTGGGTGGGATGGAACTCATTGGTCAGGCCGTTCCACACCGGCACACCGGCGTAGTGGGCAAGGTCTTCCACGATCTGCTGGCCATAGCCGCGGTACTCGATGCCGTCGAACATGCGGCCCAGCACACGGGCAGTGTCGGCGATGGACTCCTTCTTGCCGATCTGGCTGCCGGACGGGTCAAGGTAGGTCACTTCCATGCCCAGATCGTGGGCAGCGACCTCGAAGCTGCAGCGGGTGCGGGTGGAGGTCTTTTCAAAGATCAGGGCGATGTTCTTGCCTGCCAGCTGGTCATTGTGGCGGATGCCGGCCTTCTTTTTTGCCTTCAGGTCTGCGGCAAGGTCCAGCAGTTCTTCGATCTCGGCAGGGGTGTAGTCCAATAGCTTCAAAAAGCTGCGGTTCTTCAGACTCATTGTATATTTCCCTCTCTATGCAAGCATTCTTGAATATTTATTCAAGCTATGATTCTATTATAGTACGTTGCATCGGGAAGGTCAAGAGGAAGCTTACAGCTCCAGCTCTGCCTTCCGTCCGGTGGACTGATAGGCAGTCAGCTTCACGCCAGCCTTTTTGAACATGAACCGCGCCGCCACGCTGGAATCGCTGTCGTGGTACTTGTCGCCGTAGTACACCACCTCGGCAATGCCCGACTGGATGATGGCCTTGGTGCACTCGTTGCAGGGGAACAGCGTCACGTACACCCGCGCACCTTTCAGGTTATTGTGGGCGCTGTTGAGGATGGCGTTCAGCTCGGCGTGGCACACGTACATATACTTGGTGTCCAGCGGTGCGCCCTCCCGCTCCCAGGGCATCTCGTCGTCGCTGCAACCAATGGGCATACCGTTGTAGCCCAAGGACAGAATTTTGTTTTCCGAGCTGACGATGCACGCGCCCACCTGACTGTTGGGGTCCTTGGAGCGCATGGCCGTGAGCAGCGCAATGCCCATGAAATATTCATCCCAGTTGATGTAATCCATACGTTTCATTTCGGTATGCTCCTTGTGCCTTTATTCTGCCTTTTATTATAGCGTATCGCTGTGGATTTTACAATAAACTTTGGCACTGCCGTGCAACTTGCACAAAACCTTGCCCCGAAGTTTGGCGCTTGATTCGTCAGAATTTTCAAACGAAATATTTAAAAATCATTTTAAGTATGGTATTATCTTTGTAAAATATGCCACAAAAGCGGAGAGAATGCTCCGTGCGGCGGAAATGAGGGAAAAACCGATATGAAATACGCAAGCAACAACATCCGCAATATCCTGATTGCCGGTCATGCCGGCAGCGGCAAGACCACGCTCACCGAGGCGCTGGTCTATTTTTCGGGCGCTGCCGAGCGTATGGGCCGGGTCGAGGACGGCACCACGATTTCGGACTTTGACCCCGAGGAAGCAAAGCGCAAGGCCAGCCTGTCTGCATCGGTCGTCCCCGTGGAGTACGAGGGCATCAAGTACAACCTGATCGATGCGCCGGGCCTGTTCGACTTCGAGGCCGGTGAGTACGAGGGCATCCGCGCAGCCGAGAGCGTGCTGGTGGTGGTGTCCGGCCGCAGCGGCGTGACTGTGGGTGCCGAGAAGGCGTTCCAGCTGGCCCGCAAGAATGGCAAGGCTACCATGGTGTTCGTCTCCAAGTGCGATCTGGAGAATGCCAACTACTTCAAGATCCTTGAGGATATGAAGATCAAGTTCGGCTCCACCGTCTGCCCCTGCGTGGTGCCCGCCAAACTGGACGACGGCACCCCCGTGTACATCAACCTGTTCAGCCAGAAGGCCTTCAAGTACGAGGGCGGCAAGCAGATCCAGGTGGACCTGCCGGACATCGGCCACCGTTTTCAGGGCCTGATCGAGGCCATGAGCGAAGCCATTGCCGAGACCGACGATGAGCTGATGGAAAAGTTCTTCGGCGGCGAAGCCTTCACCACCGAAGAGATCGTGGAAGGCATGCGCAAGGGCGTCAAGGACGGCCTGATCACCCCCGTGTTCTGCGGCAGCGCCGTGAACCAGCAGGCACTGGATATGCTGCTGTTCAACATGCACAAGCTCCTGCCCAGCCCGGAGCACGAAGCCAGCACGCTGGCCGAGGATGCCGCCGGCGAGCCGGTGGAACTGCACTGCACCGTGGACGAGCCTACCGCCGCCTACGTGTTCAAGACCGTGGCCGACCCGTTCGTGGGCAAGCTGAGCTACCTGCGCGTGGTCAGCGGCAAGGTGACTGCAGGCGAACCCCTCACCAACGCCCGCACCGGCGATGTGGAGAAGATCTCCAAGCCCCTCACCGTCATTGGCAAAAAGCAGGTGGACTCCGACGGCATCATTGCCGGTGACATCGGCGCAGTGGCAAAGCTGGTGAGCGCCAAGACCGGCGACACCCTGTGCGACGCCGACCGTGTGGTGAAGCTGCCGGCCCCCGTGTTCCCCAAGCCCAGCCTGTTCATGGCCGTCACTGTGGCCAAGAAGGGCGACGAGGGCAAGATCAGCAGCGCGCTGGCCCGCCTGATGGAAGAAGACCCCACCCTGAGCTACGAGAACAATGCCGAGACCCATCAGCAGGTGATCGGCGGTCTGGGCGAGCAGCATCTGGACGTGGTGAAGGCCAAGCTCAAGAACAAGTTCGGCGTGGAGATCGGGCTGGAAGCACCCCGCATCGCCTACCGCGAGTCCATCCGCAAGGCCTGCCAGAAGCAGGGCCGTCATAAGAAGCAGACCGGCGGTCACGGCCAGTTCGGTGATGTTATCATCAACTTCGAGCCCTGCGACAGCGAGCAGGTCGTGTTTGAGGAGAAGGTGTTCGGCGGCAGCGTGCCCAAGAACTTCTTCCCGGCTGTTGAAAAGGGCGTGCGCCTTGCCGCCGAAAAGGGCGTGCTGGCAGGCTACCCCGTAGTGGGCCTGAAAGCCACCCTGCTGGACGGCAGCTACCACCCGGTGGACAGCTCCGAGATGGCCTTTATTATGGCCGCAAAGCTGGCTTACAAGGCCGCTATGCCGGAGGCCGGCCCGGTCATTCTGGAACCCATCCACACCCTGAAGGCTCATGTGCCAAACGACAACACCGGCGATATCATGGGCGATGTGACCAAGCGCCGCGGCCGCGTGCTGGGCATGGAGCCGGACGATGACGGCCTGCAGACCATCATCGCTGAAGTGCCGCTGGCAGAGCTTGCAAACTTTACCACCTTCATCCGGCAGACCACGCAGGGCCGCGGCTGGTTCACCACCGAGTTTGCCCGCTACGAGGTTCTGCCCGAGATGCTGGTGCCTGCCGTTGTGGAGCAGGCCAAGAAGCTGGGCAATCTGGACGAGAGCGCAGACGATTGATTCTCTAACTGAATAGGACATTTTCCCGACCCCCGTTGACACTTTTCCCTCTGTCAGCGGGGGTTTTTGTTGTTATTTTTCTCAGATCCTCTAAAATCTCTGCCATTTTTAGGCATCCTTCCAATCTTGTCTAAAATCCTTGATTTCTGTTGGGGGGGTAGAATAAAGATTGGTGAATCTTTTTTGTCCACGATCCGCGCAGACAAGATCCACCCGCAAAAGTCGTATCAAGGAGGAATTTATATGAAAACGCGACTTATCAGCCTGCTGCTGGCATTCAGCATGGCACTGACATTTCTGCCTGTCGGGGCAGTCTCTGCATTTGCGGCGGAGACGGGCGATACATTTAACTTTAACGGTCTTACATACGAGATAACAAGTGACACAACCGCCAAAGTCAAAGGACCCGAAGCAACCACCTTATTGACCCAAGTAACTATTCCAGAAAAAGCAACAAATTCCTTGAATGGAGAATCCTACACTGTAACAGCCATTGCGGATAAAGCTTTTCGCAACACAAGATTTAACGGCGAAATCACATCCATCACACTTCCCGATAGTTTGAAGGAAATCGGTGATTTCGCTTTCTTTTCTTGCTTCAAACTCGAAGACATCAATCTTCCCGATGGGCTTACTAAAATCGGGTATCAAGCTTTTCAGAACTGTTATAGTTTAACAGAAATCACCATTCCAAGCAGTGTAACTACTATGGGTTCACATGTGTTCAACCGCTGTACCGGACTAAAAGAAGTTACCTTTGAAAAGAATTCGCAGCTAAGCGCGCTTCCTGATGCAACCTTTGCCAACTGTATAAGTCTGGAGTCTTTTACCCTTCCCAATGGATTCACTTCCATCGGCGAAAATGCTTTTTATAAATGCGGAAAACTCACCACATTAAACATCTCGGATGATGTTACTGAAATCAAAAAAGATGCTTTTATTGATTGCGCAAAATTCAACACTATCAATTATGACGGTACCAAATACTCTTGGAACGCTCTACTAAAAAGCGGCAGCGTAGATAACACAGTTTTGGAAAAAATTCAAGCGGACGGCTTCACCGTGAATTACTGGGTACAGCCTTTGGTCGTCAGCGGCGGCATTTTCACAGTAGATGGCGATCCTGTAGTTGGCGATACAGCTATTGTGCCCGTCGGTGCTACAGTTGAAATCACTTTTGATCAGCAGTCTTTCGCTGACAGTGGTCTCTCTTTTGGTAGTTGGGAGATTGATGGTTTAAGCAATTCAGAATACTACAAAAATAAAGAAAGCTTCACCTTTACTATGCCTAAGAATCGCGTAGCAGTCACAGCTTCAACAATGGATATTCTCAGCGCCCCCACGATCGACGACGCCCCTGTTGACCCTGCCATCAGCACTGCGGTAACGATCATTGGCGGTGCACTGCTGGTGGGCGGGCTGCATCAGCTGGGCACCGAGCTGTGGCTGATCCATCATCTGCCCAAGGGTACCGCCATCCCGGAAACTCGCATCGAACTGGCCGAAGTGCTCTGGAAGGATGCCGGACAGCCTGTTCCTGCTGCCGAAGCCGCTTATACCGATATCGACACCGACGACACCGATGCGCAGCAGGCTGCACAGTGGGCAATTGAAAACGAGCTGATGACGCTGCGCAGCAGTGAGCATCCGGACAAATTCGACCCCCATGTGCCGGTCTCCACCGTAAAAGCCATTCGCGCGTGGAAAAAGGCACAGCAGATGAAACCGTCTACCAAGTAACACCCAATGGAATCAAAACAGCCCGTTCTCCTTTTTTGAAGAGCGGGCTGTTCCGTTATTTGCTCCAGCCGACACATTTTTCTGCCCTACCGCCGCCTTTTTTATTGACAAAGCCCCGGCTTGCTATTATAATAATGTAGTCAAAATGGCATTATTGTGCGGCTTTGCGGCTGTGCAAAACAAATAGACAAGGAGAGATTCTCAAATGGCACAAGAGATCAAGATGTCCGCTGCCGGTCTGAAGGCAATGCAGGAGGAACTGGAATACCTCAAAACGGTGCGCCGCAAGGAGCTGGCCGAAGAGATCAAGGAAGCACGCAGCCACGGCGACCTTTCCGAGAACAGCGAGTATGACGAGGCCAAGAATACGCAGGGTCTGGTGGAGAACCGTATCACCGAACTGGAGCAGATGATCAAGAACGCCGTCATCATTGATGAGAGCGAGCTGAGCGTGGACAATGTCTCTGTGGGCACCCACGTCACCATCCTCATGACCGGCGAGGACGAGAACGAGGAGTACGACATTGTGGGCCGCACCGAAGCCGACCCCCTGAACGGCAAGATCAGCGACGAAAGCCCCGTGGGCCACGCTCTGCTGGGCAAGGCTGTGGGCGACAAAGCCGAAGTGCTGCTGCCCACCGGCCACACCGTGGAGTACACCGTGCTGAACATTACCCACGCTGCAGGCTGAGCAGGCCAAACGAATAGGAGAAACCATGGAAGAACAAAAGAAGAACCCGGCGCAGGGCCTGTCCGAGAGCGAGCAGGTGCAGGTGCGCCGCCAGAAGCTGGCCGACCTGCAGGCTGCAGGCCACGACCCTTTCACCCTGACCAAATACCCGCAGGATGCCTACTCTGCCGACCTGAAGGCCGAGTTTGCCGACCTGCCCAACGAGACCGACAGCGGCAAGACCGTGGCGCTGGCTGGCCGTATGATGTCCAAGCGCGTAATGGGCAAGGCAAGCTTTGCCCACCTGCGGGACGATAAGGGCGACATTCAGCTGTACGTCCGCCGCGATGAGCTGGGCGAAGAGTCTTACGCCGCCTTCAAGAAGCTGGACGTGGGCGATATCATCGGCGTGAAGGGCGAGGTGTTCCGCACCAAGACCGGCGAACTGAGCGTGCGCGCCACCGAGCTGACCCTGCTGGCCAAGAGCCTGCGTCCCCTGCCCGAGAAGTTCCACGGCCTGACCGACACCGAGATGCGTTACCGTCAGCGCTACGTGGACCTGATCGCCAATCCCGAGGTGAAGGACACCTTCGTGAAACGCAGCCAGATCCTGAAGGAGATCCGCGCCTATCTGGACGAGAAAGGCTTTCTGGAGGTGGACACCCCCATCCTGACCCCCTTCGAGATCGGTGCATCCGCCCGCCCCTTCTACACCCATCACAACAGCCTGAACATGGACATGGTGCTGCGCATCGAGACCGAGCTGTACCTCAAGCGCCTGATCGTGGGCGGCATGGACCGCGTGTATGAGGTTGGCCGCATCTTCCGCAACGAGGGCATGGACCCCAAGCACAACCCGGAGTTCACCAGCATCGAGCTGTATCAGGCCTTCACCGACTTCCACGGCATGATGGATCTGGTGGAGGAGCTGTACAAGCGCCTTGCCCAGAAGATCTGCGGCAGCATGGTCATCCCCTATCAGGGCAAGCAGATCGACATGGGCCACTGGGAGCGCCTGACCATGGTGGAAGCCGTGAAGAAGTATTCCGGCGTAGACTTCAACGACTGGAAGTCCGACGAGGATGCCATCGCCGCCGCCAAGGAGCACCACGTGGAGCTGCCCGAGGTGCCCACCAAGGGTTCCATTCTGGCCGAGTTCTTTGATGCCTTCGTGGAGGACAAGCTCATCCAGCCCACCTTCATCTACGATTACCCCGTGGAGATCAGCCCGCTGGCAAAGCGCAAGCCGGACGACCCCGCCTTCACCGAGCGCTTTGAGTATTTCATCGACTGCACCGAGTACGGCAACGCCTTCAGCGAGCTGAACGACCCCATCGACCAGAAGGGCCGCTTTGAGCGTCAGGTGGCCGAGCGCAAGGCCATCGAGCCCGACTGCAAGGCACAGGTGGACTACGACTACGTGAACGCACTGGAGTACGGCCTGCCCCCCACGGGCGGTCTGGGCTTCGGCGTGGACCGTCTGGTGATGCTGCTCACCGACAGCGCCTCCATCCGCGATGTGCTGCTGTTCCCCACGATGAAGCCGATTGAGCAGTAAAACGCAAAAAATGGCTTTGTTTCGTTTGAAATTGTGGCGTTCGATACTGGAACAACGTGGATTTACCACCAACTTACCACCAAATTTGATAATTTGCATTAGTAAAACGGAAAGCAGCCTACAATAAACACAAGCACCCCTGTCCATTCGATGTTGTGCGACAGCACAGCACGATGGGCAGGGGTGCTTTTTGTATCTTGGGCGGGCATCCACTACAAGCGAGAAATTATTGATGATTGAATGTGTCCGCCTACTATGTTCTGAACGCACTGGAGAAATAGAAACTGTGCAAAGACATCCAGACTGAAGATGTTGATTTCGGTATTCCATCTGACCAGAGAAATTGTTCCAACTACGGAACACAGATGAAATTGCTTGACAAAAACATGGCTCGCGAAATTCCGAAATTCATCCTCCAAAAACTCAAATTTACACGTTATTTATGACAAAACTTATAGAAAAAACTTTTGGTTTTTAAATTTCTTCAATGAGTCAAACGAATAATTCTTCCAAAGAACAGGGCATCCGCCACGGCATACATCAAAGTGCTCGCAGGTGGTACACTCGTCAGATGGCAACTTGCGGATTTCGTCCATCGTTTTACGGTAGATAGCATTTTCGGTCAATGACTGGAAATCTTGGTAGGACGAAAAGTCCCTGCCGAATTTTCCCAACGGCTGGTAGAGATACATATCACATGGAAGCAATTCCATCTTCGTATTGAATGTTACGGCGTTTTTCAGATGAATCTGGCAGGGTGTAGCAAGCCTGCCTTTTAGAAGCTTTAGCTGCTCTTCCGTATATACACACAGTGGAAAGCTGTATTCGATCCACCATTCATCTGTAATATCGCTCAATTTATCAATTTGAGAAATGAAATCACGGACTAATTTTATGGGGTCGTGCTTTTGCAGGTAAATCAGATCTTTGTCCCCGGCATTATTGTTGTCGATGATGAATGTGAACGAGAACTGCTTTGCACCATTATCATGAGCGATTTGGACAGCTTCGCAAAAGGAGTGAACATTCTCGGGGGTTATCACCATGGAACAAGTAAACTCTATTGGCAACGAAGCCAGATTACGAATTGCCTGATGCTGTTTCTCAGTGCCATCATATCCCGTCATTTCACACCATTCCTTCCGATTTCTTCCTTTCATAGATACATCAACATATCCGAGGCCACTATCGATCAGCATCCGGCATAATTCCATGTTGCTAAGCAAGACACCATTTGTTGCAACTGCAGTTGTTATGGGATGACGTCTTGTTTTGATATACTGCAAAATTTCCGGAAGATGTGGGTATGTAAGCGGTTCTCCTCCGGTAAAGAATATATACTTGACTTTTGCTTCACAGCAAAAATTAACGATACTTTTAAGATCATCGTATTCGATTCGATTATCTGCTACATATCCAGCACTTTTTACATAGCAAAAAGTGCAACGCAAATTACAGTCGCGTGTAAGCACGATTGAGCATTGCTTAATCTTTCCTTCAGCAGTCATTGAAGCTCTCCTCCCATAATTGACAGGTGCATTAATATGTCAGTTTATCCAGACGGTATAGCGAAGAGACTTTGTTGGCAAATACTGCTTCCGGAAATCCTTGCGCGACGATTTTTCCACCGGATTCACCGCCGGATATACCAAAGTCAATGATATGATCTGCAACCGTTTTAATGAATTCAACATTATGCTCGATTATTATGGCTGTCTCACCGTTCTTTTGCAAAGAAAACAGAACTTGAATGAATTTGTCGATATCTACATCATTCAAGCCAGACGTCGGTTCATCAAGAATATACAAATTTTTGCCATAGGACGAAGAGCTCAAGGCTTTTGCCAGCTTTACGCGCTGAGCCTCTCCTCCGGATAAATTCATGGACATCTGACCTAATTTTAAATATCCTAGACCCAATTCGATCATGCTGCTCAAAGTTTGGCAGACTTTTTTGGATTCTTTAAACACATTCACAATATCAATGATTGGTGTTTCCAGAATATCCAGGATTGTTTTTCCGCAGTATTTCACAGATAACACTTGATCGTTGAATCGCTTTCCTCCGCATTCAGGGCAGGTGATATAGGAGTTGGGAAGATAGTTGAGTTCGATTTTCTGGAGGCCTGTGCCTTGGCAACATTCACAACGCCCACCTTTAACGTTCATGCTAAATGACGAGGCACCAAGTTTCATCTGTTTTGCAGCGTCTGTCTTTGAAAACAATGCACGAATCTCATCAAAGATTTCCAGATAAGAAACAATCGTCGATCTTTGTGTTTTTCCTATGGGAGCCTGATTAACCTGTATGACCCGCCGGATATTCTTTCCGCCATAAACAGTGCCATGAACATTATCGGATTTTCTGGAAAAACATCTTGCAATGACCGATGCTAAGGTCGATTTTCCAGAACCAGAAACACCGGTTATACAGGTGATTCCGCCAATAGGAAAACGAGCATTCTGTCTGCGAATATTTCTGAAATTGATGTTACGAACTTCAAAATAGTCTTTCGCATTTAACGGCTGCTTAAAAGCAAGAGAATGACCAGTGGCAGGGGTGGTGCCTGACTGGCGGATTAAGTATCCTCCATCGGGTCCACCAACCGGCCCGAGCTCTATGATACAGTCGGCAGATGAGATGTACTGTTTGTTGTGCTCTATTGCGATAACGGTGTTTCCACGGCAGACTAAATTCCGAGTAGCGGTTACAACCTTGGTTATATCTCTATAATGCAGCCCTTTACACGGTTCATCCAAAATATAGATTAATCCCTTCAGGGAACATGTAAGCTGAGTGGCAATCCGAACTCGTTGCCTTTCACCGCCTGAAAGGGTAGGAATGGGTCTGTTAAGGCACAGATAGCCCACGTCAAGTTGCATCAATGCGTTCAATTTGCAAAGAATGCTGTTTACAAGTTGCTCAACAAACTCTTTTTTGGACGGAGAAATTCGCTTGTCACTAAACTGCTGTATCCAAGAAAACAAAGCAGTCAGTTCCATGCTTTCGATGTCAGCGTAGTTCAGTCCGCCAATTTTGTATTCCAGAACTTCTTTGCGTAGCTTGGTCCCACCACATACATGACAAGGAATCTCCTCCAGATATTTTGCATAGACAGTTGAGGGGGCGGATGGATCACTGTCGGATATTCGTTCCAATATAGCAGGTATAGCTCCGCGAAGTGTTACATAGTGCTGCTTTTTTCGTTTGCCCTCTTTATAGGCCAATTTGCATCGGGTTTGGTCATCAGCATAAAGCAACTGGCGAAGCTCGTAATCGCTGAGTTGGGAGACTTTTTTGTCAATGTCGATTCCATAATGTTCGCATAGGGCTTCCAGATACTTTTGTTCCTTGCTTTCCGGTGAACCTTTAAAATATAAAATTGCACCGTCTCTCAATGTGATATCACGGTCTGGAATCAGGAGAGATTCGGACACGACAGTTTCAACGCCGAGGCCAAAGCAATGAGGACAAAAAGATTTTGGGTTATTGGACGAGAACAATTTTTCTGAAACGCTGGATGTTTGGCTGCTATTAACAATGGAAAATAATGATCTGAGATAATAGGAGATTTCTGTAGTGGTGCCGATAGTGGAACGGGGATTTACGTTGTAGTAGTTTTGAGAAATATTCAGAGCTGGGCGAAGATTTTCGATAGAACCTACCTTCGGCTTATTCATCAGTTTCTGACCATAAATATTACCGGTCATCCCCTCAAGAAAGGCTCTCTGACTCTCTGCGTAGATCGTATCAAATACCAAGGAGGATTTACCGCATCCGGAACAACCAGTTACGCAGGTGAATTTGTCCAAAGGAATTTTTAAATCTAGGTGCTTTAAATTGTTTTCAAAGGCATCCTTAATTATAATCTTTTCCATAATTGGCACGACTCCCATATAAAATCTTTAGAGATATGTATCAAAGTCAGCGGGATGTTATTTTCGCAGAAGATATTCTCTGTAAAGCTTTGTCGACTTTACGGTGGGTCATAGCTGCAACATTGCAACGGTACTGGTTGATTCTGAACGGAGCTCCATCAGGATTCTCGTTTGAATTCCACATCATGCAGACTGTGCAGTAGCCTCTGTCCTTACAGTCAACACACTGTAAGAACCGCGACCGTTTTACTTGTCTTAGTTCCTTTATTTTTGCTGAGGTTTCCCATATTTCCTGAACGGTTTGATGATTCAGGTCTCCAATAACATTGTTCTGCCAGCCAGCGCAGGGAAATACAGTCCCACTTGCTGTAACGCAGAAGCTATATCGGCAAACAGAGCATATTGGATCATTTCCGGTCAGACTTTCTCTGTCCATGGCAATCTTGTGGAGCGATTCAGCATACCCCTCCTGCATTTGCACAGTTAAGACATCATCTACTTCTTCGATGGACAAGCGGTTTGCAAGGTTGCAGCCGGAATGATCGTAAGCGGCAAAGATTACCGGCTCTGTTGCAACAGCAATATTATGGTCCCATCCCCAGTGAAGGACATCAACATAGGTGTCTTTATTTTGTTTTATGATAGGACACGATATCTGTACCGGGATATTTTCATCACACAACCGAAGGATTCCCGCTTTTGTTTTTTCAAAGCTTCCGCTTAACTTTGTGATAGAATCATGCACTGTGGCATCCATAGAATAAAGGGAAACTTGTACAGAGAGAAGAGGATTTTTCTTCATTTCCGATAGGATATCATCCGTCAACAAAGTCAGATTCGACAGAACGTTTACAGACAAATCCAGTTCTCTTCATCTTTTCAAAAAGCCTAAAATATCTTTGTGAAGAAGAGGTTCTCCTCCGGACAGCGTAACATGGATGATGTTCATCTTCCGCCCTTCCTCGATGAGTCGATAAAACAAGGCGGGATCAATCGCGTTGTTTTTGCGTTCATTTGGAATATAGCAATGTACGCAACGCTCATTGCATGCATCAGCAATCTCGATATGGATGCTTCTAAGAAAATCATTTGGACTGATTTCTCCACCAGTGCAGTCACTTCTTGCCATACCATCTTGAGCCGGATTGCGATTGTCCGGTCTCAGGATATCTGCAACAAATCGATCTGTGCAAGTGTCGACCGTTTTACCACAACTAAGAAATCCCTCATCTACAAACCAGTCGAAAAACTCTATGGTATCTTGTTTCAACGTTTCATACTCGACACCAGTGAAGATTTGCGACAAATCTCCAACAATATCATCAATGGAGCGAGGAGATTTGCTCAGCATACTCAACATGACAGCTCCACTGGCAGAGACATATTTTTCACCCGGATGTATACGGGCATCATTGAGCATACGATAGCCGTATTCTGAATTGTCTGTTATATAGCCATGCCCCTGATATTTTCGGAACAACACATCATTCCTGATTTTGTAGTACATACTGTCTACCTCCGTGGCTCTGAATTCAGATGGAAATCTCAAGGCGTTTCATAGATATAAAAAGAGGGCACAGCACGATTGCTCTGCACCCTCTGATAGACTTTATGGCTTTATTTTAGGCTCTGTTCACACTGCAGGGTCTGCCACACGGGCCATCGCCGCACTTTGCCGAATTTACGGTCGCGGGATTAATAACAGCGGGCTTAACGTATTCCATGCTTTTATCTCCTTCCTAATGAATTAACATAATCGTACATGAAAATGTCTTTATCTGTAAAAATACTATCATGAATGTCAAAAAAAGTCAATGGTATTTCTAAAGACAGAGCGTATGTCTTTGTAGAATTACAATAGATGTGTTACAAAGTTGAATAAAAAGAAAGATGAACACGTCGACCTGTTGTACAGTTAAGTTGCTACACAAAAACAGCACAGAAAGGGCGGTGCATTCGCCATGAATACCGTAACACAAACCATGCAGTTCCGTCAATCACTTTTGAACTACATAGAGAAGGGCGGCGTGAACCGGGCAGCAATCAAGTATAATATAAACCGCAACGACATTCATTCTCTTGCCAATAGATTGTACCGGCCCATCATCCGAACTAGCGCACAGAAGCGGAGCTTTAACGGATCACAAACTTTTGTAGGAGAAACTCTAACACAGAGCTGGTCGTTCTTTAGATGAAGTTGTATCGGAGTGGCTACAAGTATTTCATTACTGGCCTGTATCACGTTTTACGCCGTCAGGGATAAAATGTCTGTTAAGCTGCCCAGCCCCAAATACATCCCAAAACCTTAAGAAAAGATGCACTTTCCCGGAGAGCGAGTTCTAATTGTTTGAAACGCGCAGGTATCCGTACAACTGATGATCCTGCTTCAAAATCATACCAAGATCTTATGCGTGTGCGTAACCTTGGAAAAAAGAACTGCGAAGAAGTTATCCGAAAGCTGAAAGAAGCTGGCTTTTTAATAAAGGATGAGCAATAAGACAAGTCTGCATCCAGTGGATGCGGATAGACTTGTTTTTTCCAATCTTCTCATAAGGCAAATTATCGGAAAAGCCCAAGACAGTAATTTATGCGGATCGCGCTATCGACACAAAACGGTAAAGTGGATTTTATCTGCTTTGCCGTTTTTCTTTTTGTCCAAATTTGTAAAATTTTCAAAACTGTATTCCAAAACGACCCTGTGGATTCCTATTAGTATAGGGGCTTTCAAAATCTTTCGGAAAACAGCTTTCCTCTGGTTCTATAAGTGGGAATTGAACAAAATCTATATTCTAAAATTAGGCAGTTCGACAAAATTTGAAAATCTGTATGCCAAACACCCATTTTAGAATGTTATAGGTAGAGGGGAACGTTGGAAAAATGAATTTTCTTTGAACTTTCAAAAGACCCGGTTTAAAAACACCCCTTAAAGTTTGTATAGGGTATAGGAAGTGTTTTCAAAAGTAAGCCAATTCACTACGGTATCACTGATGAAATTCCCCGATTCCTTACAAAGTCACATCGCACCTTGAAAATCGCATGAGCCACCCCAGCAGGATACCTCTGGTACTGAATGTGCATTCTGCGCGTCTTACCGGAAAATACGCCGGAGAAAATCGGGCAGGAATGGGCTGGGACAGAGTGGACAGTGGTTAAGAGCAAGATTCGCCTTTGTATACGAAACCGTTCCTACGGGCAGTTTCTCCACGGCGGCATCTTGATGGGGATTGCGCTCCCCATACCCTCACATCGTGCAAAATCACATGATTTTGCCTGTTGGTGGCCTGCCACAGCAGGTCACAGCCGGAGTGCGGATGCACTGCCGGGAAAATCAAATTTTTGATTTTGGAAAGGAGACCCCATGCCAAGAACGAAGAAAAAAGTGAAACCTATCGTAAAGACAAAAGTAATCTCCGCACGAGTTACAGAAGCAGTACATGAAATTTTACACCAGCAGGCAGAAGATGCCGGAATGACGCTCTCTGAATTTGCAGCGCAGATGCTGATGAAAGGTCGCGTGAATACCTCGTATGTGTTCTATGTCCACCCGGACGAGATCGAAGCCATTACACGGGAGTTTGCCGCCATCGGGAACAACCTGAACCAGATCGCGGCGTTCTTCAACAGTGGGGGTCTTCCATCACATGTCATGTGTGAAAACATCAACCATGCGATTTCCTGCATTTTTGAAATGCGGGAGCAGGTCGCAGAAATGGCAGGAAAGAACTATGGCAATCTTAAAGCACATCGTAAGTAAGAGCTCCAACTATGGTGCTGCGCTGGAATATCTGATTTTCAAGCATGACGAACTTCGGAAAACTCCGATCCTTGACCAAAACGGAAATCGTATTATGCGGGATGCGTTTTATCTGGACGGCCTGAACTGTGAACCCTATTCTTTCGATGCGGCCTGCCGACAGTTGAACCGTGAATATCAGAAGAACAAAAATAAGAATGAAATCAAAAGCCACCATTACATCATCAGCTTTGATCCACGAGACAGCACAGAAAATTGCTTGACGGGTAAACGGGCACAGGAGCTTGGACTGGAATACGCAAAAGCAAATTTTCCGGGGCATCAGGCATTGGTCTGTACGCACATGGACGGTCATAATGGCAGCGGCAATATTCATGTCCATATCGTAATCAACAGTTTGCGAAAACTGGATGTGCCTAAGCAGCCTTTTATGGAGCGGCCCATTGACTGCAAGGCAGGGTACAAGCACCATCTGACAAAAGACTACTTGAAACATTTACAGAAATCTCTGATGGATATTTGCATGAGGGAAAACTTGAATCAGATGGATTTGCTTTCCCCCTCTCTCTCGAAAGTTTCGGAGCAGGAATATTACGCTAAACGGCGCGGACAGATCAACCTAGATCTGACCAATCTGGAACTTCTTGGCGATGGGTTTACACCAGTAAAGACGACTTTTGAAACGGAGAAGGAAAAAATCCGAAATGCCATTACCGATGTAGCAAAACGATCTGTATCTTTTATGGACTTCCAAAACCTATTAAAGCTGGAATACGGCATTCTGGTAAAAGACCATCGAGGGCAATTCAGCTATCTTCCGGCAGACAGAGAAAAATTTATCTCGGCCAGAACGCTGGGAACCAGTTTTGACCGTGAGCATCTTTTACTGCTTTTTCAGTGCAACACAGCAGAGAAAGAAAAGCAGCAGTGGCGTGTCGATGATTCTATGGATGCGCTGTACATCAAGTCGAATCTCCGGCTGGTTGTAAATTTGCAGGATTGCGTAAAGGCTCAACAGAACTATGCCTATACCCAGAAAGTCAAAATCTCAAATTTACAGAAGATGGCGCAGACCGTTCTCTATGTACAAGAGCGCGGATATGATTCATACGAAAAACTTTATGAAGCTGCCGAGAGTATTGACCGAAAAATGGCGACGGCTCGAAGTGATGCGAAACTCACGGAAGTCAAGCTGAAAAAGGTCAACGAGCAGATTCATCATTTGGGTCAGTATTTTTCTACAAAATCTGTTTATAGCGAATTTCTGAAAGCATCTAACAAGAAAATTTTTCGGCAAACCTATTTCGATGAAATTGCAAAATACGAGGAAGCACGTCAATTTCTAAAGCGGGATTTCCAAGACGAAAAATTCCCTTCGATGAAAGATCTCCGGGCAGAAAAAGAACTTCTGATGCGCACAAAGGATGCACGGTATGAAACATACCGCTACTTTCAAGAACGCAATGCAGAAATACAGACAATTCTTGCCAATGTGGATAGTATCTTTGAAACGGCAAAAGTGCAGTAGCGTGAACAGCAGCCGCGAGCCAAGAAGCGTAGCTACGATATGAGCCTGTAAATCAGCAGGGTCTTCCACCCCGCACCCCGGAACCCTGCCGGATGCGTAAGCCCACAGGTGGCTTTCACATCCGATAGGGACTTTTGAAAATAAGAAGGAGGTCAATTTTCAAGAACGACAATTTATTTGAAATCGTAAAACTGAATATTACTACTCGACAGGCTGCAGAAGCCTATGGCTTTCAGCCCAACCGCAGCAGCATGATTTGCTGTCCATTCCATACAGACCGTAACCCCAGCATGAAAGTAGATTCCCGGTTTCACTGTTTTGGCTGTGGAGCGGATGGTGATGTAATCGACTTCACCGCAAAACTGTTTCAGCTGTCCTTGCGGAAGGCGGCGGAAAAGCTGGTCGCAGATTTTGGACTTTCGGGGAATCCTGTTTTTCCACTACAGTATCCCAAAATTGTGGAATATAAAAGTCAAAACCCAATCCAAACATTGTACGAGTGCAGCGCGATTCTGGGTGACTGGCGCAAACGATTTGCGCCGAAGTCAGCAGAGGAAGAACTGCATCCCTGCTTTGTTGCCAGCCTGCATTATACTGATTACATCCAATATCTGATAGAGAATCGACATTTTCTCACCGAACATCGGAAGGAGGTTCAACAGATTGCCCAACGAATCCGAAAATACGAGATCGACCATTTCCAACATCCGCAAAATGCTCTCGCAGGCTGAAAAAGGTGGTGTTCAGAACACGATTCAAAACTGTGTGACCGTTTTGCAGAACGACCCGATTCTTGCAGATTCCATCCGGCTGAATCTGCTGAGTGAACGCATTGATATTGTAAAGCCGATGGGCTGGCAGCGTTCTGGCCCTACACTGACCGACATGGATATGATGTACATTCTTCGTAGAATGGAAAAGTATGGTCTGTACAGCGAAAAACGAGTGTCTGCGGCAATTCGCATTGTTGCCAATGAGAATCATTACCACCCCATCCGGGACTACTTGAATGAATTGAAGTGGGATGGCACAGCACGGATAAGCCGCTCCTTGCATCGCTTTCTCGGTGCCGCAGAAGATGAGCTTACCACAGAAGCGTTGAAAATTTTTCTGTTTGGAGCGATCAAACGGGTGTTTCATCCCGGCTGCAAATTTGAAATGATGCTTTGCTTGGTCGGTGGGCAGGGTGCAGGAAAATCCTCTTTTTTCCGGCTGCTTGCTATCAAAGATGAATGGTTCTCGGATGATTTGCGGCGACTGGATGATGATAACGTGTTCCGCAAGCTGCAAGGCCACTGGATTATGGAAATGTCGGAAATGATTGCGACTGCCAATGCCAAAAGCATTGAAGAAATCAAGAGCTTTCTCAGCAAGCAGAAAGAAACCTACAAAATCCCGTATGAAACACACCCGGCAGATCGTTTGCGGCAATGTGTCTTTGCAGGAACGACCAATCGACAGGACTTCCTGCCCCGTGACCGCACGGGAAACCGCCGCTTTATCCCCATCCCGGTGGATGCAACACAGGCTGAAGTACATATTCTGGATAACGAAGCGGAATCCCGTGCCTATATCGACCAGCTTTGGGCAGAAGCCATGACGATTTACAACAGCGGTGATTATAAGCTGACATTCAGCCCTGCCATGCAGGAAGCCTTGCAGATTTGCCAGAAAGATTTCATGCAGGAAGATACGCAGGCTGGTATGATCTATGCGTTTCTGGAAGATTACACGGGTGACCGGGTATGTTCCAAGCAACTTTACACCGAAGCACTGGGCAACCTGAATCTTCCTGCGGAATGGGAAACCCGTGCCATCTGTGAGATCATGACTGCTGGAATTGCGAATGGCGAAATCAAGGGGTGGATAGCCCATAAAGCAGCCAAACGCTACCCGAAATATGGCGTGCAGAAAGGCTGGGAGCGTGTAACCGCTGCAAAAGTGGATGCAGATGGTTTCGTAGAACTGACAGACAAAGAAGCCCAACAGATGGGATTTCCGTTTTGAAGGGCTGCTTTACATTGTTGGTTACAGGTCTGGTTACATCTTACAGCTGCCTCAAAGTCGCATCATTCCAAATAATTTCCCTATTTGTAACCATGTAACCTGTAACTGATAAGAAAAAATAAATACGGAAAATTGCCAGCACACCATTGCAGAAAAAGTTTTCTGTTGTGGTTACAGTCTGTTGGTTACAAACAAAAACACGGAGGTTTTGCCTATGAAAGAAGTTCGCGTTTGCGAAGCAATGAAGTCCCCGGTGGGGACTTTAAGCGACGGAACGGTCTTGCATCAGCAAGATGGAGGGACCAAGTCCCGACAAGTTCCGATCTGGGAGAAAAGCAATCTGACGCTGGAAGAAGCCGCAGCTTATTCCGGCATTGGTATCAACAAGCTGCGTGAAATGAGCGATTCCAAAGCCTGTACCTTTGTTCTCTGGAATGGTACGAAACGGCTGTTGAAACGCCGCAGGCTGGATGAACACCTTGACCGATTATTTTCGATTTGACAATAAAAATGAAGTCGGCAGTTGAAAGCACCTCGGCGGTATGGTATGATTAAGCTGTAGGTTGCTTTCTGCCAACAATGGAGGACATAACGATGGCAGAAAGAAGAAAAGACTCAAAGAAGCGTGTTCTAAAGGAAGGTGAATATCAGCGCAGTAACGGAACGTATGAGTACCGCTGGCGCAGTGAAAACGGCAAGCGCAACAATGTGTCCGCCAAAAGTCTGGAAGAACTTCGTGAGAAAGAAGCAGAGATTCAGCGTGACCGCAGTGATGGCATTCGTTCGGAAGCGCGGAACACGACCATCAATGACATTCACGAGCAGTGGCTGCAACTGAAAAAGGGGCTGAAAGCCAACACACTGGTCAATTACGAGTATATGTACAAGATGTACGTATTCCCGGAGTTTGGAAAGCGGAAGGTCGGAAGCCTGAAAAAGTCGGATGTGCGGCGGTTTTACAATGGCCTTGTGGATTCGCAGCGTCTGAAAGTGGCAACGGTGGAGAACATCCATACAGTGCTGCATCAGGTGCTGGATTTTGCGGTTGAGGACGAGTATCTCCGCATCAATCCATCCGATAATGCGTTGAAAGAGTTGAAGCAGACGCACAATCTGGACAGCGAACGCCGCAAGGCTCTGACCGCAGGCCAGCAGAAGCTGTTGATGGACTTCTTGAAAAACAGTGAGAAGTACAATCACTGGCTTCCCATCATTACTGTGATGGTGGAATGTGGTCTCCGTGCTGGTGAGGCAACGGGTTTGCGCTGGGAGGACATCAACCTTGATACGGGTGAAATCAGTGTAAATCACACGTTGATTTATTGCAGCCACCGGGAGAAAGGTTGTCTGTACGGAATCAATACACCCAAAACGGAAGCTGGAAATCGAATTGTGCCTATGACTCCGGCAGTCAAGGCTGCTTTTGTACAAGAGCGAGAGTATCAGAAGAAAACTGGAATTTCCTGCAAGGTGACAATTGATGGCTATACGGATTTTATTTTTGTAAACCGTTTTGGCGAGTGCCAGCATCACAGCACCATCAATAAAGGCATTGACCGTATCATCCGCGACTGCAACGAGGAACAGCTGGCAAAATGCGAAAGCGGTACAATTAAGCCGAAGAACCTTGTCCTGCTTCCGAAGTTTAGTTGCCATTCCTTGCGGCACACCTGCGCTACCCGGCTTTGCGAGGCCGGAATCAACATGAAGGTCATTCAAGACGTACTGGGCCACGCCGATATTACCACTACCATGAACATCTACACTGAGGCCACAAAAAATCTCAAGAAAAAGGAAATCGACAAGTTTGCAGAGTTCTTATCTGCAACCACGACATTTGAAGGAAAGGAGGAAAATGACTGATGGAAAATAAATCTGTAACCCTCGCAGCGCAGGTTCTTGCCCCGGCAGTGAGCGAGATTCGTTCTCTGCTGGAAGCTTCCCGTAAAAATGTAGCACAGCAGGTCAATCAGGAACTGCTGTCAACTTATTGGAAGATTGGTGAGATCGTTGTTCGTTGTGAACAAAATGACAGCATCCGTGCTGCATATGGTGAAAAGACCTTATCGCAGCTTTCCAGGGCGTTGACAAAGGAGCTTGGCAAGGGCTTTTCGCGCTCGAATGTTTACAATATGCGGCAGTTCTATCTCAGCTATCCAATTTTCCAGACAGTGTCTGGAAAATTGAGTTGGTCGCACTACTGTGAGCTGTTATCCATTTCCGATAAGGAGAAGCGCAGCTTCTACGAAAAAGAAGCGGTCAATTCTGGCTGGTCTGTCCGTGAAATGAAACGTCAGGTTGAAAGTTCCCTGTTTGAACGGCTGCTCTTGTCTCGTGGGGATGCCAACAAGGAACAAGTTTTAGCATTGGCTGAAAAAGGTGTGGACTACACTAAGCCGGAGGACATTATCAAGGACCCGTATGTATTCGAGTTTTTGGGGCTGCCGGAAGAAAAGCCGTTCCTTGAAAGCGATTTGGAAGCAGCACTGGTGCGACAAATCGAAGATTTCTTGCTGGAACTTGGCCGGGGCTTTATGTTTGTCGGCACACAGCAGCGTGTCACAGTGAACAACACCCACTACTATGTGGATATGGTGTTCTACAATAAGATTTTGCATGCCTATGTGCTGATCGAGTTGAAAACCACCAAGCTTACGCCCGAAGCTGCCGGACAAATTAATATGTATCTGAACTACTACGCCGCAGAGGTCAACGACCCGGAAGATAATCCTCCTATCGGCATCATCCTCTGCACCGACAAGGACAGCATAGCAGCCGAGTATGCGCTGGGCGGTTTGTCGAATCAGATTTTTGCATCCCGGTATGTCTTGTATATGCCGAACAAGGAGCAGCTTATTGGACAGGTGGAAGAAGTCTTGAAGCGTTGGCACTCTCACGAAGACGAATAAGTTTACCACCAGCCTTACCACTGACTTACCACCAATTTGAGAATAGCTGTAAACAGTTGCGTAGAGTTGCGAAAAATAAGACCTTTTTATCTTGCACGAACAAAGGCTTATGAACACTTGTAAACAGCTATAAATCACCACCAGTCAAGCTCCCCACGATGAAGCCGATTGACCAGTAAATTTCCAATTTTAAGATAACAAAGCCTGAAACTTCTTGATGTACCGAGAAGTTTCAGGCTTTTTCTTTTGATGGATTTCCAGCGAAAACTACGCCATACGCCAAACGATGCAGGATTTTGTGCAGAGCAAAAAGAGCGTTGTTCGCGTTTGCGAAGCGTAGCGCAGCAATGAAAGCCCCAGTGGGGCTTTTAAGCGACCGAACGGTCTTGCGTAAGCAAAATGGAGGGGCCCCGCCCCGACAAGTTCGCGTTTGCGCAAAGTTGGAGCATATGGTGGATGGGCGTAGACCTGTAAAGAGCTAATATAACAAACACAGCCCCGCTTTGGCGAAGGAGAAGTCAAAGCGGGGCTGTATTCAATGAAGGAGAAATGAAAGGAATATCAGGTTACAGATTCAGCTCAAACTGTTCCACCGTAACAGTTGCTTTGCCGTCTGCGGCAAAGGTGATGCCGTCGGCAGACTGGGGGGTGTAGATCCATGCGGTCATGGTCTGTTCACCGTCGTTGGCGAAAACTTCGATGCTGTTTTTGTCCAGCAGGATACGGAGTTTGAGTGCACCGTTCTGGCTGCGCACCTTGCAGCTGCGGCGGTGAACAATGTCGGCACGGGAACCGGCATAGCTGCGATCCAGCGTCAGCTCGGAGGTGTAGGGGTCGTAGGTCAGGCTGGTGTGATGGTCTGCATCAGCAGCCAGCTTCAGGGTAAAGGAGCGGTACTCGCCGGGCTGCACCGTAACGGTCAGATCCGCCACACGGCCCTTGATGCCTTCCAGAGAAGTTTCGCTTTGCACCGTTACATTTTCGTGGAAGGTGCGCTTGCCGTGGACGGCGTCCAGCTCCCGCACCGGGGCCTGAACAATGCGTCCATCCTTGATGTGCAGCTCGCGGGGGCAGATGGTCTGCCCGAACCACTTGCAGCCCTTGGGCTTATCCTCGGTGTCCGACCATGTCTGCAGCCATGCGGTCATGATGCGGCGGCCGTCCGGGGCAAGGGTGGTCTGGGTGGCGTAGAAGTCGATGCCGCCGTCCATCAGCTGCACGTTTTCCTTGGTGAAGGTGTGGGTGGCTTCGTCGTAGCTGCCGATGAAGGCGATCACGTTGTGACCGTTGTGGAACTCGCCCTTGGGCAGCATCTCCATGGGGCCGAGCATCAAGACCTGCTTGCCGTCCAGCGGGAAGAAGTCCGGGCACTCCCACATTTTGCCGTACTGATTGTTGCAGCGTTCCAGCACCGTGACAAAGTGCCAGTCGAAGCCGTCCTTGCTCTGGAACAGTGCTGCTGCGCCGCTGCCGTCCTCGGCCAGGCAGACGGTGACGGCGGAGTAGGTGCCGTCGGCCTCACGCCAGATCTTGGGGTCCCGGAAATCGAACTTACTGAAGCCCTCCGGCAGGTCTTTCTGGGTCAGCACCGGGTTGCAGGCAGGCTTTTCGTAGTTGAGACCGTCACCAATGGCAATGCTCTGGGTCTGGATATCCCGCATCTCCCCATTGGGCTGCTTTTCTGCCACCACGCTGGTGTACATCAGCAGCTGCTTGCCGTCATCCATCTCGGTAGCAGAACCGGAGAAGCAGCCGGGGCCGTTGTCCGCCGGGGAATCCGGGGCGAGTGCACAGGGCAGATACTCCCAGTGCAGCAGGTCGGTGCTGACCGCGTGACCCCAGTGCATGGGCGCCCACCGCACATCGTAGGGGTTATACTGATAGAACTGGTGATACTTCCCTTTATAATAAGAGAAACCGTTGGGGTCGTTGAGCCAGCCCACATAAGGAGTCATGTGGTAAGCAGGGCGTTCCGCCGGGGAGATCGCTGCGCCGTGCTCGGCCTCGTAGGCACGGGCTTTTTGTAAAGTCAAATCGTTCATGGAATCCTCCAAAGGAAAGAATTCTTATGCGTAGTAAGCATCCAGATATTTCTGCATAATGCCCAGATAGTCGGACAGGCCGTAGTCTTCCAGCTTGCTCAGATATTCGTTCCACTCTGCATCCTTAGTGCCGTTCATGATCCAGTTGGCCTTCTGCGTATTCATGTAGGTCTGCAGATCTGCCTGCAGGTTAGAGACCTGCTCGGTGTCCTCGCTGCTCATAAAGACATTGGGATAGACATAATCGTTGTTCATATCCGGGGTGTAGATCTCCTTGATCCAGTCCAGACGATACTGTGCATCGTCCGGGCAGGTAACGTATACACCATAGTAATCATCCAGAACCGCCAGAGGTCCACTGACACACTGCGCTTCACGGACTTCCACGGGAGAAGCATCGCCCAGAGGAGCGTGCTTCAGCATGGGCTCGCCCTTATCGTTGGTGGACAGTTCAAAAATGTTAAAGCCTTCCGCATCGCCGTAAGTACCCCAGTTGTTCTGCGGAGACTGGAGGGGTGCGTACATCTGATCCAGCCATGCGCAAACCAGTGCAGGATTAGTCGCCTTTGCGGTGACAACGCATCTGCCGCGGGCAAAGCCGCTGGTGAAAGAACCGTTCTGCGGGGTGATATTGCGGGTATCGGCGGTCAGGGCGGGCAGCGGCTCCCAGTCGGTCAGGTTGTCAATGTTGGCAACATCCCAGCTGAAGCAGACACCATAGCGGCCAGCCTTGCCCTTGGAAACATAGGTGGACCACTCCTGCGTGAAGCACTCCGGGTCGATGAGCTTCTCGGCATACAGCTTGTGCAGCCAGTCCAGGCCATCACGGTAGCCCTGCTGGGTGGCAGCACAGATGACTTTCCGGTCGTTGGTAACGGCGATATGGCGGTCTTTGTCTGCATCACCGTAGCCTTCGCCAAAGCCATTGATGAGGATGCTGGGGTCCTGATCGCCGTTGTTGACGATGCAGGACATGGGGATGATGTCGCCGTCAATGCCATACTCTGCCTTGATAGAAGCGGCGTTATCACGGAATGCAATCAGCACCTGCTCAAACTCGTCCACTGTGGTGGGCATCGACAGACCGAGGAAGTTCAGCCACTTGGTATTGATGAAGCTCATGTTGCCAATGGTCTGGATGGCGGTCTTTTCCGAGCCGAGCTGCTCGATCCAGGGCAGTGCCCAGATGTGGCCATCGCTGTCGGTGCACATGGTGCGGTACTCCGGGTACTGCTCAAAGACCTTCTGGAGATAAGGCATATTGTTGTCAATGTAGTCTTCCAGATTGAGGATGACACCCTGATCTGCGTAGCGCAGCAGATTGCTGTCGGTAAAATCAGCAGTAAAAACAAAATCCGTCAGGGTGTTGGGGTTGGACATATTCAGGGTGATCTTATCGCTCCACTGGTCGGACTGGATGGCGGTCCAGTCGATGTGCACATTGGTCTGCTCTTCCAGACGCTTGAAGATGGTGCGGTTGTTCGGCTCGGGTTCGCTGCCCACAGGGAAGCTGGTCATACCGGTAAAGGTGACCTTTTCGGACAGCGGAAATGTAACGGCACCGGTCACGTCCACAGCTGCGGCAGCAGAATCGCCGCTGCCGGTGGATTTGCCGCCACAGGCAGACAGAGCAGCGGCAGAGCCCGCCAGAGCGCAGACCTTGAGGAAGTTGCGGCGAGAGATCAGCTTTTTCATGGTATTTTCTCCTTTTTCGTGTTTCTTTTTTCGTGTAACAGATGAGCGTACCTGCTTATAAAATTCTGGAATATCCTCAGCCCTTAATGGAACCAGCCATGATGCCGGCATCAAAATACTTCTGGAAGAAGGGATACATCACCAGCAGCGGCAGACTGGAAATAATAATGGTTGCATATTTGAGCAGCTCTGCCATCTTGGCACGTTCGGCAGTGCTCTGGATATCTGCGATCATGCCGGATTCCGGCTGGCTCTGGATCAGGATGGAACGCAGCACCAGCTGCAGCGGCTGCTTCGATGCGCTGTTCAGGTAGATCATGGCGTCAAAGTAGCTGTTCCACATTGCCACGAACTGCCACAGAGCCAGAACTGCCACCACCGGCATACAGACGGGCAGCAAGATCTTGAAGAAGTAAAGCATCTCGCTGGCTCCATCCACATCCGCAGCTTCGCGCAGCTCACGCGGGATACCTTGATAATAGGTACGGGCAATGATCATGTTCCACACGCTGAATGCTCCCGGCAGAATGACCGCCCACATGGAATCCAGCAGACCCAGATTGTTGATGAGCAGGTAGGTGGGGATCAGACCGCCGCTGAAAAACATCGTGATCACAAACAAGGTGTTGAAGATCTTTTTGCCTTTGAAGTCCGGCAGCGACATGGGATAAGCGGCAAGCATCGTCACAGCTACCGAGATGATGGTGAAGATGATCGAGTAAAGCACCGCGTTCCTAAAGCCGACCCAGATCTGCTTGTCCGAAACGACACGCTGGTAAGCATCCAGACTCCACTTGCTGAAATCAAAGGAGATGCCCTTGTTTTGCAGCGTGACCGGGTCCATAAAGGACGCGATAACGATGTAGATCATCGGAACGATGATCGCCAGCAGGAACAAGCCCAGAAGTGCGTAGCCGCAGTACAGGATGATCTTATCTTGTCTGGTGTAGAGGGCCATTTTTGATTTTTTCTGTTTTGCCATGGTAAACCCCTCCTTACAAGCCCTTGCCATCGTTCATTTTGGCAACGATCTTGTTCACTGCGATCAGCAGGATGACGTTGACAACGGTGTTGAACAGACCGACTGCCGTGGAAAAGCTGTAATCGCCGTCCAACAGGCCCTTTTTATAAACGTACGTTGCAATGATCTCGGCAGTGTTCAGGTTCAGGTCCGTTTGCAGGGCATAGGCCTTTTCAAAACCGATGCTCATGATGTTGCCTGCCTGCAGGATAAACTGAATAACAACCATATCCTTAATGGCGGGCCACTCCACCGTCATGATCTGCTGGATCAGGTTTGCGCCGTCGATCATCGCAGCTTCCTTCAGATCTTTGCTGGCGTTAGAAAGGGATGCGGTGTACATGATGGATGCCCAGCCTGCACCCTGCCAGATGCCGCTGATGATGTAGATGGGGCGGAACGCTTCCGGCAGCGTCATGAAGTTGATGCTGGTGTGAAGCAGGCCGTTCACCGGACCGGTGACACTCAGCAGCACCCGGACGATGCCGCACAGCACGATGACCGAGATGAAGTTGGGCATATACAGCACCAGCTGCACCTTCTGCTTGATCTTCTTGCTCTCGATACGGTTGAGCAGGAATGCCAGCAGGATGGGGATCGGGAAGCCCCACAGCAGACCGTAGACGCTCAGCTTCAGGGTGTTGATCAGATAACGCTGGAAGTCCGGCGAGGACATGAAGCGGGTAAAGTTTTTGAAGCCTACCCACTCGCTGCCCCAGATGCCCTTGAAGGGATTGTACTTCTGGAACGCGATCAGCACACCGCCCATGGGAGCGTACTTGAACACCAGCGTCAGCGCCACGGCAGGCAGCAGGAACAACAGGTAAAGCTGCCAATGCCGTTTGATGTAGACCCATGTGTTGTGCAGCTTGCGTTCTGCTGTCAGCACAGCCGTTTCCGGCGAGGCCGTCTTTGCTTTCATGAATCATTCTCCTCCTTTTTGATTTGCTTGCCGTTTGATTCGCACTTTACATTTGCACCTTTGAATTTTACGTTTTTCACTTCTATTGTGCAAATGTAAAATCCTTTGATTTATTTATACCACTCACGCAAGCGAATGTCAACGATAATTCATGGTATACATCAAAAATTATTGTGGATTTGTACAGATGCACAAATCCAAAAGTGCGCAAATATGCAAAATGATGATTTGCATTTTTGCATTTGACTAATTTGTGCATTTGCACTATACTGGAGTCGCAAAGAATAAGATCCGTCACCGGACTTTATCTATAAAAGAAAGAACACCCGCCCCCTATATTGTAAAGAAAGAGGATGACTTATGGCAACCAAAGTCACCATTCAGGATATTGCAAACGAACTGCAGCTTTCCCGCAACACAGTTTCAAAGGCCATCAACAACACCGGTGTGCTGGCAGATGCCACACGGGAGAAGATCCTGCGCAAAGCCGCCGAAATGGGCTATAAGCAGTTTGCCTATCTGCCGCTGTTTCAGGAAGACACTGCAAAAGCAGCAGAGCATTCCATTCTGCCGAGTGACAAACGGGAGATCGCCATGCTGACGACCCAGTTTCTGAGCAGCTCTCACTTTTCCTCCATGATGCTGGATCGTTTCCAGTCGGAAATCGAGCATCTGCATAGCTGCACGACCATTCATCGCATTTCTCCCATAGAGCTGAAAGAGAAAAAGCTTCCATCTTCTCTCAACATCCAGCGCACAGCCGGCATCATCTGCATTGAAGTATTCGACTATGACTACGCACAGATGCTGTGCGATCTGGATGTTCCGCTGCTGTTTGTAGACACCCCTGTGATGGATATGCGTCCTCCCCTTAAAGCTGACCGCCTTTATATGGAAAACCGCATTGAGATCCAGAATGCGGTGGCCCACATGGTCCAGCGCGGCAAAAAACGCATCAGCTTTGCGGGGGATAAAAACCACTGTCAGTCCTTTTTTGAGCGTTATATGGCTTATAAGGATGCAGTGGAGTACTTTGGTCTGACAGAAGGCCTGAGCACCTGTGCGATGCCATCTGGACAGCAGAACTATCCGGTATCCCTGTACGAAACCATACGTCGGTTCAAAACGATGCCGGATGCCTTTGTCTGCGCCAATGACTTTGTTGCCATGGATCTGGTCAAGGCATTGAATGAGCTGGGGTATTCGGTTCCCGATGATATCTGGGTCTGCGGCTTCGATGACAGTCAGGAGGCTTCCTACTTTGCCCCCCATCTGACTTCGATCCATATCCATGGACAGATCATGGGCTACACCGCTGCCAATCTGCTTATGACCCGCATCGAAGAGCCATCGCTGAACTATCGCACCGTCTATACGGAAACCAACCTGATCCTGCGCGAATCCACAGGAGATTGAGCGAAAGGAGAACCCCCATGCGTGACCTGTGCAATACGGACAAGCCGCTGTTTGCTGTGCTGACGAAATTGACTTACAGTGCTTACCTGAACATCTTATGGCTCGTGTGCAGCCTGCCCATCGTTACCATAGGAGCTTCTACGACCGCATTGTTCTACGTCACGCTCAAAATGGCGGAAGATCGGGACGATGGTCTGACCCGGATGTTTTTTAAGGCGTTCCGGGAAAATTTTAAGCCTGCCACAAAACTCTGGCTGATCCTGCTGACAGTCGGCAGTTTCCTCGTTGCGGATGGCTTTGTGCTGCGCCGAATGTGGAGCGAAAACATTTTCTGGACGCTGCTCACTGCAGTGCTTATTGGTGCGGCAATTCTGTACGGCATCGTTCTGCTGTATGCCTTTCCTCTGCTGGCACGGTTTGAAAACACCACCTTCGGCATCCTGAAAACAGCGTTTCTCGTGGGTGTCCGGTATCTGTTTTGCACCCTGCTGATGGCGGCGATCTATGGCATCATGGGGTACGTCATAGTGTTTGTGTTCACGCCTGCATTCCTGCTGGGCATGGGCTTGTGCGCCATGCTCTGCTCCTTTCTGATGCTTCGGATCCTCTATCAGATCGGTGGAGACCCTGATGCAGTACACGAGGAATACGACCATGACAAAAACTGACCGGGATACGCTCCGCTCCCTCCATGGGCGCAAAAAGTGGGAGCACATCTGGGCATATTACAAGCTGCCCATTGCGATCGTGCTCATCGTCGTCTATATCCTCGGGTATGCAGCCTACCGTCATGTGACGAAAAAAGAGGATGTGCTTTACCTTGGTCTGGTAAATATCACTGCCGGGTCTGATCTGACGGAACAGCTTACCACCGGCTTTGCCGAGGCGCAGGGTCTGACCAAAAAGCAACAGGTCGATCTGCTGTCCGGCTTGCTGCTCAGCGAAAGCGAACGCGCAGAGGAGCAGTATGTATATGCTTCGGAGATGAAGCTGCTGGGTGCAGTCAGTGCCCAGCGGTTAGATGTTGTTCTGATGGACGAATATGCACGGGATCGACTGTTGGCAGATGATTATTTTCTCGATCTGCGGACACTGGATGCGTCTTTCCATGCACTGTCGGGTCTGAACGCCGGTGGGACCGTGCTGGATATTTCGGACACGCCGTTTGTCAGGCAGGCAGGTTTTTCTGGCAAGGTCTATCTTGGGGTAGTGCAGAACGCACCGCACCCGGAGCGTGCAGCCGCTTACATTCATTATCTGTTCCAGCGGTGACCGTTGGGTTTTAGCTTATAGGATAAAAATAAGGAGAAAACGCATGGACATTTTAACGATTGGTGAAGTTTTGATCGACCTGACCCAGACCGGCAAGGATGCGCGCGGCATCCCCCAGTTTGCCGCAAACCCCGGCGGTGCACCGGCCAATCTGGCTGTGGCTGCTTCCAGACTGGGCGCACAGACCGCCTTTATCGGCAAGGTGGGTGCGGATGCCTTTGGCCGCTACCTGAAAGAGGTTCTGGCAGAAAACAAGGTAGACGTTTCCGGCATGGCGGTGGATGCAGACCACCCCACCACCATGGCGGTGGTCTCGGTGGATGCCACCGGCGAGCGGGATTTCAGCTTCTACCGCAGCGCAAACGCTGACGTGATGCTGTGCAAGGAGGACATTTCGGACGAGGCTTTGAAAGCTGCCAAAATCGTCCACTTCGGCTCTGTCAGCCTGACCGCTGACCCCTCCCGCACTGCCACGCTGGACGCTGCTGCCCGTGCCAAAAAGCTGGGTGCTACCATCACCTACGACCCCAACTACCGTGCAAACCTCTGGAAGAACAAAGAGGATGCCATTGCCCAGATGAAAGCTCCCCTGCCACTGGTGGATATCCTGAAGGTGTCCGATGAGGAGCTTTCCCTGCTCACCGGAACCACTGACTGCGAAAGCGGCACGGCACAACTGGCACAGAACGGCATCCGGCTGATTTTCGTCACCTTGGGTGCAAACGGCGTATTCTACCGCTTTGGGGACAAGACCGGCCATGTGGCAGGCGTTCCCTGCAAGGTGGGTGATACCAACGGCGCAGGCGATACCTTCTTTGGGGCTGCCCTGTCCAAGCTCTGCAAGGAGGAGCTGGACACCCTGACGGTGGACAAGCTGGAAAGCATTCTGGCCTTTGCCAACAAAGCGGCCAGCATCACCACCAGCCGGCATGGTGCTATCCCCGCCATGCCCACCCTTGCAGAAGTGGAGGGCTGAACCATGGCAGCAAAACAGGAATTTGCGTCCCGGTTTGCCAAGCACAAGGACGAGCTGGAATGGCTGTTCATGGAACTGTACCACAACCGGGAAGGGCTGGAAGTTCTGGAGCGGGAGATGGCAGAAGCCTACAACGCCCGCAGTGCTGAGCTGAAAGCACTGGACAAGGCACGCTCTGCCGACCCGGAGTGGTACAAGCGGGGCAATATGTTCGGCATGACCATGTACACCGACCTCTTTGCCGGAAACCTGAAAGAACTGGCAAAGAAGCTGCCCTACCTCAAGGAGCAGAAGCTGACCTATCTGCACCTGATGCCCCTGCTGCAGATGCCCCATCCCCACAACGATGGCGGCTATGCGGTGGAGGATTTTGACACCGTAGACCCGGCCCTTGGCACCAACAAAGATCTGGAAAACCTGACCCGGGAGCTGCGGAAAGCCGGCATCAGCCTGTGTCTGGATTTTGTCATGAACCACACCGCCAGCACCCACCGCTGGGCCATGGCGGCAAAGGCGGGCGACCCGTGGTTTCAGGCCTATTACCACCTCTACGAGGACCGCACCATCCCCGACCAGTACGAGCAGACCGTGCCTCAGGTGTTCCCCAACACCGCACCCGGCAACTTTACATGGTGCGAAGAAATGCACAAGTGGGTGCTGACCACCTTCCACGACTACCAGTGGGACCTGAACTACGCAAACCCGGCGGTGTTCGTGGACATGACCAAGAGCATTCTGCACCTTGCAAATCTGGGCGTAGAGGTGTTCCGCATTGATGCAGTGCCTTATATCTGGAAGCAGCTGGGCACCACCTGCCGCAATCTGCCGCAGGTGCACACCATTGTGCGGATGCTGCGCATGGTATTGGAATGCGTCTGCCCGGCGGTCATCCTCAAGGGTGAGGTGGTCATGGCTCCCAAGGAGCTGGCCGCCTATTTCGGCACCCCGGAAAAGCCGGAATGCCACATGCTCTACAACGTGTCCACCATGGTCAACCTGTGGGGCGCCCTTGCCAGCCGGGATACCCGGCTGCTGAAGGCGCAGCTGGATGCCCTCCATGCCCTGCCGGACAACTGCTGGTTCGTGAACTATCTGCGCTGCCACGATGATATCGGCTGGGGTCTGGACGAGGCGGTGGAGAAACGGCTTGGCATTGACCCGCAAAAGCACAAAGAATATCTGTACCACTTCTACGAGGGCAATTTCCCCGGCAGCTGGGCAAAGGGCGAGCTGTACAACTATGACCCTGCCACCGGTGATGCCCGCAGCTGCGGCACCACCGCCAGCCTGTGCGGCGTGGAGCAGGCACTGGAAAAGGACGATAAGACCGCACTGGACTACGCCGTAAAGCGTGATCTGCTGCTGCACACTGCTATGGCGTTTTTGCAGGGCTTCCCCATGCTGAACTGCGGAGATGAAATTGCACAACTCAATGGCTGGGACTACAAAAACGACCCTGACCGTGTGGAGGACAGCCGCAATCTGCACCGCAGCAAATTCAACTGGGAGAACGCAAAGCAGCGCACCCGGAAGGGCACGCTGCAAAACAAGTTGTGGCAGGGCATGGAGCAGCTGCGCCAAATGCGTGCAGACCCCTGCTTTGCCCCGGATGCGTGGGTGACCACTTGGGACAGCCACAACCCCGGCGTGCTGGCGCTGGTGCGCAAGCGCGGTGAGGAAACGCTGGTGGGGCTGTTCAACTTTACCGAGTACCCGGCAGGGGCCAGTCTGGACGCTCTGGGCGGCGAGTATCACACCCCGGAGGGCACTTCCGTCTGGCTGGCGGATGTGGAACTGGAGCCGTATCAGGCACTGCTGGTAAAAACAAATAAGTAAAGCGGAATACTCCGGTAGCTTTCTCTTGGTTGGAAAGTTGCCGGAGTATTTTTGTTTCGCGCAAACTGCAAGGTCACTGGATCATTGAAATGTCGGAGATGATTGCCACCGCCAATGCCACGCGTGCCTGCGCAAAAAATCCCCCCGATACCGGGTATCCGGTATCGGGGGGATCTGTCATTCTGAGGCTTTACGGAGGAAGCGCTCAGAGGTTACTTTTTGGGGAACGCCTTGTTCCAGATCTCAATGGTCTTGAACTTGGGCATCCAGCCGTCCGATTCAAACTTGCCTTCCCGTGCATCCAGCAGACCCTGCTCCACGCACCACTGAGCGGCCTTGGCCAGCTCGGCGTCGGTGATGTCTGCAAAGGCGGGCTGTGCGGCGGGTTCGGGCTTGCCCTTCTCAGTCCAGATGAGCAGAGCCAGCTGGCCGCGGTTTGCCGGGATGGCTGCGCCCTCGGGCAGCAGGCCGTTCAGGATCACGCGGGTGGCGATCTCGTAACCGCCCCAGATGGCTGCACCGCCCACGGCCACGGCGGCAATGGTGCCACCTGTGGTATCCATGGGTGCAGGCTCTACGCCGAAGTCTTCATCAATAGGTTCGTCCGGGTCAGGTTTGACCACCGCGCTGGCCGACCAGTGGGCGATCCGTTTGACCGGGTAAGCGGGCATCTCAAACGTCGTGGTCGCGCTCTTGGCGTTGTCCAGCTTGAGCTGCAGCTCTTCCGGAATGCCATCGGGGAATTTCTTGTAGAAGCTATCGGGGTACTTGATCTCCCATTCCACGAACTCCATGCCGGGGTATTCCTCGGCATCGTACGGGGTGGCCGTGATTTCCACCGTGGTACCGATCTCTGCGGGGATATTGCTGCCCTCGTCCAGAGTGGACTTTGCCGTGCCGCCCTCAACAGTGACGGTACTCTTCAGCACGGAAGCGGGGATGCTGTAAACGGCGGTCAACCGTACTGCACCCCTCGGCATGGTGAAACTGATTTCTTCGGTGCCGGTCTCAGTCTCAGAGCCAAGACTGCCTTCGGTCACGCCAAAGTCCGCGCTGGTGCCCATTTCCACCTTCCAGTGGTGGAACGATGCTTTTTCGTCGGCAGGTGCATCGGCCTTGACGGTGACCTTTGTGCCCGGCTTCACGCGGATAAGCGTATCCTGCGTATCATTGATGGTGCCGCCCGTCACGATGACCGGCAAGTCCTGCACAACAGCGGGAATGCTGTAAACGGCGGTCATTTCTACCTTTTCGCCGGGCATTTTGAAGCGAATGATTTTCTCCTTGATCTTTTCGCCGTCTTCACCAACGATGTAGCCATCTTTAACGCTGGTCTCCACCACTTCGCCGTTTTCTTTGACGATCTCATTGATGCTGCCCTTGTTGAGCTTCCAGCCTTCAAACTTGGAGAAGCTGGCGCTGCTGTCGTGCTCCGGGGCAGTTGCAGTGATGGTTTCGCCCTCAAAGGCGCTGGTCAGGCCGGTGGTGTCGTCCACCTGTGCGGTGCCGTTTTTCACGGTAATGCTGTAAGTCTCCCTCGGCTCAATGCGCAGGTAGCTGCTTTCTATTGTCTCAGGAATCGGGGTAATGCGGGAGTCCTTGTACTCCGAAGATTGGTCCGTGAAATAGACATAGGGTTTTTTCTTCGCCTGAGTGAAGATCACTTTGCCAAGGTTACGGTAACTGTCACTGTTCAGTTCCACCTTGCCAGCTGCCTTGATATTAATCACCTTGTCATTGTACTCATACTCAAGAGAAACATCTTTTCCTGCATCTATCGTCACATCACCTTTGATTGGGCTCATACCGCTAATTATTACCGTACCGCTGCATTTGATCACTGCGCCCTGATCGATCAAACTATACCAACTGCCGGACGTCATCGTCACATTGTTTGCACTGTTCACCATCAGCTTTGAAACCGTCGTGCCCCACTCATTACCAAGCTTTATATCGCCAGTACAGTTAATAATCGTTTCGCCGCCAATGCCGCCTTCGGTCGTGACCGTATTTGCCCGATGCACGGTAAGGCCATTCCCTATCAGGTTTCGGCCGTCACCATGCGAACCGCCAAAACTTTTGAGGATCACATCACCGGAACAGGTGATCTCCGCATTGCCTTCAATTGCTGCAGCCGCACTGCCACCTAGCTTGGTCACTTTCACATCCTTTGCGCTGTTCACGGTCAGGTTACCGTTCACAACGTGGGATGCATCCGCTTCCAGATCAATGGAAACATCCTCCGGTGCCTTGATGGTCAGGTCGCCGACAAAGGATTTTCCATCCTTCAGCTTCAGGGTCTTTTCCTCAATGTCATAGCAGAGGCCAAGGATGTCTTCATAGTTCTTTCTGGTAACAGGCTTATCATTGATTTTGATGTTGAAATCCTGTACAATTTCGTCAACCTGCTCGTCGTACCTGTTCAGTTTGGTGATCGTGCCAAGCAGCTTGCTGGTGTCGATTTCAGCTTCCTGTTGACCATTGCCGATATAGATGTCATCGTCATCTACAGTTTTCAGCGTAACATTGCCGCCGGTGATCTGGATGTTTTCGCCTTTGCCAGTCTCTCGTCCGCCGCCGATGGCCGCAACAGGGCCGCTTCCGCCGCCGGATCGAGAATATACAGTGCCTCCCTCAATGGTAATGTTCTTACCGTCACCTAGATAGCCGCCGCCAATGCCTGCTGCTTCGCCACCGGGTTTCGCCGTTACATTACCATCACGAATCGTAATATTTTGACCCGCTGCGCCGTGACCTCCGCCAATGCCTGCACCCCAGTTACCGCCGTTGGCCTCGATCGTACCACCTTCAATCACAATATTGCTGGCATTTTTATGCCATGCGCCGCCAATGCCCGCGCCGCTCTCGCCGCCGTAAGCATTCAGCGTACCGAAGCCGCTGATGGTCAGGGTCCCGTTGTCGTCGGCCTTTTCCACACCGGCGTGTTTCGGGCCGCTGCGCAGGGTATTCGTGTTCGTGCCTGCAATGATCAACTCCACATTGCCGCTGACCGAGACTGCCGCACCGGAAGCATTGATATTAACATTAGACAGCGTGACTTTTGCACCAGTGGTGCCGCCTTCGATGGTAATGGTATTGTTCGTCGGGCTGCCGTCCGTTGTGATAGACAGATTGCCCCTTTGCTGGGCTTCATTATCGCCCTGCTTGGCATACTGTTTGCCATCATCCCCAATATAGACAGTGATACTGCCCCTGTTGAGATCCATCTCATCATACACAGGTTCTTCCGTCATACCGTTCTCTTCGTCCAGCACGCTCACCGCGCTTTTGGCGGCGGTGCTCTGCTGGAGCAGGGCATCGGTGCTTGCGGCCAGAGCCGGGGCGGAAAGGCTGAACATCATGCATGCCGCCAGCGCAGCGGAAGCCGCCCGCCGGGCCAAAACATTTCGTTTCATAGGGGTTCCTCCTTTGCAGAAATTATTACGGGGGGGGTATGCATTACGGTACTTTGATTATCTCACACTTTACCGGATTTTGGAAGCAAACCTGCGTGAATCGCCCTAAAAGCAGCGTGAAAAGCATGATTTGTGCCGGTTCTGTTGCAGTTGTCCGGCCCGCAGGCACAGCAAAGCCCCCCGGCAGGCCTTCGTCTGCCGGGGGGCTGTTTGCTGTTTTACTGCTTGGGGAATGCCTTATTCCACACTTCGATCACCTTGAACTTCGGGGTCCAGCCTTCGGGCTCAAAGCGGTCGCCCTTGGCATCCATGGTGCCCTGCTCGGTGCACCACTGTGCGGCCTTAGCCATATCGGGGTCGGCCACATCCGCAAACGCGGGTGCGCCTGCGGGTTCGGGCCTGCCTGCGGTGTTCCACATCAGCAGAGCCAGCTGGCCGCGGTTTGCCGGAATGGCTGCGCCCTCGGGCAGCAGTTCATTCAGGATGACGCGGGTGGCGATCTCGTAGCCGCCCCAGACGGCTGCACCGCCCAGTGCCACGGCGGCAATTGCACCGCCCGTGGTATCCATGGGTGCAGGTTCTACGCCGAAGTCTTCATCAATAGGTTCGTCCGGTCCGGCCACCGCGCTGGCCGACCAGTGGGCGATCAGTTTGACCGGGTAAGCGGGCATCTTAAACGTCGTGGTCGCGCTCTTGGCATTGTCCAGCTTGAGCTGCAGATTTTCCGGCACATTCTCCGGGAAGTTCTCGGGGTACTTGATCTCCCATTCCACGAACTCCATGCCGGGGTATTTCTCGGCATCATACGGGGTAGCTGTGATCTCCACCTCGGTGCCGATCTCTGCGGGGATATCGCTGCCCTCGCCCAGAGTGGACTTTGCCGTGCCGCCCTCAACAGTAACGGTACTCCTCAGCACGGAAGCGGGAACGCTGTAAACGGCGGTCAGCTTCACGCCGTCCTGCGGCATGGTAAAGACGATCTTTTCCGTGCCCTTTTCCGTTTCGGAGCCCAGACTGCCCTCAATTATGCCAATATTCTTGCTGGAATCTTTTTCCACCTTCCAGTGATGGAACGACTCATTCTCCTTGGCAGGCTCATTGGCTTCGATCGTGACGGTCTGGCCCGGCTGTACGAACACCGTGCCCGTCTGTCTTTCGCCCTCTCCGACGCGGATCGTGCCGCCATTCACTGTGACCTGCATATCTAATACAGGTGCCGGGAAACTATAAGAAGCTTTCAGCTCCACCGGGCTGGCCGGCATGGTGAAGGTCATGCTTTCTTCGGTATTTTTCTGCTCTTCGGTCAGTTCAAAGCCTTCCGGGCTGATCACTTTCCAGCCGCCGAACTTTGTAACATCCGGGTTTCTGTTCTTACCGCTCACCGTGACCTTTTCGCCCTGCAGCACAAAGATTGTTTCTCCGCTCTCGGTGCCTGCTTCGGCAATGCCGTTGACCACCGTAACAGCGGCACGGTACACAGCAGTCAGCTTGACCGCCGCATCCGGCATGGTAAACTTCAGCGGGTTGGCTTTCAGTTCTTCCTCGGTCTTGCCAATATCACCGCCAGACACCACCCAGTGGTCAAACTGGTAGCCATCCGCGCTGCGATCGGTCGCAGTCACGGTCACGTCTGCATCCGGGCGGGCAAAGTCCACCGCGTTGCCGTTCACTTCGGCAGTGCCGCCGGTCACACTCAACTTGCTGGCGTAGTGCGCAGTCAGCTCCACTTCGCCTGCAGGCATGATGAATTCAAACGATTTTTCTCTCAGCTTATCGGCATCAATGGTAAAGCCATCAGGAGCTACCACTTCCCAGCCGTCAAACTTCCGGTCGTCAGATTCGGCTCCGGTTGCAGTAACCTTGACCTTCTGGCCCTTAAAGCTGTCCAACTGAGCTTCTGTTGTATCGCCCACTGTAACAGTGCCATTGTTTACCTTGATCCTGGCGTTCTGCTTTTCTTCAATACGCAGGTAGCGATAGGGCACATCGGACGGGATAGGCGTAAGGCTTGCATCAATTGCGCCCTCATCTGCACCTTCGCTGGTATAGTAGACGTAGTTTTTGCCTTTTGCCTGTGTAAAGGTGACAGTGCCCACAGGGCCGCCCTGTGCGTTGTTTTTCAGGATCACAGTGCCGGAAGCGGTGATTTGGGTGTTTTCGGAAATCGCTTGTGTGTCATTGATTATAACAGTAACATTATCAGCCTTGTTGATCGTCAGGTTTTTCGCCGCTCTACCGTCGGTACTCTCAATGGTCACGTTACCCTCGCTGGTGATATTTGCGTTGTCCGTTACAACGCTGTAGCCTGCAGAAAGGATCACTTCGCTGGAATCATAAATGTTCAGGCTTCCGTTCACAGCCCTATTTTTGTCGCTGCGGATATCCACCTTACCGGTGCAGTTGATCGTGCTGGTATCACCTCTGGAGAAAATCGCATCATACTCATCACTGCTGATCGTTACATTATGTGCCTTCACTACGATCAGTTTATCCGTTACTGTGCTGCTATTTTCTCCCTTCAGTTCTATATCCTTGCCGGGTGCGTTGATTTTTTGAAGCGACCTTGGTAGTTTGCCATTCGACTTCAACGTTTGGGTGGTCGGGTCATAACTCAGCACACCCTTATTTAAAATGTCTTTATAGTTTTTGCTGGTAACGCGGGTTGGTGTAGTGGATTCACCGCCTACTTCAAGGCCATAATCCTGCACATCCTCATCGTTCTCTTCGTCCAGCACGCTCACGGCGCTGCGGCGAGTCATGCTCAACTGCATCAGCGCATCGGTGCTTTCGGCCAGCGCCGGAGCGGAAAAGGTGAACATCATGCATCCGGCCAGCGCCGCCGATACTGCACGCCGGATAAGTTTGCCTTGTTTCATGGTACAACCTCCTTTTTCCCCTCGCATTTTTACGGGGGGGGGTATATATTACAGTATCTTGATTATCCCACACTTTACCGCATTTTGGAAGCAAACCTGCGTGAATCGCCCTAAAAGCAGCGTGAAAAGCACGATTTGTGCCGGTTTTGTTGCAGTTGCCCGGCCCGCAGGCACAGCAAAGCCCCCCGGCAGGTCTTCGTCTGCCGGGGGGCTTTACTATGTTATGAAAGATCAATCCTTCTTCTCTGCTGTGCGGGCAAAGAAGTTGGCGAGGATCGCACCGGAAATGTTATGCCACACGGAGAACACAGCGCCGGGAATGGTAGCCAGCGGATACTGTGCAAAGTGTGCGGCGGCCAGACTGGTTGCAAGGCCGGAGTTCTGCATGCCCACCTCGATGGAGATCGCGCGGCACTTGGTGGAGTCCAGCTTGAGCAGCTTGCCCACGCCAAAGCCGGTGAGGTAGCCCAGCACATTGTGCAGGATGACCACCACAAGGATCAGCAGACCGCTGGTCATGATCTTGGCGCTGTTGGCGGAGACCACGGCGCAGATGATCAGCACGATGGCGGTAGTGGAGACCAGAGGCAGCACGCGGACGGCTTCCTCGGTGAACTTATGGAAGAAGTGATTGACCACAAAGCCCAGTGCGATGGGCACCAGCACCACCTTGACGATGGACATGAACATGCTCATGGGGTTCACGTCAACACGCTGGCCAGCGTACAGCAGGGTGAGCAGCGGGGTGAGGAGCGGAGCCAGCACGGTGGAAACAGCGGTCATGCCAACGGACAGTGCAACGTCGCCCTTGGAAAGGTAGGTCATCACGTTGGAAGAGGTGCCGCCGGGGCAGGTGCCAACCAGGATCACGCCAATGGCCAGCTCGGTGGGCAGGTGGAACACCTGCGTGAGCGCCCATGCCAGAAACGGCATGAGGGTGAACTGTGCAACGCAGCCCACGATCACATCCTTCGGGCGGCTGAACACCACCTTGAAGTCCTCCGGCTTCAGGGTAAGGCCCATGCCGAACATCACGATGCCCAGCAGGTTATTGACCCACGCCGTCTTTACCACGCTGAACGGGCCGGGGAAGAACAGGGCACCCGCAGCCACCACAATAACGATGGCGGCCATGTACTTGCCCACAAAGTCGCTTACTTTTTCCAGTGTTTTCATAATTGTTTCTCCTTTTCCTTCTGACATGCTTTGGGACAAAAGCATCCGCAAAATAAAACGCCCTTGTCCCCTACGGTCTGTAAGAGACAAAGGCGTGTAATATCCTCTGCGGTACCACTCTTATTGCCAGCACAACGCTGACCACTCAGTGCACGTCCAACAACGCGCGGCCCGTGATAACGGGGGCCTGCCGTTCCTGCTTACTGGGGCGCGCACCGTCCATTCAGCCGGAAAGCTCAGAGAGGATCTTCCCACGGATGCCCTGCACTGCCTTGCACCAACCGGCAGCTCTCTGCAGCATTCCTTCCGGGTACTTTTTCTCGTCATAGCCGTAATATTCTTGGTGACATGGAGTATACTCCCCTGCAAAGGCAAAGTCAATAGAATGAGGCCTTCTGATTTTTCATGCAGTTCATTTCAGGAGTGAAAGTGGTTCACGCAGCAGACAAAGCAGAACGGCATCGACACCGACTGCTCCGGCAGGATGACGCGAAGCCATGGTCTAAAGAGTAGGCCGCAATTAAAATCGATGATCTGCCTTTACGGGAAGTGCGAGGGCTTCTCACGCTGGATGGTCTGGCGAGCGGAAGCAGGACGGAGCAGGCGGCGGCGATGCCATCACACAACAAAAGACCGCTCATCTTTTCGGGTGAGCGGTCTTGCTGTTTCTGCGGTTTATTCGCCTTTGGCTTTTGTAAGCAGCATGTGCACGTATTCCGCGCAGGCATCCCAGTCGCGGGCGGCGGCCTTGTCCTTCGGCATCAGGCTGCTGGCAAGGCCCACGCCAAGGCAGCCCGCCTTGCGGAACTCCGGGATGTTCTCCGGCATTACGCCGCCAATGGCAACATAGTTTGTGTCGTCCTGGAATCCGACAGGCAGGAGAAAAACGACCTCTGAGCCGCTTTTTCCTGTCTGATACGCAAAAAAGATCCCGTTCACCCAGAAGTGGACGGGATCTTTTATTGCTTATGGGGCTTTACTGCAGCTGATCAGGCCTTGACGAAGGCAGCTGCTTACTTTGCAGCCAGGTATTTGCCCAGTTCGCGGCCCAGCGTCAGGCACATACCAATGCTCACACCGGGGATCGGGGTGATATACTCGGGACCAAAGCGCATACCGCAGGTGTTGCCGGAGGCGTACAGGCCCTCGATGGGCTGATAATCCTCGTTCATCACCTGCTGGTCATTGGTGGTCACAAAGCCGCCGGTGGTCACCAGTGCAAAGCCCAGACTCGGAGTGGTGACATGGGCGTAGAAGGGAGCCTTTGCAACTGCATTCAGGAAGTGCGGGTCCTTGGCAAAGTCGCTGTCGTAGCCCTCGGCGCAAACCTTATTGTACTGCTCCACAGTAGCGGAAAGGTCTGCAGGCTCCACACCGATGTACTCGGCCAGCTGTTCGATGGTGTCGGCGCAGTACCAGCCGTTGGTGCCCTCGGCACCAGCAGCCTTTGCGGCCTCAAAGTTGCCCTTCATGGCTTCCACCACAGCGGGCATGTCGTACTCGAATGCCTGATGGCCGGGGAAACCGCGCAGGATCTGGGTCTCATAGGTGCTGTCGTAGATGGAGGTGATATTGCCGCGCTTTGCACGTGCCATGAAGAAGCCGTTGATCTCCGGGCCGGCAAAGGCTTCGTTCTGGAAGCGCTGGCCATTCTCGTCCACCCACAGGGGGCCGGGCAGATAGTCGGGCACGGCCATGGAGTCGAAGTTCATGGTGGAGATGTCGCCCTCCAGACGGCCGCCTGCCCACACACCCATCTGGATGGTGGAGCCGTCGCGGCCAAAGGGAGCAAAGAAGTCCTCATCCTTGGTGAACAGACGCTTGATGTCCGGCAGCAGATCGTCCATCATTTCCTTGTTGCCGCCAAAGCCGCCGCCTGCCAGCACAACGCCATTCTTAGCGTTGATCTTGAGGTAATTGCCGTCGCCGTCCTGTGCGATCACGCCGGTGACCTTTGCACCGTCCATTACCAGCTGCACACCCTTGGTGCCAAACAGAGCGGTGGCATTGTCAGAGAAATTCTCCTCCACATAATTGTAATTGTCCCAGCTCAGGTCCTTCAGCTCCAGCTGACCGGCGGTGTTGTTGTTCTTCTCGCCGCTGGCGGGGTTCTCCCAGTAGTTCTCCCACCATTCCAGCGTGCCGGTGTAGTAGTGCATGCCGTTGTTCAGCTGGTGCACGGTGTACTCGTTGTCCGGCCAGAACTGGATGCGGGTCTTAGCCAGCGTGTCCGGGTTGATTTTGTCCAGCCACCAGTCCACAGTGCTGCCACTGTTCTTGGCAAACTTCATCACCAGTGCGGTGTTTGCCTTGCCGTGGGTCTGCATCATCCAGTTGTTCACAAACTCCACTTCGTCCACCTTGGGCACACCGTGGCTCAGCAGGTAGTCCGAGTTGATGTGGCCGATATCGTGGCCGACCGTCCACCAGCTCTCGCGGGGCATGGCTTCCAGCACCAGAACGTTCTTGCCCTCTTCGGCCAGCTCACGGTAGCAGCTCAGGCCGGCATAGCCCATACCGATGATGGCAACGTCAACATCATAGGTCTTGGTGATCTCACTGTCCGGGATGGCTTCCGGGGCGGTGCGCCAGCTGGAAGCCTGCTCAGAAGCTTCCGGGGCAGACACTGCAGTGCCGCCCATGGCCTGTGTGATGCAGTCGTTCATGCACTGCTTCACAGCATCGCTGGTAATGGTTGCACCGGACACGCCGTCGATGGTGCTGTTCTGAGCTTCCAGCAGCTGCTTGATCAGGTCATCCTTTGCGACCTGACCGATGGAGTCGGTCTCACCGGACAGATCCAGCTGGATGTCAGTAATGGCTGTCTCGCTGAAGGTGGCGGTCATGGTGATATCGCTCATGCCCTTGGCCGTGGCAGTGTAGGTGCCCGGGGTGTACTTTGCAGCGGCAGAAGATGCAGCCGTGCTGCCGGAAGCAGCATTGCAGGCAGCCAGTGCGCTGGCGGTGATGCCGCTCATGGCAGCAGCAGAAGCCAGCTTCAGAAAGCTTTTGCGCGAGATCTTTTTCATCTTGGTGGTTCCTTTCGTTTTTCTCTTTCTTCTCAATGTGCAGAGCTGTGTGCCCCTTTCGGTTGTTAATTCTATCACAATATCTTGCACTTGAAAAATATTGCTTTCTTCTTATAATCAGAAGTAAAAGTTATAAGCAATTTTTTTAAGAGAAAAAGGAGCCGGTCATGACCCTGCAGCAGATGCGATATTTTATTGCGGTGGCACAGAATTTGAGCTTTTCCAAAGCGGCACAGCAGCACTATGTTTCCCAAACGGCGGTCAGCCAGCAGATCAAGCTGCTAGAAGAAGAACTTGAAACCGAGCTGTTCCAGCGCACACGGCACTCGGTGGCGCTTACCAGTGCCGGGCAGGTATTCTACGAGTATGCGGTGCGCATCACCGACCTTGCGGAAGATGCCGCCCGCCGCACCCGCGCCGCTGCTGCCGAGTGCAGCACCCCGCTTGAGATCGGCATGATGAGCGGGATGGAAAACCTGCCCATTCTGGAAAAGCTGCTGCTGTTCAAGGAGCAACACCCTGCCATTCCGCTGCACTTTCATCTGGTGGATTTTCCCACCCTGAAAAAACGTCTGCAGCAGAAAAAGCTGGACTTTGCCCTGCAGCTGGAGCTGGTCCCGCTGGAGGATACCCCCTCCCTGCTGCGTGCTCAAGTAGGCCAGCTGCGCCAGTACGTAGTGCTCAACCGCCAGAGCCACCTGTCCAGCTATGCGTCCCTGCACCGCAGCCAGCTTGCCAGCGAACAATATTATGTGCCCGCCATGGACCGGGAGCTGTGGAACCAGTTTGCGCAGGTCCTCACCCGCCACGGCAGCGACCCGCAGAACATCAAATTTGCGTATTCCATGGAGGAGTTGATGCTGCAGCTGGCTTTCTACGGCGGCTATACCATCCTTGCCGAGCCGGTGCTGGCTCAGCTGCCCGCCAACAAAAACCTCACTTTTATCCCGCTGGAAAACGATACCGTTCCCGCTTGGGCCGTGTGGAACCGCGAGAACATCTCGCCCGCCCTCCGGCTGCTTCTGCGTGAGCTGGATATTGACCCGTGACCTGCTGCAGAACGCATTGACGATCTTGCGTAAAAGCGCTGCTCTTTTTTCAGAAATTCAGCAAGAAAGGTCTCTCCGGCGTTGCGTGGAGAAATGCAAAGGTCGATCACATGAATCAAAACGATTCTGTCCCGGACGATTTCACTCTTTCGCCGGCCTTTGTGGATGCACTGCCCGCGCTGTTTTTTGCCTGCAACATGGTACTGGTGGCAGGAATTTTGCTTTTATCATGAATATGCAGTGAGCCGGAAGCCTCTGATCTACAGAAGGCTCCCGGCTCATTTGCTATGGATTTTTTACGTGGATGCCACTCGAGTCCTTGATCGAAACAAAAAATTCCACGTCATGCGACTTGGGATTTCCTGGTAGCCTATTCTGTTGCTCAAACGCCCCACTGGGGTGTTTGTTGCTGTCGCAAACGCAAACTTCCGATAAACAAAACGTACCCGAACCCTTTTTCATAAAGAATCGGGTTCGAGTACGAACTGTATGGTGGAGAATTAGGGACTCGAACCCCAGACCCCCTGCGTGTGATGCATGATGACTTTTCAATTTTTAGAGCGATGATTCGTTAAATTGAAGCAATTTGCTACAGATCTGCTACAAACGGCAGTTTTTCGACTTGCATCAGTAACCTGTTTTTTATATTCTCACTGGCCAAATTTTCAACTCCTATACTCTCCCCTCGCCAAAAAAGGCTCAAATGTTTTGTGTGGTTTGATGATAGTATTTTCAGTTGACGTATGATACACTGAATTTTAAGGAGTTATTCAGTTGTACTGTGACTACTTATCTAAGCATTTTTACGGACACCAAATCTTGCATACAAAAACGCGAAATCTGCTTTGAAATGGGGTATTTGCTTATGTTTAAAATCAACAATCTGGCAAATCAGACAAGTCACATCGTCACCGAACAGAAGGGTATCTTCTCCATTGTTGAGCACAATGTCGATTTCTCCGTAGCGCCTTGCAATGCAATGGAAGAATACTATATGAGCCAGATGAATGTCAAACGGAAACAGGCCATTGCCAATCTCAACGGAAAAGTTGGGCTTGTTCTCCAAGCGGGCGCAATGCAGTACATTGTTGGCAACGTGCAAGCAACCACCGGATTGAAGGGTGTTGGCGACTTCTTAGGCAAAATGGTAAAAAGTTCCGTCACAAAAGAAAGCGCAATCAAGCCGGAGTACGTCGGAACGGGTGTGCTCGTGACCGAACCCACCTATAAATATCTTCTGACCGAAAATGTCGGTGACTGGACAGGCGGTCTTGTAATGGAAGACGGCATATTCCTGGCCTGTGAATCCACTGTCAAGCACGAGATTCAGGCACGCTCCTCGCTTTCTTCTGCAGCACTCGGAAATGAAGGACTCTTCAATCTACGGCTTGCTGGCAATGGTGTATGTGTACTGGAAAGCAATGTTCCCCGTTCGGAAATCGTAGAAATCGACCTTCAAGACGACGTTTTAAAAATTGATGGCAGCTTTGCGATTTGCTGGTCCGGCAGTCTCAGCTTTACGGTTGAACGTTCCGGAAAAACCTTGCTTGGTTCTGCCGCATCCGGTGAGGGTCTGGTAAATGTTTATAAGGGAACTGGCAAAGTATGGCTTGCTCCATTAACGCCTTCTCAATCACTGGTTAGCGCAACGCATGCAAAAAATGCAAAGTAATTGATCACCTGTTCTTATTGCTTTCACTGTTTTACTTCTTTACAGCATTATCTTTGCAAAAAGCTCTTGGCCTTTAATATAGAGGTCAAGAGCTTTTTTGCTTGCCGCTGAGCTTCTGCTTCAAAGATTGTGTTCAGCTTAATTTTCAATCATCTACACTCTTCGTTTCAGACAATTCTTCCCAGTCTTCCGGGTTTCCACACCTACGGAGATACTCATGCCCGCCATCGACTGCACACGATCCGCAAGAACAAAATTTGAAATCATGTACAGTGCAGCTTTCAATAACATCCCTGCACTTTTTACACCGGATCATATTTCTCACTATTTTCATCATGCACGTCACCCGCAGTCAATTATCGGCGCTCACATCATTTTTTGAGCCGCAAATAGTATTTTTCAAGGCTCTTATCGCAGACATTCACAATATGCAGCCAATCTTCCCGTGTGAGCTTGCGGTCCTCATAGAAGTCAATGAAGTAGTCCACCACATCCGGCAGGGCAACTCTGCCGCTGGTGTCCATGTACTCATAGATCGCTTTGAGCAGCACTGGCTTGTAGGAATAGCTCATATCCATCGTTTCGATAAATTTCATGAACTTGTCCGCCATATTCTGCGGCGTGATAAGATGGCTTATCATTTCTACTCCATCCGCGCTTCTCCGGTGTATGGTTCTTTTCTTTTGAATCAATGTGTGATATAGTAAATTTATACTCCGTAAGGGGACGGAAACTTAGTTCAACCATCCTTTCCATTCTGCCACACCATTGCAATTTATCCCCGTAAGGGGACGAAAACTTTGCGCCCTGCCCGCTGCCCATGATGCTGTCCTATTGCAATTTATCCCCGCGAGGGGACGGAAACACCATTTCCGGCGCGCCGTGCATCATGGCGATATTGCAATTTATCCCCACAAGGGGACGGAAACCGGAAAAACTCGTTCCAGATTTTTACAATTGCAATTTATCCTCGCAAGGGGACAAAAAAGCACCTCTGCCACTGGCGTTTGCCAGCAGCGGAGGTGCTTTGCTTTTTCTTATATTCTATTTTACAGGTTGGGAGCTGCGCCTGCCGGAATCGTCTCTGTGACAGGCAGCGCCTTGACGCCCTGCGGGACGTTCCGCTTCAAGGGGCGGATTTCATGCAGGTAGACGGTGATCTTTCGCAGGGTCTCTTCAATGCTCTCGGTATCCAGCGGCAGAACGCGCTCGCTCAACAGGCCCAAGTCACTGTCGCTGGCGTGATTGATCTGGTTGCGGTACTTCACCACGCGCTGGTAGAGCAGGGCAGCCTGCTCCAGCTGCGGGCGGATGGCAGGGTCGATGGCCAGTTGGTCAGAGGCAAGCACCATATCCAGATAATCGTGCATTTCTGCGGCATTTGCTACGCCAAGCAGCATATTGCCGCCCGCATCATCTTTACTTTTGGTCAGGCGCAAATCGGTTGTGCAAATTTCTTTCAATTTTCCATTCTGCAACAATGCCAACCAGCAGAAATGGAAATGGAACAGCGGGTACACCCACGGCTTGCCCTCATTCTGCTTCTGATCTGCCAGATAGTCCCAGCCTCTTTCAGTGGGCTGCACAAAGAGATGCTGGCAGACATATTCCGGCATCTGCTCGCACAGCAGGGTCAGCGCCTGCTGGTACATCCCGTGCTTGGCGCACCAGCTCACCAGTGCAGGCAGCGCCTTTTCGCCGGAGGAAAGCAGCTCTGCAAACTCGGTGCTGAAACGGTCTTTCAGCAGCCGGAAGAACAGGTCGGTCAGGTTCTGGCTCTTCTTGGGCGTTTCTTTCAGCGCCTGAGCGATCTGGTTCAAATCGTCGTTCAGCTTGCGCACCCGGCACAGCGCCAGGTCATCCGAGAACTGGTTGATGCGGGTCAGCAGCGTGTGCAGCACCGGGTCTTTTTCGCCCTCGCTCCACAGATAGCTCTTCAGCTTTTGCGCGGTGCCGGTGGAGAAGAACTCGTCCATGGCGGTAACAAAGTCGAACAGATCATACAGCTGGGTGCGGTCGTGCGCGACAGGCTCTTCCCCGCGCAGCTCTGCATAAATCACCCGGCGGGTCTGCACACCGCGCAGGTCCCGCATACAGCGGGCAGCGGTCACCAGCAGCATGGCAGTGTCCCGCATACCGCCGGAAAGGTCGATGGAAAGGGTGTCCTCTTTTTCGATCTTGTCCAGTAACTGCGAGATGGCCTGAAACTGCTTTTTCTCGTCATCCATGCTGTCCGGCACTTCGATCACCACCAGCCGCTCTGCCGGGATGCCCACCCTGCGCAACGCATCGCGGAAATATTCCAGCGTGGTGCAGGTGCTGCCGTCCGGCATTTCCACCACAGCTTTTTTGCGCACCGTCTCGCTGCACAGTGCCAGAATGCAGTCCGGGGTCTCCTTTTCCTTTATCAGATACCGCACCGCGCCCTCGTTGGTCTGGGTCTTGTAGTTCGGGTTTTTCGGGCTCATATATAAAAGTAAAACATCGCGTCCCATCTTATCCATCCTCCTGTTCCGTTTTCATCTGCACCAGTTTTTGCTGCCATGTTTTGCGCCGCTGCGACACCGCCGCCCGGCTCACGCCGAGAAACTCTGCCACGGTCTTATCCTGCGCCGGGTTGCGCTCCGGGTCCAGCAGGGCGTGGAGCGCGGCACATTCCAGCGCTTCGGGCGCATAGGGCGGCTGAACGGTAAATTCCACATACCGGTGCAGCAGCAGGATATCCCACAGGCAGTTGTCCTGTTCCAGCGGACGCAAATCATCGCAGTTTGCCAGCCGCGCGGGCGCATCCTCTGCCGGGTCCAGCGCGTCATTGTTGCGCAGAAAGCCCATCAGCACGCTGCTCCACAACGGGCCAGCTGTCTTGCCGTATTTTTCCTTCTGCTGCAGGTTCATCAGCCCTATGCCGCGGTGCAGCCATGCCAGCATTTCCCGGCTCTGCTCCACCTGCTCTTCCACGCTTTTTTCTTGGGAAGCAACCCGGTCGCCCAGCGCCGAATCCTCTCCGCCAGTGTCGTCCAGACTGAGCACCGACTGCTTACTGCGCAGTGCTTCCCGCAGGGTCTTTACACCCACCCCGACAATATCGGCGATCACCTGTTCTTTTTCCGGGTCACGGCAGAGCACACTCTCTGTAATTCCGTTCTTTTCCATGTACTCCAGCGCTTTTTTGATCTTGCGGTTCGTCTCGCGTCCGAAACCCGTCACAGCCATTTCTTCCTGCTGCTGGTCGTGTGCCTGTGCATGACGGACAGCGGTGCGCAGATACATACTGAAGCTCTGCCCCGGCTTTGACTCCCAAAAATCAAACGCATCCAGAAACGCCTTGCAGAAATCCACGCTGTTCCATGCATCCTCTCCCCTTCCGGGAGTCTGTGCAGTCAGAAAGCATTCCGCCCAGAACCTGCGGAACCGTTCATCATTGGCATCGTGCAGCTTTTTGCGCTGTTCCGGCGGCAGCTGCAGCAGCGGCGAAGCATCAATGTCCGCCCATGTTTTCACATCATTCATCGCTGCTCAGTCCTCCCGGTGCTCGTTCATCCAGATCAGCTGATGGAACACTTGTTCGGCGGTCCTGCTGTCGCGCATGGTGCCCACCAGCCCGGCAAGCTGATACAGTGCTGCCATATCGTAAAGCCGCGCGCTGAGCACCTGCCCGTTTTCCCGCTTGACCTCTCCATAATACACACCGCCTACTTCCAGCTCCGTATGGGTAGCTTCGGCGCAGGTCAATGCCGTCAGCGTGACCACCGGGATGCTCTTGGATCCGTAAGTGATGCAGGCATACACCCGGGTGACCTGCGGCAGGGCATCCACCAGATCCCGGCACAGGCCGATCAGTGTTTCCGGGTGCTGATCCTCCGGCAGGTCGATCTGCCGCACCTGATCTTCTGTAATGCCCAGTTGCGCCAGTTCTTCCAGCAGGCGCTGATAGTTGCGGGCGGTGTCAGCATTTTCCTGCCGGATGGCCAGCAGCTGCACCGTGTCCCCGGGTTCAAGGGTATCCCGCATCACCTGCACGATGGGAAAACAGGTGGCCGTAGGCGGGGCTGCATGATCCCGCTGGTACAGCATGGGGTCCAGCTTTCCCTGCAAAGGTACGGTGGTGACATAAGTCTTTAGCACAGGGCAACACTCCTTTTTATAAGATCCATTATCTGCATCATATCATGAAACTGCCCCGCGCACAAGGCAGGCCAAACGAATTTGTGTCTGTTCTTTTCAGCGCAAAAGTACATCATTGTAATAAAGTGAATATTTTCTAGCCATCCGGCTCTTCAGTTTTGCGGTGTTTTGTGATATATTTAGGGTACGATCCCCGCAAGGGGGCGAAAACTTGTCCGCGTAGTGCCAGAAGTCAAGCGTGCCTGTACCATCCCCGTAAGGGGGCGAAAACAAGATAGCACAGAACTCATCCAGGGGCTTATCCGTACCATCCCCGTAAGGGGGCGAAAACGACTTTGCAATAAGTGCATTACTCGACTGAGTTGTACCATCCCCGTAAGGGGGCGAAAACAATACTTGCCGTCTTTTCTCCATCTAATGAAATAGTACCATCCCCGTAAGGGGGCGAAAACATGGTCCAGTTCGGCATAGAGTTCAGGGCGAAGGTACAATCCCCGTAAGGGGGCAAACCAAAGCAAGAAAAGTAATTTCAAGTTTCTTGCTTAACTATCCGCATTCCATGGGCTTTTTCTCTTTGCAACATCAAGGAGGAATGCCCTATGCTCATCAACTTTACCAATCATCCGTCCACTCAGTGGAGCGCCGAGCAAACGGCTGCGGCACAGCGCTACGGCAAGGTGATAGACCTTGCCTTCCCTGCCATTGACCCCGCCACCAACGAGGCCGTGCTGGACTCCCTTGCCGCGGTATACGCCGACCACATCCTGCACCTTGACCCGGACGCCGTGCTCTGTCAGGGCGAATGCACCTTTGTGTACCGGGTAGTCCAGCGTCTGGAAGCCGCGGGCATCCCCACGCTGGCCGCCTGCTCCCGCCGCAAGAGCCAGGAGACCACCTACCCGGACGGCAGCACCCTGAAGCGCAGCATCTTCGCCTTTGCAGGCTTCCGCCGCTATGGCTCGCCCTGAAAAGGGATTTCAATTGTTCCATCGCCGTGGTATAATGGAGCCGCCCCACAAGGGGACGGAAACCTAACGTGGTCAAGCGTGAAACCGTTTTTGCGAAATTTCAACTTATCCCCGCAAGGGGACGAAAATCTGATGGCCTGTCTCAGCTGGTTGATTGTTGCTGGTACCATCCCCATAAGGGGGCGAAAACCAGCGTCCGCCAGAAAATACCAGTCGTCACCGTGTACAATCCCCGTAAGGGGGCGAAAACCTTGGGGTGCTGAATCCATCAAGTAAAATCCATGTACCATCCCCGTAAGGGGGCGAAAACTGGTTTGTGCTGGTCTTGATGAAATCATAATCAGTACCATCCCCGTAAGGGGGCGAAAACATGTCGCATTCGTCCGCATAGCTCTCGATTTCGGTACAATCCCCGCAAGGGGGCGAAAACGTCAGCAGGCCGCTGTCCAGATGGGTGTACGCTATACCATCCCCGTAAGGGAGCGAAAACCGAGCCGCCACGGCGTCCTCCAGAGATGAAAACGTACCATCCCCGTAAGGGGACGAAAACGTGATTTTTGTAGGGATTCCCATATAGTCCAGAAGTACCATCCCCGTAAGGGGGCGAAAACCCGTACACGATTGTGTGATAATGTGGCCTGTGTGTACCATCCCCGTAAGGGGGCGAAAACTCGCTGGTCACCATGTTTGTGCGGTACCTGTAGGTACCATCCCCGTAAGAGGGCGAAAACTTGGAGTAGTGCGCGTAAATACTCTCAAGCTCTGTACCGGCCGATGTCAAGTCTTGGACAACATTTTTCACAAATAAATTTGAAAAAAAAAGCAAAAAAATAAGCCCTACAAGGCTTTCAGTCGGTATCGAACCGATCTGAGCCTTGTAGGGCTTAACAGTTTACACTATATGTTTTTTCTTAGACCGCCTGCAGAGAGGTGTTTTCCATCACTTTCTTGAATTCCTCTACTGTCATTCCAGCATCTTCCGCTGCTTCTTCAATTGTCACACGGCCTTCTTGCAGTTTTTCAACAAATAGAACTTTTAAAGAACAACTCAAGCCGTAAAAAAAGCCTTTAGTTATCGTAGTTTTTCTCAGTTTACCATATTATATCACACTCACCAATGTAATATCATGGGCAACTTCGCCTTTTTGAAATTCAATCCATGCTGTTCAGTTTATCCACGAACTGCTGCACGGCAGATACGATCTTACGAATCCTCTGCCGAGAACCCCAGCGCACCGGCGATAGGCGCACAGTACTTGAACGTCTTGCCCATCATGGAGACATTGGTGTTCGCATTGGAAGAAGCAGCGGCAGTCACCGGCAGGAACTTCTTGCCGACATTCTCCACAGAAGATCCGATGTTCTGGAGCTTTTCTCCAGCTTCATCGATCTTGGCAAGAGTCGCATTCTGGATGCCATTTGCGTAACCCCCTCCTTTTGGGCATAAGAAAAGCCCTACTTTCTTTGACATAAGTAGGGCAAAATTAAACTATAAAATTCTTAACTTGAAATTTCTATGCTAAAATAGCCTCAGAAATTTCAATTTCCGTTTTTCGGAGGAAAGGAAACAATCATGACAAACCGAGCTGGTACACTCGTGGGTAATCTGTCAGGCGAAATGGCTTATGAATCTTTTCGACCGGCTCCGCTTCCACCGAATTCTCCTATTGAGGTGTCTGGTGAGCTTGTCACGAAACTTATGCACTCTTCTCAGGAAGCACCTGATAGGTCACGATCACATCTGTGACATACACAGGAGTCTTGTCAGAGGCTTCGCCCCAGTGGAGTATTTTTCAAGACCTTCTCGAATTCCTCTACTGTCATTCCAGCATCTTTCGCTGCTTCTTCAATCGTCACGCGGCCCTTTCTCACCAGCTTAACCAACATCCGCATCTCACCAATGTTAATGCCTTCGGCCTTCACGCCTTGACTAAGGTTGCACATAACAAGCACCTCTCTTTCCAGTTCTTCGTTCATTGCAACGCCAAATTCTTCTTCAAGAATTTTCTTTTTCTCTGTGGTTGCTCTGGTCGAATGGAATAACGAACCAGAGTGTTTTGGAACTCCTTGGTTGGGTGTGTACAAACCCAGATGCAGATTCCTCATCCCAAAAGCCAGTCGATGACATTCACAACTTTTATGCCGTCGTAATTTCCGAGCGAAAAACGATCCAGTGTCAGGACAATCTTTTCATAATTATCCTGAATGCTCCGCAGCGGTCTCATCTCTCTCTCAAAGGTTTCTTCCGCCGTCATATCAGCGGTCACTTGATAATAGGTAAGCACGCCTTCCTTCTGTGTCACAAAGTCGACTTCAGTAGAACCATATTTTCCGATATTGACTTTGCCGCCCCTTCGTGAAAGTTCGAGATACACAATGTTCTCAATGGTAAATCCAAGATCGTATCGTTTTCTTGGAAGAATGTGGTTTCTGATTCCCATATCTACCATGTAAAACTTATTGTTGACCTTTAAGAGCTGCTTTCCTACAATGTCAAATCGCTCCACAGGATAAAAAACAAAAGACTCTGTCAGGGCTTCAACATAATCGCTGACTGTGTTTTGGGATATTTTTCTGCCAGCTGAGGTCAGATAGTCGGTTATACTTTTCATAGACACCGGGCTGCCGATAACGCTTGCCAGATATCTGGCAATTGTCTTCAGTAACGCAATGTCTGTGATTTTTCGTTTTCCACTCTCTTTTTCTCTTCTTGTCTGCCGCTGCTCAATATCTTTTACAATGACGGTGTTGTAGATTCCTTCCAAATACTGATCTATTTTTTCATCCGTACGGTTCATTACTGCCACATACGGAATTCCGCCAGTTTTCATAAACTCTGCAAAAGCTTCCTCTTTTGCCATACCTGTCACCGCCATATACTCGCGGAAAGAAAGCGGCAGCATCTTGATCTCTGTGTACCTTCCTGACAAAAGCGTTGCAAGCTCACTTGACAGCATATATGCATTGGAGCCTGTGATATAAACATCCACATGATCTCTGATATAAAGGCTGTCAACCACTTTCTCGAATGAAGGAACTTCTTGAACCTCGTCCAAAAAGATGTATGTCATCTTATCAACACACAAACGTTCTTTGAGATAGTTGTACAGCCTCATATAATCTTTTAAGGGTTCGTAATCCAGATTTTCAAAGTTGATAGAAATAATCTGTTCTGGTGCGACTCCATTCGCCAAGAGTCTCTGCTGATACTGTTCCAGAAGTACAGATTTTCCACAGCGACGGATTCCGGTCACGACCTTGATCTGCCGCTCATCTTTCCATGCCCAAAGCTGGTCAAGATATTCTTTTCGTTCAACCATATCTGCATTCCTCCTTTTTTCTCAGTATAGCATATTATACGCAGAATATCAAATCATTTTCCCGTTTCGGAAACTTTTATTTTATCAAACTCAATATTTTCTAATTATGGAAATTGTCAGATACGAGGCATGAAAAAGTGTTTAACTCCAACTCCACCAAAGCAGATCTATTCGCATGGGTAGAAACGCTCAATCTATAACCTTCCCATTCCTATGGAATGAAACACCCTCATAGCAGAGAAGATTTACGAATCCTCTCAACTATGAGGGCGTTGTTTTTTATTCATGCAGTTCCAATGGCAAACCATCTGGATCAAAGAAAAATGTCATCTTCTTTTGGGTGTAGCTGTCCAATCGAATCGGTTCGCATCCTATCCCCATCTGTTCCAGTTCTGCTACAGTGGCTTCCACATCCTCCACCCGGAATGCTAGATGCCGCAGTCCGCAGGCTTCCGGTCGATTCACGCGCTTAGGCGGGTTCGGCTCTGCGAAGATCTCCAGTTCAATCGCATCAGCACCCTCACCAACACGCAAATCCAGTTTCCAGTCATTCCGTTCTTTACGGAAGTTTTCTCGTACAATCGCAAATCCCAGCTTATTCACATAGAAGTCTTTCGATTTCTCATAATCTGAAACGATGATTGCCACATGATGAATCGCTGCTAATTTCATATTCTAGGTTTCACCTTTCCTTATATGTACCATACTTGCCGAATCGTTGCTGCCACCAGTTCCAAAAACACAGCCACGCTGCCAACCACCTGCGGAATCATAAAAATCACAAATCCTCCGATCAGCATTTGAAGTGCTTCCATCCCCTGCGACTGCTTCATCAGGAATGAAAGCACTGCCGTTGCGAACAGCACACTGCCCAGCAGATAGAATATCCATGCTGAACAACAATAAAGGAACATCACGAACCATTTCAGCAGCCATACTACTACAAGTAGCGGCAGTCCTGATTTCAGAATGGAAAGATCCAGTTCCGTTTCCATGCGAAAGACTCCCTTCAATTCTCTCTTTTCCTATTATAGTCTTTGAAAGCGTCGTCTTTCAAGCGCAGATTAAAATCCGGTTCGTTGTTTGGCAAACCGATTTTGCGCAGCCAAAATGGTACGATGAATATAACAAAATAAAGGAGGCAATTTTTATGTTTGAATTTTTCGGTTGATTGTAAAATCAAGTTGGACACTTGAGTAAAAAATCCATAGTGATTTCTCTCCCCGTGGTAGAATGAAGTTACCACACAACTTCTACAGAGGGAGGGCAATCACTATGGACTGCCATCATTGTATCACAGAATCCGCAGAACACAAGAAGGGACAGCATCTTCGCATGGAAGACCGAGGAGCCATCAAAGTCCTCAAGAAGCAGGGCCTCGGCCCTCGTGCCATCGCCAGACAGATCGGCTGCGCCCCATCCACCGTTACGAATGAGCTGTGGCGAGGCACACCGGCTCGCAAGAGCAACAAGGGGAAAGCTCCCGGTTATTCCCCCAAGCTGGGAGAAGCTGTCTACAGAGCCAACAGAGCATCCTGCCACAGGCATCCGAAAGCGGGCGTCTGCAGCAACTTCACCAGTTGGGTGGTTCGGCAGATCCGGGAACACAAGTGGTCCCTGGATGCCTGCTGCGGATATGCCAAGCGACACGACCTGTTCGAGCCGTCTGAGATGGTCTGCTCCCATACCCTTTACAACATGGTCTGGAAAGGGCACCTCTCCATCCAGCCAATGGAACTGCCCGAAGCGTTAAATCGCAAAGCGAAGAAGCATCGCGTGGGAGAGAACAAAAAGCGCTACGGCACAAGCATTTCCAGCCGCCCGGAGATTGCATCTCTTCGTCTTGAAGAGGGGCACTGGGAAGGCGATACCGTGGTCGGCAAGCGAGCGGGTAAGGAGGCTGTTGTCTTTTCCCTGTTGGAGAAGAAGACGGAAACCTACTTTGCGTTCCGTATCCCTGGCAAAACCAGTGAGGCGGTGATGAACCTCATGAACGCCCTCCATGATGAGTACGGAGAACACTTCTCTCAGGTCTTTAAAACCATTACTGTGGACAACGGCAGCGAGTTCGCTGACTTCGCCCAGGTGGAGAACTGGGGCAGCAAGGTTTTCTTCGCCCACCCGTACACCTCCTGGGAGCGTCCTCAGAACGAGCGACACAATGGCCTGTTCCGGGCTTTTGTCCCAAAGGGAGCTTCTATCGAGGGCTTCACCGACGAGGATATCCTCACCGTTGCTGACGAGCTGAATGGACGCCCACGGAAGAAACTCGGATACTGCACCCCGGAGAAACTCTTTGAGGCTTTTCTGGATGCTGTCTACGCAGCCTGACGGCTGCGGCAACCTCGCTCACGGATAGATTCTCCGGCTCCATCCGTGACCAAGGTTTTTACCACGGGGTGTCCAACTTGTTATTGCAATTTTTATGTTTGAATTTTTCTGGGTGCGTGCCGCATCGGTATGGATCGCGGTTTTGTACATTGTCATGGGGCTTTTGCTGCTGGCTTTTCCGGGTGCAAGCAGTACGCTGTTTGTGTGGGTACTGGCGGCGGGGGCCGCGGCGTACGGAGCAAGCCATCTGTGGCGCTATATCCAGGGACGCCGTTCGGGAGGCGCTTTGGCGGGAGATCTGTTCCTGTCGATCCTGCCCGCTGCGTTTGCCGGATTCGCGCTTCTCTGGCCCGAGGCTGTGCTGTCGGTTCTGCCGCTGGTGCTGGGCTCGCTGCTCCTGGTGGACGGGGTGGGAAAACTGCCGCTGGCGCTCACCGCAATCCGTGACAAATATCCCAACATGGTGCCGATGATCCTCGCGTCGGTGATCCCCATCCTTTTGGGAATCCTGATCGTGGTCAATCCGTTCCAAACCGCAAAAATCGTGGTGATGGTGTTCGGCCTCAGCCTGGTGGCAGATGGCGCAAGCGACTTCCTCACCGTTCTGCTGGACAAACGGTCCGCAACCCCGGCGGGCAAATGACCGCCGGATCAATGAAAAGGAGAAATGAACAATGAAATTTTATCAATGTGCCCATTGCGGCAATCAAATCATTATGCTGAAGGATTCCGGGGTGCCCGTGGTATGCTGCGGCGAACCCATGAAACAGCTCATACCCGGCGAGACGGACGCGTCGCTGGAAAAGCACGTGCCGGACGCGGTTCAGAAAGAGCAGGTGGTGCAGGTACAGGTGGGGCGGATCGCCCACCCCATGACGCCGGAGCACCAGATCGAATGGATCGTGCTGGAGACAAATTGTGGATATCTGGTCCGTTTTCTGAAACCCGACGAACCGCCCGCCGCATTTTTTAAGCTGGGTCGTCAGGAACAGCCCGTCGCCGCGTATGCGTTTTGCAACTTGCACGGACTTTGGAAAAGCTCGCTGTGAGAAAAGCCGGTCCGCCGGCAGAAAAGAGGAATCTTATGAAAAAATTATGGTTTACCGGCCAAAGCTTCAGCGAGGCCGCAGAGGAACTTTCCGTCAATGAAAAAGCCGCGCAGGCAATGCTTGCGGCACTGAAAACCGTCCACTCCCTGTCCGCGCCCACCGACGGTGCGCTGGAAGGCCTGGAGCGGCAGCGGCAGAGCCAGAACATTCTGGGCCGTTTGGTCAGCCCGGAGCTGGGGTACAGCTGGGAGCCGTTTCAGCTGGGGTCCATGCCCATGGCGTGGGCAAGACCGGAATGCGGCCATGACAGGCACCATGTGGTGCTCTACTGCCACGGCGGCTACACCAGCGGAAATCTGGGCTACGCCCGGGTGCTGGCGTCCAAGCTGGCCAAAAGCACGGGGTACGAAGTGCTCAGCTTCGAATACCGCCTCGCGCCGGAACATCCCTATCCCGCCGCGCTGGAAGACGCGCTGGCCGCCTGGGATTACCTGATGGAACTGGGATACGGCGCCCGGGACGTGGTGCTGGCCGGTGACTCGGCGGGCGGAAATCTGGCGCTGGTTTTGACGCAGGCGCTGAAAGAAGCCGGCCGCCGCCTGCCGGGCAAGCTGGTGCTGTGCTCTCCCTGGACAGATATGAGCTGCTCCGGAGATTCCTATGAGGCGCACAAAGAGGACGACCCTGTTCTGACCCGGGCGTATCTGGAAGCAGTCCGCCAGGCCTACGCGCCCCAGGGCGGCTGGGACCAGCCGGAACTCTCGCCGCTGTTTCAGGATGTGAGCGGCTTTCCCCCCGCGCGGGTCCCGGAGCCGTGAAAAAGTA
>OBWJ01000134.1_pt1 | contig 76687 bp, 82 predicted proteins | sample 1495181 | NCBI WGS metagenome assembly OBWJ01 (sample SAMEA2580041, study PRJEB22360) | human gut metagenome
CATCATCATTCTGGTGTCTATATTGATCCTTCGGCAGCCTCTGGATCTTAAACCTGTATTTTCGGGCATCGTCTCCTATTCGCTGAAACAATCTGGCTTCGGCCAGCATCGGCGTATCCTCGCAGATGCCAAACTGGAATTCCCGGCGGACACTATTCCAGACGCCATATTTTTCTCCCTCACAACCATAAATCCATTCAAAATGCTTCATTCTGTATCCTCCAACATCTCTATCTATTCAATCCCATCTATTTTCTTATTCTCCCACATCTGACGAAAACGTTCCCCTGCTGCTACCCGCTGCTCCTCTGAAACCTTCCTTGGAGGACTGCATTTAATCCAGGCAACTGGTACATGAAAAAATGCTGAACCATCTTCATTAACCGCTATAATCTTTACATCCTCTGGATGTGATTCTGCATATCGGAGGAGTTTCGTTTTCCAAGCTGTACCACTGGGAACCGTCACACCTGCATAGTCCCGATCCTTTGTCCATTCAATCGCATATTCATTCATGACTCTTTTCCTTTCCTCGGCCTTATCAGTGCAATAATCTTTCCTGTCGCACTCAAATTTTTGTAATACACATTTGTCCCATAATAATAAAATCCTCTTATTCCCGGGCGGCCTTCATTGCGTATGTATTTTATCTTCATCGCTGCCCCTTTCTGCTTCTGGCCTCCAGTTCATCCATAACAAAATTAACAAGTGGAGACGCTACCGGCTCTTCCTCCGTTGTAGGGGATGTACCTTCCCACTTCCGAACCATATGGTTCCCATACTTTTCCTTGATTGCATCCGCTTCCGCTCTCAGTACATCCCATTCCCCTGAATCTTCTGGCGGCACACGGTCGCGCCATTTCATCCAGAACCGGTTATAGACATCCACGAAGATATTTGATATAGTTTTATTATCCATTTTTCCTCCTGTCGTCACAATGCGTTACAGCTTCATGTAACCAAATGATAGGTCTCAAACCTGCATAAATACTGGTTTTTTTATGACCGGTTACAAGGTTACAAGGTTACAACACTTTTTTCCCTATACGCGCGAGGCACATAGATGATTAAATTGTCTGACTTCTTTTACATACATATGCCTTCCTATAAGCTTATAAAAAACCTGTAACTTTTGTAACTTTGTAACCGCACCCCTCAAACCCGCATAAACACTGGATTTTTCGGTTACAAAATACGCTTTTTAAATTGTAACCCTGCCTCAGGATTCTGTAACGGCTTCATTTAAACGGCAGTTCGCCGTCCTCCACAGGGATAAATTCTTCCTGCGGGTAAATCTTCTCAGCCATGTTGATACACGCACACCGGGCCGCCTTTCCGTTGACCTTGGCAGATTTATACAGGTTATCCTTCCCTTTTGACAGCCTTCCCGCCTGATCCAGCCATGACAGCAACGCTCTGGGATTGTATCCCCCTTCTTCACAGATGCGCTCAAACACGCTCTTGATTATACGCACCTCATCACCGGATACAGAGCCGTAGCAGGGATCTGCGCTGGGGTCAAACCTGGCAGCATTGCTGACATAAAAATCCTGGATATATTCATATCCGCGGGCACCGATATCTACCGCCTCCCTGGAATGGAGGTATGGTTCTATATCCCCAACCGTCAAACCCCTGCCATCGCAGAAGATCCATTCCGTAGCCAGCGCATCGGCTGTCAGCAGGATTGCAGCTGCCATGGTCTGTTTTTCCGTGCTGGATGTCCCTATATCACGGTAAAACTGCTTATAGAGGCCGGCTGCCTTTTCTTTTGCCTGATCGGTGGACATAAATGCCATGAACAGTTTCCCGGCATACCCATAGTTAGACCGGATCACATCCAATACCTCAACTGCATCCTCAAACAGCATCTCCCTGCACTCAATTTCTATGATACGGTTTACCGCACCCGCACCGGATGCAGCATGGGTAATGGGGGATTCTCCTGATGTAATAGTGCAGTTCTTCCATGTAGGGGTCTTCTGTAAGCCTCCGGCTTTTGCCCCTCTTGTCTTCCCAATTCCTTCACACAGCATATATACGGTTTGTTCAAAGGATTTTTTATCTTTCACAAGCTGGAATTCATCCAGTATCAGGGGCAGGTTGTTCACAAAACCGGCCAGCTGCTCCAGGCCTACAAGGGTGCCGTTAAATGTCTGGAGATACCCGGCCCCGTCATTTGGGTCAGCCCATACAGAAACTGCCAGAAGCTGTGCCACTGTCTTTCCTGTTCCAGATCCGCCCCACAAATGCAGGAGGAAATTCAGCTTTCCAATGGCTTTAATGACGATTGATGCAAAGGCTGCTGCCAGAGCGATCCTCGCCGCCGATCCTGCCTGCCTGACTTTTCTTGCCATGCCGAGCCATTTCTCATAATCTCCATAAGGGTGCACCGATTCAAACACTTTCCGAAAGTTCTCCAGGCCGTCAAACTCCAGGTTTTCCATATACGGACTGAACAGCCCGTTGGATGTCCATCCCAGATGGCTCACGGACTGGGCCTCCGGGATGGTGTTATGGTTCAGATCCTCCAAGTCCTGAAGGTATTCCACCAGGAAGGCTGCATTCTTGTCCGAGACCGAAATGTCCTTATCTGCCAGCTTCTTGATCTCCCTGGAACTGAAAAGGGTGCTTTTATTGGCAATCACCTCCCGCCAGCCGCGGAAATCCCTCCGAAACATAATCCGCAGCCGCACGGTCCCGTCATCAATATTTACCAGGCGCTGCACGGGCAGGATCGGGTGCACACAGGCAACATCCATCCCCTGTTCGCCGTTCCTCCGGAGGATCCCGTCATCATTGGCAATCCAGTCTCCGGTCAGCAGTTCAATGGGCTGGTCCTTAAAATCCGTCAGGTTATTTACCACGCTGCTCAGCCCGCTCCTGCGTTCTTCGTGCTGTTTCATATATGCCTTTACCATGGTCCCGAAACGCCTGAACCCGACACGTTCTGCGTTTGCATTCAAGTCATTATAAAGCTGCAGGTATGCAAACCCATTGTCCTTATGTTCAAACAGGAGACGGTATGGCTCTTCTGTATTAAATTCTTCCCTGCTGTACTCCTTCCTGATCTCATCCATCCCTGTTTCTCATTTCCTCCTGTTCCTGTTTCGTTCCAAATGCCAGTATCTCGTAATAATAGCGGTTCCTCTCCCTCAGGCTGACTGCTGCCTCCCAGACCTCCGAATACGGCTCCATACCAGGGATCAGCCTGTCCAGCATCCGGAGGGTCCGGCAGACTTCGCCCAGACGGCTCCATTTCCAGGCGGTTCTTTCCCGCTCCGCCTCACGCTGCTCTTCCCGTTCCCTTTTTATCTGTTCCCTCCGCCTCTGGGATGCAATCCGGCTGCAGGGCCGGTATGTGCCTCCCAGGCTCAGGAATGCTTCTTTGAATGAAACGCCCTCCATTTCCTGAACAAATGTAAAAATATCCCCGTTTGCCCCGCAGGCATGGCAGTGGTAGTCTTTTTCATACACCTTCAAGGACGGGGTTCTGTCCCCCTGGTGGAATGGGCAGCTGATAAAGCCGGCCCGGTTCGGATGGAACCCATAACGCTCCACGATATCGCGCATACTGTATGTATTCTTAATCTCACTGCAATCCACATCTATCACCGCCCAAAAGCTCAATGATCCGTTTTCCCGTATCCTTCTTATCGCAGAACAGAAAAAGGCATCCATACTTTTCCTGGAATGTGCGCAATATCTTATACAGCTTGTCCCCTGTGATTGCTTTTGTCTCACGCTCCGTCCACTGGCCTGTCTCTGGATCTACAAACCGCTTATGCCGGCGTGGATTATCCCACCATATCACATCCTCCAGCTGTTCAATCCCTTTCCCATGTTCACACAGGATTATCATTTGTATTCCATGCTCCTGTGCCCGCAGTATTTCATTCCGAAACCGGCTGTGTCCCTGGCACACATTGCTGCACAGCTCTGTCAGGTTCTGTTTCCTGTCTATAATCAGACGGGGATTATCATAATTCATATAATCCCCCACATACAGCTTTGATACGAAATGATCCACGCCCCGGCGGTCAAATTCCTCTACAATCACTCGGATTGCCCTCGCTTTTTCCCTTGAGTCAATCTGTATATTCATGCAGCCACCTCTAGTTAAACGGCAATTCTTCGTCTTCTACATCATCCGGAATATCCATGAACCCATCTCCTATATCTTTTCCCTGGGATTGGGCCTGCCTGTCCCCCTGTTTACTGGATCCACTCCTGCTTTCTACAAATTCTGCTGTGTCCACCACAACATCTGTTGTATAGACTTTTTTTCCTTCCTGATTTGTATAAGATCCTGTCTGTATCCGGCCAGTCAGGCCCAGCCGCTGGCCTTTAAAGAACCATTTTTCCAGAAATTCCGCTGTTTTTCCAAATGCTACACAGGAAATAAAATCAGCGTTTTCTCCCCCTTCCTTTTTTATTCTTCGGTCCACTGCAAGGGTAAATCTTGTTACTGTAGATCCATTGTCCAAGTAACGGACTTCCGGGTCTCTGGTCAATCTCCCGACCAACTGAACATTATTCATTCTTTGGCTCCTCCCTCTTTTTCGTATAACTTCAACTTTTCCATGCAGTCCTTATACTGCTCTGTATCCATATCCGTAATTGCAGTCAACTTATACATGGAAAGGATTTTATCCATCTTAAGGCCCTTGGCACTGTAACGTTCTGTCATAGACTGCAACGTACGTATCATAGCTTCCGTAACCTTTCCTGCCTGTCCCTGGACTTTCCGTGTGTCATTTTTCCTGCTGCCCTTAGATGTCCCTTTCCCCGTTCCCCCGGAGGCATTATTCTGATTATCTGCATCCTTTACATCATCAATACAAAACAGGCCATTCAGTGCATATTTCCTGGCATAGCTGCTCGTACTGCCAGTAACCTGTGAAACGTCCATACCTTTTTTTCCTGTTCTTCACGGGCATATGCCGTATTTTCCACAGTTTCTCCAGATTCGCAGTCTATGAACCTAGCAGTGGCCTTTATGTAATACCGATCTCCAATCAATACTAACTCATCCCCCACCACCAGCGCCGCCTTCACTGCTTTCAGGAGCGGCTTCACTGCCTCCTGGATATCTTCACAATTCCGATAATTATAACCGCCAAATTTGTTGTACTGGTTCTTGGGAGCCTTCAAATCGGATTGTACCTGCTGCAGTTTCTCATGTATGTTCATTCCATATCCTCCTCAATCTTAATGATTGTGTCATTGGACGCATATTTAATCATGCTGGATGCCAGTTCCTTTACTGACAGGCTTCCCCGCGCTTCACGGAGGAGCCGCTCCAGGGTATCCGCCGCTTCTGAGTTGATCTTTATCACTGCATCCCCGTGTACATCCCGATTGATTTTCACGCCCTTGGGCTTCCTGACCATAATCACGTTAGGCATTTTCCACTACCTCCACAATCTCTTCCGGCTCCAACGCCAGGGTTGTATATATGCTGCCTGCGTGGCAGTCCACATTGATATATCTTCCATCCGGTTTTACCGCATCTATCTGGAACTTAACCCAGTTCCCGTAATCACCATACTCCACCCGGATCGTCTGCCCTGAGATCAGTTCTTTTGCCTTTACTTTCATTCTGCTTTTCCTCCCTGTTCGTTGTCTTTATTCTCAGCCAGTTCAAAGCCCAGCGCCGCCGCAACCACTTCACGGTCAACGAAATACTTGCTTGCCTGGATAATCCCTGCCAGCGCATTGACCCGGCCCATAAGCATCAGGGCCTCCTCATACTGATTTTCAGCGCAAAATACATCATTTTTTCGATTTGCCATCTTGTTTCCTCGCTCATTCTCCCTTATAATAAGGGTGGATTGTATTTGTTTTGGACCCGTCACAGTTCCCGCTGTGCAGGTCCTTTTTCAGTTGCTTAAGATCCTTGAACAGCTTGTCCATCTGGCCTGGGCTGTCCAGATATGCATCAAGGTACTTACCTACATCCATACCAGGCTCCCAGCCAGTCGCATAAGTTTCCACCGTCACCCCTGCGACATGACCGTTAAAAAGAAAGAACGCTGTAGGGTGATCCCCTGTAAGCTCCCGCTTACTTTCCTGCAGCCCGTTGATCTGCAAGCACAGATCCAGGGCCTCGCAGATCTGCTGTCTCCTGCGTTTCTCCGCCTTACGCTTCAATCTCTGATTCATCCTTCCTCACCTCCCTTCACAGCGCGATCACGCCATATGCCACCAGAAACAGCACCACTGATTCCGCTCCCAGCAGGAACGCCATCGCCGTGGCCAGGTTCCACGCCCAGCGGTTATCCTGGCGGTATCTCTGAAGCTCATCCCCTACCAGGCCGCCCAGTGCCAGGATGTCGTCATATTCCTCCGGGGTGATGGTGATGGGGGCCTCTGGCTGGGGGTTATGTTTGATTACTTCCATAGCTTGTCCTTTCTGACCGCTCTCAGGCGGTCTTAGCCTTTTTTCTCATTTGGGCCACTGCCATGACCTGTTCCTGCATGGCGTATGCGACCTTCTTAAGCTCCTCAGGGCTGAGGGAATCCATTGGGACATCCTGCCCTGTATTTCCTATGTCGATGTAATTTGTGAAGCCGTATTCCCTCACTATAACCACCTCCTTCCTGATTCTATGCCTTATGGGCTGTACAACTTACGTTGTCCACCCTACCTAAGCTACTCCAAAATTCATTTGGGCATTGGCTATTTCAATCAGTTCTTCCAAAAATGTAGGAGCCTCGTAGCAGTCAATCAGTTCATGGGCATCCGCTATGTACTTCCGTTTCAGCGCCTTATAAGACTTCGGCCGTCCGCTGTCATCATAAATACCGAACTCCCTCTTGATCTGATCGTAAATATCCCGGTACACCTTGGAACGGATTTCTGTATCCTTATAAGCTTCTGACTGCTTTCCGCCTAATACAGACACGCCTTTGCGCTTAACATGACTGGACAGCTCGTCCGCTTCGGAACCATACAGAGGAATATCATATTCCAGCTTATCCATACGCTGCTCCATCTTAACCTGCTTCTGATCGATCATCAGAATGGCTTTCATTTCAGTGGACATATTAGGCATTTCATATGTACCAGTCTTGCGCAGTGTCGGAAGGACCTCGGATGTTACCCAGTGCTTAAAGCGTTTGGCAGATTCCAGCTTGCTGCCGAAGATTAAGGCGTAGAGGCCGGATTCGTTGATGATAGTCATTTGTTGAGTTCCCGAAGGGGTGTCCACGGAATGGACTCCCTTGTCTTCATCTGCTACATTTGTTGCCAGTCCCTGCCTTGGATTTTTAAATCCCAGCGCTTCCGCAACATCCTTCCCCACGAACCACGGCTCGCCTTCAATCACCACTGTCCGGACTTCTCCGAACTCCTCATTGTTAAAAATTTGTAACTCGTGCATTTTATGTGTCCTCCCTCCTAAATTTTAAACCAAGCTTGTCTTTCCTTCTCCTCTGTCCTATACTGTACTCACAGGCGTGCCAGCGCCGAGTACAAAAGAAAGGACATTATTATGAACACTAATCACCAATCTTTCATAGCCGCAATATCTGCATTTCAAAGTTCTTTAGAAAAGATGAATGCAGATTTGACCGCCGCCTACTCTCCCATTATTCAATCTACTTCACAAATACAAAGTATACTTGCTTCTGCCATGTATCCACAGGCAATCTTAACCACTCAAATGCAAGATATGCTGGATACTTTGTTGGCACCTATTCATGAAATGCAGTGTTCTATGAGTACGTCAATTACAAAAGAAATTGCTAATTCTCTAGCCGCTAACAACTCTGTTATCCAAGATTTGGCAAAAGATATTCAAAACAACCTTGTTGATTTTAGTTCCCATATTTCAACTGTCTTTTCTTCGATATTGGAAAATATTTCGTTTCAGCAAGAATATGTGGAAGTACCTGAATACCTATACTCTTTTGTTGCCCATGAGAATGAAAATCCACAAGAAATTCCTCTTACCGTTGAGACCCCGCTTCCAAAGCGACGCATAACGCTGGAATTCTTTTTAAGTTGTATATTACCAAATATAATTGCTTTATTCGGCGTGTGGCTGACCATCTACTATCACAACATAGATGCATCTTCTCAAAATACCGCCGCACAAGCTGAAGCCGCTATGTTCGAAAGTTACACTGAATCGTTGAATCGCCTTAATGACTCTGTGTCTGCACTCAACGATTATTTAGTATCTCAGTCAAAGTTGTCTCCAGATTCATGTTCAACTGTTGCAACAAGTTCAAATGCTGTTCCTGTAGCAGCTGAATCTGATTCCGCAACTGCTGGTGAATCCGAAAATCTTGATATGCCCCAACAGCCTGATTAATTGATATAACCGCTATTGCTATCCAGACCATAGTGATATGCGGTTTATTTTTTTCTTCCACCTCTCTCACCTCCCTTCCTCTTGTCTTTTCTTTCCCTCTGTCCTATACTGTACTCATACTAAATACAAAAGAGAGGGAGATTTCTGTGTCTAACATAAAACCATTTTTACATCCTGTCCGTCCTAAAGAGGTTACTGATTCAGAACCTCAATCTGCTTTGAATTTATTTGTCAATTCCGGATTCACTCAGGCAGCTACTTTAAACACAGCTCCAAATACGAAGTTACCTGGCCTATCAGAAGAAGATAGACAAGCAATGCATGAATCCCTGAAGTCTGATTCGCAAAGAAGCATTGAATATTTCGGTCCAAAACTGCAAGAACATCAAACAGCTCTAATACAGCAAATAGAAGTTATTGAGAAAATCGCTCAATCAGCGATACTCCAGGCCGACCAGGCTATCAAGCAGACCCTTGCTTCCGAGGAAAGTCTCGCCCTATTTAAAGAACAGGTCGAATCTCTATCTTCCATAGCTAAAGATGCAAAATCTCAAGCTGTAACTACCTGCAAAGAACTCGATGCCATGAAACAGCAACTGGACTTTGCTAAGTCTGAGGCCGAAAGCGCCAAGAACGACACCCTATGGACAAGAGGTATTTCTATTGTTGCGGTCATTGTTAGCATTGTTGCGATTATTGCGCCATTACTATACGGATAATCAATGCAATTACACTTAAAACCAACGCTATTGCCGAAAGAACCTTTGACTGTGAGTTATATTTGCGCGCAGATTTTAAATTCTCTTCTATTTCTTTGAAATCTGCACAAAATTCCTCATAGTCTAATTGTTTTGTATTCTTATCTTCCACCTCTCTCACGCCCCTTCCTGCTCTGGCTCTCTCATTGCCTTATCCATGTCACACCTTGCCTTGAGCATATCCAAGCCAGTCTTTGCGATCACCAGACTCTGGGGATCGTTCTCAGCCAAATACTTCGCTGTTTTGACCATTTCCTGGATATCCCGTTTCTCTTTTTCACTCACTGCGATAATCACCTCCCATCTGTGTTTATGAGACTATTTTAAGTCCTAAAATCACATTTGTCAAGCACTTTTTTGTTGACAAACGCACATTATTGTATTATGATATTAACAGACAGGAGGTGACAACTTTGAAAGATAGGTTAAAGCTATTAAGAAAAGAATTAGGCATGACTCAGGAGAAATTTGCAGAACGTCTAAATATTAAGAGAAATACCCTTGCCAATTATGAAATAGGGCGAAATGAACCTATTGATGCCGTTATAGCACTAATTTGCAGAGAATATAATGTAAATGAAACTTGGCTCCGCACAGGAGAGGGAGAAATGTTTAGGCAGCTACTTCCTACTGATGAAGTAGCAGTTTATGTAGAAGATCTGCTTGAATATGATGGGCACGGAAATGCTTTCTACGATATGATTATAGAAATGATGAAAGCCTACCACGGTATTGATGATAAGTCCAAAACTGTAATTAGGGACTACTTTGGAATGATCAGGGAATCCATAAAAGAAAAAAAGGAGGATTAAATCCTCCCCCTCTTTTCTAAATAGCGCAGCAGTAATGTATAAATGCGTCGTATGAATTGAATGTCATCCTTATTTAATTTACTGCACATGAGATTTATTTCTTTTATGTATTCGTCCATATAGCACCCCTTTGAACATACGTTTGCTTTTGTTTGATTCAATAATAGCACACAAGGAAATAAATATCAAGCAATTTTAGAACAAATGTTCTTTATTATATTGGCTTTGTAATAAAAGAGATGAGGGAATACACATGAGTAGCAAAATGAAAACTAAAATATTGTTTTTAATAATTTTTACATTTTTGGATATAGGTTTTCTTCCACGTTTTTCCAAATATAATACTGCTAATAAAATCACAGCAATTATTTCTTTTCTTATTACGCTTTGGCTTGTATTAGCTATAGTCAAAGAAAATAAGAAAAAGAGTCTTGAAGTTGCTCAACAGCAAGAACGTGTACAGACATTGATTGCTAATATCCGATCTGGAGCAATTCCGAAGATAGAAAATTGTTCTCTGATCTTAAAAGATGGTGAGTTCGCCTGTAATGAAGTTCAGACCTACATATCTGAAACCAAAAATAAAGTTGTTGGAAGTACAGGCTCTGGAGGCGGAGTTAGTGTCCGAGTTGCTAAGGGAGTCCGTGTCCATTCTAGTTCAGGAGGAAACAAAAAGGTTTACAGAGATGTTACAGAAAAATATTTCGGTAGCTTCATTATCACAAATCAGAGAATCGTATTCTTGAATAATCAAAAAGGATTTGAGATTCCTTATATGAATCTGACCGGACTGTTTTCGTCGGGAAAAGATTTAATTGTACAATCAAAAAATAAATCTTATATAATTTTTGCAAATACTCCTACTGTATACGAAGAGTTGATTCGGGCAGTAGCAAAAAATTAAATAATAGAGAAAAACCAGCCCCTGCGCCAACAGGAACGGCTTTAAATTAAAGAAAGTAATCGGAAAAGTAATGTATTGAATCGCCTCTGGCGTTTTAATAAAGTAAACCAACGATTAGTGTTTTTACAGAATGGTGGTGACCTATTGGAAATACAATATTCTAAACAAGCAATCAAATTTTTAAAGAAACAAGACCTGCCGACCAGAAAGCGTATCATAACTGCGATCAATGCACTTCCTGCCGGAGATGTAAAATCTTTGCAAGGACGCTCTGGATACCGCCTCCGGATTGGCGACTATAGAGTAATTTTCGATAAAGAAGGAAATATTCTCTATATTGAAAAAATTGATAACCGCGGACAAGTTTATAAAGGAGTGTGATTTATATGACTGCAATAAAAGAGCGTATTATAGGTGCTGTCTCCCTGATGAGTGATCAGGAGGCTGCTGTATTTTGGAAGTTAATCCAGAACCGCTATATTATCACTCCCAAGACCCAAGATGCCTGGGATAGTATTGAGGAAATCGAACCTGACGAATTTGATCTGGCTATGCTCAGAGAAATAGAAAATGATCCTGATTGCCACGAGTTTGTTTCCTCCAAAGATGTTATGGATGAGCTTGGTTTGTAGTTGATTTTCAAAACAAATAAAAACCGCCCGGTGTTACCAGCACCGAACGGCTTTCACATAGATTCTCTTGCCGGATACTCCAGCCATGATAAATCCAGACCAAACATCTGAATTATATCATTTCTGGTACATCCTGGCAAGGGGTGTATTTTTTACACCCATTTTTCATACAATCCACAAGGAGATGATATAATGCCGCCATTATCCACCAGTAATTCACAGACTTTGGAGATCGGCGCCGCCTACATCCGCGTCAGCACCGACGATCAGACAGAGCTTTCCCCGGATGCCCAGCTGCGTGTCATTCTTGATGCCGCCAAAGCGGACGGGTTCGTGATCCCTAAAGAATATATCTTTGAAGAGAAGAAAGGCATATCCGGCCGGAAGGCTGACAACCGCCCGGAGTTCCAGCGTATGATCGCTATTGCCAAGTCTCAGAAACCCGCTCCCTTCAAACGGCTGTACCTCTGGAAGTTTTCCCGATTCGCCCGGAATCAGGAGGAAAGCACCTTCTACAAGGGGATCTTACGAAAAAAGTGCGGAATCGAGATCAAAAGCATATCAGAGCCCATTATGGACGGAATGTTCGGCCGACTGATTGAAACGATTATCGAATGGTTTGACGAATACTATTCTTTTAACCTGTCCGGGGAGGTCATGCGCGGCATGACAGAAAAAGCCCTCCGGGAAGGCTATCAGACCTCCCCTTCTCTGGGATACAAGGCCGCCGGCGAGGGCAAACCATTTCTCATTGACGAGATGACTTACCCGATTGTGGAGTATATCTTCCGTACCTATCACGATGGCCGGGATATGACTGCCACTGCAAGGGCCGCCAACGCCATGGGCTACCGAACCCGCCACGGCAATCTCTTTGATCGTCGGGCAGTTTACCGCATTTTAACGAACCGTTTTTACAATGGAGAGGTTGTCTGGAACGGGATCACCTTTCAGGGATCGCATGAAACCCGCCCCGCCGTAACCTCCATTTACGAGAACGTCCAAAATCGGATAACATCTGAATACCGCCCCCTCAAGCGCCGCGAGGCCTCTGCTAACGCGCATTGGCTGTCAGGGCTTTTAACCTGCAGCGTCTGTGGCAGCAGTCTGGGCTTTAACCGCTCCAACAATCAGAAAAAGCGTCCTGACTTCTTTCAATGCTGGAAGTACGCCAAGGGCGTCCACCCTGGTTCCTGCTGCGTATCTGCCCGGATTGCAGAGCAAACCGTGCTGAGTTCGTTGGAAAATGCTATGGGGCAGAACTATCTTGAGTATGAATATATCCCGAAAACAGCTGTGGAAACACACGGAGAGGAGCTGGCTTTAAAAGAGGCTTTGGATCGGATCGCCATCAAAGAGCAGCGCATCCGGGAGGCATATGAAAATGAAATTGATACCCTGGAAGAATATAAGCAAAACAAAATCCGTCTGAATGTCGAACGGGAGCAGCTGACCGCCGCACTGGAACAACTTCGTCAGAAGATCCAGCAGTCCACATCCGCGCCGCCCAGTCAGGCCGAGGTCATGGCCAAAATCTCCTGTGTGTATCAGGTGCTTTCTGATCAGGAAGTCGATAACGAAACCAAAGCCAATGCCCTCCGAGCCATCTGTAAACAGATCGTTTTTGACCGTGAAACCAGACGTTTTATCTTTTATTACTACACATCATAAGTTATTGCATTACGGGCCACCATACTGACTCATAATAAACTGTGCCAACTTTGCATTTGGTTCCTTAATATTAACCGGAAACTGCAGGCGTTTTTCATAAATCCACATTATACGTTCCCCCCTTCCCATGGCCATGGATCGCTGACCCAGGTCCAGTATGCGTTCTCAGGAACGTTTCCCGCATTCAAAGGGCCAAACTGTGTTTCATAGGCAGCCTTGGCCTGCTGGTAGGCCTGGGACATCTGATTAAAGTAAGAGAGAGCCTCTGTATCACAGGGATGTGTATCCAGATAGAGATTGGCTTCTATAACAGCAAATCCCGCCTGGTTCACGGCCTGAAGCATAGCCCCTCTGGCACTGTTTTGCATGGTTTCCATCATCGTCCGCACCTCCCATAATTAAACTGAAGATCCAGATCCGGGAAGATCGTCCCCTGCATGAGTCCCTGCTCCGGCGCATAGGTAGTCTGCCATTGCTGCCAGGGCACATAGGCCATGGCGACGGGGTAATTCTGCTCCAGATGGCTGGCGGCGGTATTCGGGCAGTTAGCAACCGGCCACACAAACGCCCTTTGATCTGAACCAGTTCCCATAGCCGGCTCCCCTCCCGTCTGAGGGTATGATGTCTGAGGATATCCCATTTGCGGATATCCATTTCCCATATACGGACAGGGCTGTGCCATATCCCGCCGTCCCATTTCCGGCATATTTCCGGAGTTTCCTGACATTCCGGCTCTTTGAGCGTTTCCGCTGTCCATACATCCCGGAATTACACGGTTTCTGCAGCCGCATCCACAGCCGCTGACTCTTCCATCCATGTAAGTTTCCATAGGTAATAGCTCCTTTTCCTTCTTTCTTTATCATATTATGAACCAATTACCAGAGGGTGACGCTTTTTATCCTTCATATGATATTCCTCCCTCAGACACACATTGTCCTCCTGTCCCATATAATATAGTACAAACAGCCGTTACCGCCCGGCAGACCTGCAGGCAGGTTTACCCGACGGATCGGCTGCACAGACAATAGAACCTGCTTTCCCCCTTCTATTGTCGTAATCAGGCAGAACCATATTTTTATAAGTGTTCTGCTGCCATCAATCAAAAAGGAGATTTAATAATATGTGTTGTCTTTTTTCAAATTGCTGTAATAATCGCTGCCGGTGCGGAGGATGTGGAAATAATGGCTGTGGATGCCGGGGATTCAATGACAATGACGGCAGAGGTTCTAATGACGGACGCGGCGGATGCGGCTGTGGAGGCAGAGGCTCCAATGACGGGCGCAGCGGATGCGGCTGTGGCTCCAATGACGGGCGCGGCGGATGCGGCAGAGACTCCAATGACGGGCGCGGCTGTGATGGCCGAAATTCCTGGTGCGGATGCGGAAATAATCAGAATGACAGAGAACGCCGTGCGTTCCGGGAAGGTTTCCGGGACGGCTGGCGCCGCGGCTACTGGCAGGGCTTTCGCGATGCCTCCTGGGGCCGGGATTCCAGAGACGGCGAGTGCTGCGGAGATTAAATTTCTGTAAAGCTGACAAAACAGACAATGACGCATAAATAGCAAAAAGGTGTTTTCCTGCCTGGTCCTGGCCAGAGGAAAACACCTTTTTTTTACAACTGATTCCTACAAACGGTTCCGCCACTCAAGCAGCTTCACAAGACATCTTGCCCCATCCTGATACCCCAGCTCATATACGCTCTGAAGCTTCTGAGGATTCTTTTCCATCCGTCCAATGGTCAAGGGAATGCTGGGACGGATCACAAAAGCGCTTCCCTCTTTTTCCAGGACCTCAATCTCTTCCAGTGTCCTGTTATAAACCTGCGGCCTCTGCTCCACCGCTTTGACAAACTCAGGATACCGGTGATAGCGGGCTCTGGTAATACTGCTGCCCTCGTCTTTCTTCCGATATCCCCTGTGCCTTGTAAGAATGACCACATTCCGTACATATCCCATTTCCATAAATGCCTTTACAGGGATACTGTCTGTACAGCCTCCGTCTAAAAGCAGCTTTCCTCCCGCCTTTACGATTCTCGATACAAGAGGCAGAGAGGCGGAAGCTCTGAGATAATCGATCTGCTCTTTCATATCTGTCAGATGCAGATATTCCGGTTTTCCCGTTTTCACGTTGCTGCAGCAAACATAAAACTCTGCCGGATTCCTGTTAAAGGTTTCATAATCAAATGGATCCAGCTGCTCCGGCAGCGTATGGTAGCAGAATTTTTCCCCTGCAATATTCCCCGTGAATAAAAGATTCCGAAGGCTCATGAATCTCCAGTCCCCGCAGTATTTCTTATAATAGCGAATATTCCTTCCTCTCTGTCCGGCAAGAAAGCTGCACCCATGGATTGCTCCTGCAGATACACCGATCACACCGTCAAAAGCCAGTCCCCGATCCATAAAAAGGTCCAGCACTCCGGCTGTATAGATCCCCCTCATTCCTCCGCCTTCCAGCACAAGTCCGGTTTTCTTCATCTTTTGCAGTCTCCTGTCTCCATTTGATATCCTCTCTTAAGCCTCTGTCTGCAGCCCTGACTTATCCGTTTCCTTCACACCTTCTGCTTTTTTCTGAAACAGTTCCCGTCCGGAAGTATACACGATAATCACACCAAGTACCATCAAAAGAGCGGCGATAATCAGCTGCAGTCCCTCTACCATAAATACTGCCGTACCGGCGCCAAAGGCATTTACCAGGGCAATGGAGCGCTCGATCAGAGCGGTAAAGGTCACACACAGCATGATCACAAGGGGAATCAGCAGCGTCCGGTTCTCTCTTTGAGTCACCTTTAAGAATACGCACAGGGTAATGAGAACCAGACCGCTTAAAAGCTGGTTTGCGCTGCCAAACAGCGGCCAGATATTGGCATACCCGATCTTTGTCAGGATAAAGCCGCATGCCAGTGTGACAACTGTTGCGAAATACTTATTGCAGAGTACCTTTCTCCATTCCTCGGCATATTTCATATCATCTGTGCTGAACAGTTCCTGAAAAGACATACGTCCGATCCTGGCAACTGAATCCAGACTTGTGAGGGCCAGAGCTGAAACACACATGGTCATAAAGCACTGCGCCGCATATACAGGGATTCCAAACATCTCCAGAAATCCTGCTACCCCCGCTGAAAAGATCTGGAATGGCGTTCCGGCAGCGGGAGTTCCGTCCGCCGATGCCGCAGCGCCTGCCACACAGAGAGCCAGGACAGCCAGAAGGCTTTCAAGAACCATTGCCCCGTATCCTACCTTCAGCATATCTCTTTCATTGGAAATGGTCTTTGAGGATGTTCCTGAGGATACCAGGCTGTGAAAACCGGATACTGCTCCGCAGGCTACCGTCACAAACAAGATCGGAAACATATCTCCCATCTGCTCATTCCTGAATCCGGTATATACCGGAAGATTCATCGAAGGATGAGCCACTGCCAGCCCCACCACTGCACCAATGATCATGCCCGCAAACATAAAGGTCGTCATGTAGTCTCTGGGCTGCATCAAAAACCACATGGGGAGCACAGCGGCCATAAAGATATAAGCAAATGTCAGATAAGACCATGTTTCCTTTCCTGCTGTCAGCGGAAATGCCATACCGATGGCAAAAGCCGCTGCCGTACAGGCCAGGCCGACAGCTGTTTCTTTCCATCCCGTCAGGTGAAGCTTCTTCTGGATCAGTCCGAATACCATGGCAAATACGATAAACAGCAGGGAAATGGAGCCGGCCGCACCATTGGTCTGCGCCGCCGGTGAAAGCGCTGTCACACCGTCCTTTACCGTATACGCGTTAAATGTGCCTGCCACCATATCAGCAAATGCGGCGATTACGATCAAAGTAAAAAGCCAGCAGAACAGCAGAAACAGCTTACGCCCTGTCTTTCCAATATACGTTTCAATGAGAAGCCCCATGGACTTTCCTTCATTCTTCACACTGGCATAGAGCGCGCCGAAATCTGTGACCGCGCCAAAGAAGATGCCCCCCAGGATTACCCACAAAAGTACCGGTAGCCAGCCGAATACCGCAGCCTGGATCGCTCCGGTCACAGGGCCTGCGCCCGCGATGGATGAAAACTGATGGGCAAATACCGTCCAACCGTCTGTGGGGACATAATCCTGTCCATCCTCCATCGCACAGGCAGGTGTTTTTGCCTTGGGGTCAACGCCCCATTTATTCGCCAGCCAGCGTCCATACAGGATATATCCCGCCAACAGACATACCGCTGCGATCAATACAATTACAAGTGTGTTCATACTCTTTTCTCCTTCCTCTTGATCCCTGTCCTCAGCCTTCCCTTATATGAAATGCCTTTAAACAAAAAACCTCCGTCTTCCGCAGAAATCATCTGCCGGAAGACGAAGGTAGTACCCCGCGCTGCCACTTTCATTGCCCGCTCGAATCTGTATCCGGGCACAGCCTCTCATCCAGGTTTCTGTCTCTCTGTACAGACAACCTCTTTCCTGTAACGCAGGATATACGTCCTGTCCTGTTCTCGGCATTTCTCAGTGAAATGTTGAATTACTGTTATTATAATCATTTTTCCCAGGATGTCAACGGAGAAAGCTATACATGATTTTTATTGTTTTTATTCTTCCAGGTTATATCATTCCCACTGGATTATAACTGTTTGCCATATCATGCCCTGACCGGAAATACCATTCCAGTCCTAAGCTGGCCGCCATAGCCCGATCCACACCGCCCATCTGCCGCCGGTCCAGATGACCTATGTATTCCTTTAAGCGGCTGCGGTCAATGGTGCGGATCTGCTCTGTGAGCACAGTGGAATCCTGCTTTAAGCCGCAAAGCGTCCGATCCAGGCTCACATGGGTGGGGATGGCGGCCTTGGTGGTGCGGCTGGTAATGGCGGCCACAATAACCGTAGGACTGTGCCGGTTTCCCGTATCATTCTGAATCACCAATACCGGTCGAATCCCTCCCTGTTCAGATCCCTTAACCGGCGATAAGTCCGCATAGAACAGATCCCCCCGGATCACGGTGCGGTAAGCTGCTTTATTTATATTCCATCCCGAATTTCTTTCCATGGCTTGTCTCCTTATTATGATCAATGTCATAGCCTTAGGATTACCATTTTTACAGATTTCAAACATTCTTTCCGCACCTTTTTTCCAATTTCACTACCATTTTTTTCAACCAGGGACTATAATAGTATCTGCTCCCCTTGTCCACTAAGGCTGCCATCCGCAGACAGTGGAACCTGCGGTTTTCCGCCGCGGGATCCAAAGAGTGTGTCCCCCTGATCTGCTGACGGCAAAGAGAGGATATAACAAATATGAAAACTACGCACCAATCAAACCAGAACAAGGCGGTTTCCCCTTCAAAGCGCCGCCTGATCACCGCCTTCGGCGTTGCCGGCTGGCTTCTTCGCGGAATATTGTCGATCTTTACGGCGGTATTTATTTTTCTGGCTGCAGCCGGTCTAATCGTTTACGCAGCCGTCCGGCCAGAGCTAAACAAATGCCGTGAAATTGCCTATGACAAGCTGGCCCAAATGGACCGGTCCGACTTCTCCATGCTGTCAGATACGGTCATCTATGACAAGGACGGCCGGCAGATCGGCCTTATCAATGCCGGTCATTATCAATATGTGGATATTAACCACATCAGCATGAATCTCCAGAACGGCTAAATTGCCCAGGAGGACCGGCGTTTCAAAAGCCATGGAGGAGTAGACTGGATCGCTACTTTCCGTGCAGGTCTGGCCCTTATAAAGCATGGCGGCCATGTGACCCAGGGCGGAAGCACCATCACCCAGCAGGTCATAAAGAATACATATCTGACCCAGGAGCGAACCTTTACCCGTAAGATTGTTGAGATCCTTCTGGCCCCTGAACTGGAAAAGAAATATTCCAAGGCAGATATTATGGAATTTTACTGCAACACCAATTTCTACGGCCATCAGTGTTACGGCGTAGAAGCCGCCAGCCTTTACTACTTTGGAAAACACGCCCAGGATCTGGAGCCTGAAGAAGCGGCTGTTCTCATCGGCATCAGCAACAGCCCCTCAGCCTATGATCCCGTTTCCCATCCTGACGCTTCCAAAGAGAAGCGCAATGATGTGCTAAAGAGTATGTATGAGATGGGCTATCTTTCAGATGAAGACTATGAAAAGGCTGTTTCCGCCCCACTTAAGATCGTTCAGCAGGAGACCGAGGGAACGGACGAAAACTACCAGAGCAGCTACGCCATCCACTGTGCTGCCCTTGAACTTATGAAATTGAACGGCTTTGAGTTCCAGTACACCTTTGCAGATAAAGAGGATTACGAAGCATATACCCAACGCTACACAGCGGCCTACTCCGAACAGTCTGACCGGATCCGCGCAGGAGGCTTTCAGATCTATACCTCTCTGGACAGCGATCTCCAGACCAGGCTTCAAAACCAGATCGATACCAGTCTCTCCGGCTTTACCGAGCTTCAGGAAAACGGTAAATTTGCCCTTCAGGGAGCAGGCGTCATCGTAGACAACCGCACCAACTATGTAACGGCCATCGTAGGCGGCCGCGGAACCGACGATCCCTTCAACCGGGCCTATTTAAGCGCCAGACAGCCCGGAAGCACCATTAAACCGCTCATCGACTACGGCCCTGCCTTTGACACCGGCGAATACTATCCCAGCCGCACGGTCAATGACCACAAATGGAAGGATGGTCCATCCAACAGCGGAGGACGTTACTTTGGAAATGTAACCGTCAGGGAAGCCTTAAACCGAAGCCTGAACACAGTAGCATGGCAGGTTCTAGAGGATATCGGCATTGATTACGGCCTGAATTATCTGGGCGAAATGCAGTTTCAGAAGCTGACCTACGTAGACAACGATGTTCCATCTCTAAGCATCGGCGGTTTCACCAACGGCCTCCGTGTGGTAGATATGGCAAAAGGCTACAGCACGCTGGCTAACGGCGGTGTGTACAATGACCGCACCTGTATCGTGAAAATTGTCCATGAACATGATGGAGAGCTGACAAAGGATATGAAGCCGTCGGCCAAACAGGTTTACCGCAGCGATTCTGCCTTTATGCTCACAGATGTGTTAAAGGGCACCTTCACCGCTTCCTACGGCACTGGCCGAGGCCTGGGCCTTGAAAACAATATGCCGGCAGCCGGAAAAACCGGCACCACCAACAGCAGCAAGGATACCTGGTTCTGCGGCTATACCCGCTACTACACGACAGCCGTCTGGGTAGGCTACGATATCCCCCGCAATATGCCGGGTATATACGGAGCTACTTATGCAGGGAAGATATGGAAGAACGTTATGGATGAGATTCATCAGGGCCTGGAGCCCCTGGACTGGGAGCAGCCAGACACCGTTGAACGACGGACAGATAAGAATAATGGAATTGAAGATTACTTCAGCACTACCGCCCAATTCCGGGCTGAACAAAGCCTTCACGAAAAAGAGCAGGCCGCTTTAGCTGAGAAGCTGAATACAGAAATCAATGCGTTCTGTACAAAGGAAATCGCTTCTGTAGAGGATACCTATACCATCAAAGATCAGTACAGCTCCATCACCTCACAGCTGCCTTTATTAGACGATGGGGAACTGCGGGCAGAACTGTTGGATAAGACTGAGAAACGGTACGATTATTTCAACGGGATCATAGCTCAGATGGGGGATGAGATCAAACGATATGAGGATCAGAAAGCAGCTGAGGCAAAAAAAGCCCAGGAGGAGGCAGCCCAGGCAGCGCAGGAACAAAGGCTGAAGGAAGAGGCGGCCACTAAAAAGAACACTTTCCTTCTGGCCCTGGAAGCCGTAGAGAACCTTAAATATCAGCAGGAAGATGCGGAAACCCTTGTAAACGATGCCATTGACAAGCTTTCTCTGATTGCCGGAGATGAGGAAGAGTCCTCTCTTTCCGCCCGGCTTCAGACAGCCATCAGCCGGATCTCCACCATTCCCACCGCAGAGGAATGGAAGGCAGAACAGGCAAAGATGTCCGAGGAGGAGGCTCAGAAAGAGCAGCAGGCCCAGCTGGAAGTGCAGTCCCATCAGGAGCAGCTGCGTTCCACCTTAAATCAGGAACGTTTTAAATGGAACAATATGGAATATTACGGACCAGGAGGCCGGGGAGATTATGAGTGAAAACACAGCACACAAGCCAAAAGTAAAGAAACGATCCTCTTTTCCCCTGTTTCCATCTAAACCCTCCGGAGCAGATGACTGGTTCTATACCTTCATGTGCATGAATATCCCGGTTTACGGATGGAAATACCTGAAACGGCTTCTGGAACAGGAACCAGAGGGAAGCCCTCAGAGAGAATTTGCAGCGGCTTACCTTTACTATAAACGGGTGTTTTTACGGATCTCGCTGCTGCTGACCGCCCTGCTGGCCCTTCTGGGGCTGGCAGGCTCTCTGTGGCTGATCGGATACATGACCCTGCTGTAAAACACGGCACAGACCGCAAAAAATGGCCCGCCGAATCTCCTTTATAGATTCGGCGGGCCATCTTTACTTTCTTATTTTTCCAAACTCCTTCTCAGTTCTTCCTTCAGACGCTTAATCTCCTCTTCCTGCTCCCTAAGTCTCTGATCCTTCTCATCCAGCTTTCGTCTCTGTTCATCAATAAACAGCTGGATCATCTTCTGATCCATCATTCCCTCAATGATTCCTCGCAGCTCGTCGACCGTCTGTCCCGGCGTCTTGCCTTCTTCATCGATGACAATATCCGCATATCTCTCATAATAAGGCACCCGCTCATTGTAGAGATCCCTCAGCGTAAAGCCAGGCTTTAAAGCCACTCCGCGGTCTACTACATTTCCGATTCGCTTTTCCATTTCCTCATAGCTCATCTTCAAGTAGACTACCTCGCTGATTTCCTTTAAATGCTTCATGGCCTTTTCGCCGTAGATTACGCTGCCTCCTGGAGCGATTACGGACATCTTCACATCCAGTCCTGCATTGATTGTCTCCTCCACCTTCAGAAAACCGTCCATGCCCTCATCTGCTATGATCTCCTTTAGCAGACGGCCCTCCTTCTCCTGGATCACAATATCCACATCCACAAAGGAAAAGCCAAGCCGCTTGGCGAGAAGCACGCCTACCGTGCTTTTTCCCGAAGACGGCATACCAATCATGGTAATATTGGGTTTCATCTTCCGCGCCTCCTTACCGTTTCTTCTTTCTGACCGGTTTTCTCACCGAGTATCCAAAGCTTCCCAGCTTCTTTCCCAGTTCAAAATACTCGCCGTGGGAGTAGGACACCAGGCCGGAAGTATTAAGGTTGAATCTGCCTTTTTCATCCATGTACTGATTATCAATGGTAACACCCACGACCTGGGCCAGGAATAAGTCATGGCTTCCCAGTTCTTTCACCTCTGTCACCCTGCATTCAATATTCACAGGGCTCTCCTCGATCCCCGGAGCCTTCACGTATCGGGAAATCTGAGGCGTCAGCCCGGTTTCTTTAAACTTATCTGTATCCCGTCCCGACTTCACGCCGCAGTAATCCGTAGCACGCACCAACCTCTTATTGACCAGGTTAATTACAAACTCCCCCGTCTCCTTTATGATAGCGTGGGAAAAACGCTCCTTTCGCACGGAAATGGATACCATAGCCGGATCGGAGCAGACGGTTCCGGCCCAGGCTACGGTAATAATATTAGGTTTCTCTCCTTCTCTGCCGCAGCTTACCATCACTGCCGGCACCGGATAAAGCATATTGCCAGGTTTCCAGTATTCTTTGCTCATGAAATAACATCCTTCCTTTCTGATACGCCATTCCGCCCGCATACTGTCAGACCGTCTGTCTGAACATGGATCTGATGCAGCAGTACAGTTCCTACTCCTGCTCTGCCAGCATCAGCTCAGGAATCAGCTGCTTCTTTCGTGAAACTACTCCCGGCAGACGCACCACCGGGCCCGCCGGCTCATCCTCGCCATCCTCTGTCTCTGTATGGAAGGCCTTAGATGCCAGCTGCAGCGCCCCATTTCCCTCGCAGATCAGATCCGTAGACTCGGTCAAAATATTGGTCAGCATGAAAAATACCATATCCAGGCCATTTGCCTGTCTCGCATTTTCCATATAATTCTGGATCCTGGGACGAATACCTTCCAGCTCTTCCCCGTTTAAAGAAGTGATCTGTCCCACTCCAATCGCGATCTTTCCCGAAGTAAAGCGCTTGAAATCCTGGTAAAAGATTTCCTCATCGCCCTTTCCCTTTAAATTGCTGCCCGCGCCAAACATTTCCATGGCGTACTTCTCAATGTCCACGCCCGCGATATCTGCCAGAGTTCTTGCGGCCATCTCATCCATAGGCGTGCAGGTCGGAGAACGGAATAAAAGCGTATCCGACACAATGGCGCTGCACAGCAGGCCCGCAATCTTTTTCTCCACCTTCACCCCGGCTTCCTGATACATCTGATAAATGATCGTAGCCGTGCAGCCAAGAGGCTGATTGCGGAAAAATACAGGTGACATAGTCTGGATGGTTCCCAGCCTGTGATGGTCAATGATTTCAAGAATCTCTGCATTTTCGATTCCCGCCACAGCCTGGTTCTTCTCATTATGATCCACTAAAATCACCCGTTTTCCCTTTGCACCCAACAGATTTCTGCGTGAGATCATTCCCAGATACCGTCCATCCTTATCAAGAATCGGGAAATCCCGATGACGCTTGCTGGCCATCACATCCCGGATCTCATCAATATAGTCGTCGCTGTTAAAGGTGATGAGATGTTCTCTTGTCATAAAGTAGCTGATAGGCATACTCTGATTGATGAGACGTGCTGCCGTATAGGTATCATAGGTAGTTGCAATGATGGTGCAGCCGCGCTCCTGCGCGATTTTTTTGATGGTCATGGACACTCCCGCGCCCTCGCATACGATGATGCAGTCCGCTCCCATCTCAATGGCGCAAAGCTGGGACTCGTAGCGGTTTCCCAGGATCACCAGATCATGGGGCTCAATATAAAATTCCATCAGGTCAGGATTAGCCGCCGCGATCAGCACCTTTCCTTTGCTGAAATAAGCATCGGCCCGGCCGATCACCAGATCCGCCTCCAAAGTCTCAATAATATTGGAATACTGGGTGTTTGCCTTTGAAAGGATGCTGCTGTCATAAATATTCATGTAGGTTTTTGTGATATCGCCCACGGTGATGAGTCCCTCCAGCGTGCCGTCCTCCCGCACCGCCGGAATCGTCACCACGTTATTCTCCTGCATAATATTCCAAGCCCGTTTTAAGGAAATGTTATCCGCAACGCCCTTTGTCTTGCGTATCTCAATATCGCGCACCTGCGTCCGCACATCCTCTTCCAGCTGCGGCTCCTCCACACCAAAATAATCCAGCACAAACCGCGTCTCCCCATTGACGTGGCCCGCCCTGGCCGGGATATATTCTTCTCCTGTTACCTTGCTCTTTAAATGAGCATAGCAGACTGCCGAGCAGATGGAATCCGTATCCGGGTTCCTGTGACCGATCACCAGTGTTTTTCTCTTTAATCCCTGATCCATTTTCTCTCCCTCTTTGCCCTGAGAACCTCCTTAACAAGACGCTCCCGTTGTTCTTATGAAATCGCTGTGAAACACTGTATTTTTTTAATGATTCATAATCTATTCACACAACATTCACAATTCGTTCATATTTATTATCTATACTTTTTATATAAACAATAAGTATTCACAATATGGTTTACTGGTAAAATTGCACATAGATTTTTCATAATTGCCCCGGCTGTCTGCAGCCGGGGTCTCCTCATTTCTCAGCGTTTTTCCTGTTTTTTGTGAGTCAAGTATAGCAGATGAGGGTAGGTTTTTCAACCTCTTTATCTCACATAAGATATCTCCCACCCCGCCGCCGGAAGGGCCGTTCCCTCCATGAGCTGTACCGCCTGGCCGCGGGATGTTTTGATTTCCCTGATCTGGCCTTTTTCAAGTTCATAGAGGATACCATCTGCTCCCTTATAGGTCTTTTCCTCTGTCAGGATACGGCCCTTTTCATCGGCCAGCCAGATCCGGTCTCCGATCTTAAAGGGAGCGCAGGAAGCCCCTGCAGGAGCGGCGGCCAGAAGGCCGTTGTAGTACAGGCAGCCGTCCTTCTCGCCATTGACTCCCGTCCCCTTTAAGGAGCCGGACGTTTCCGCACAGAATATAAATGTCTCACCATTTTTGTCCTCTGCCGAATCTGAACGGCCTGTAAAAAGCGCGCCTTCCTGATCTGGATCAAACCAGGCCGTCTCCGTCTTTCCTTCTGTAGTCATGCGTATCAGACCTGTCTGCTGTACGCCGTAAGAATCAAAGAAATAGCGGGCTGTGCCGATCTTTGTCACCGCATCCGAAATCCGCACTGCATCCCCAGACAGAAAGACGGGAGTGCCGTCATGCTTCAGATAGAAACGGCGCAGGGTATTCTCCTTTGTTCTGGCAGTCTCTGACGCATTTTGAGTCTGGCGCCCCTGGGGCAGTGCATCTTTCCACTCTGCACTGTCCCAGGGGCGCTCCTTGGTTTCCAGCCACTGCTCCTTTAACATCCCTTCTCCTTTTCCGCCCAGATATACAAAACGGCTGATTCCTGTTTTGTCACCCGGCTCTGCTTTCTCCTTTACACAGCGCCAGCCGGTTGCCATAACACCGTTTGCATCAAAATAATAGCGGCGGCCGTCTATGTCGCTTTCCTTATAAACGCCTTTTTGGGCTCTCCTTGCTTTTCCCGCGGAATTAAAATAGTACCATTTTCCAGAAGGGTCATTTTCGGAAAGCTCCCTGGACACAGTTCCCTCTGCCGGCCGATTCACACCGTCACTTTCCAGATAATGCCAACCGCTTCTCGTATAGCCTTCAGTCTCATCTCCCAGATAGTAGATTTCTCCATCCTCATAATGCCAGCCCGTGCGCATCCGGCCGTCACTGTCAAAGCAGTAGCGCACTTCCCCCAGTTTCTTCCATTCGTTTTTCTCCGCCTTTCCATCCGGCCCCAGGTAATACCACCCCTTCTTCATGGATGAAGTTCCATCCTCATAAATCCAGGTATTTTTTTCCATGGCACCGTCCTCATTTACATAGCGCATTGTACCCTCCACGGTCTGCCAGCCCTTTTCAGCCGCCCATGCCGAAAATGGCAGTACCGCAGCCAGAAGAATCCCCGCTGTCCCGGCCAGCAAAACGCCGGCCGGGACAGCCAGACCGGATCTGGCCTTCCTGATGCAGGCAGTCTCTGCAAGGGCATTCTCACTACGTTTTTTTTCGCCCATATCCATACTTTCCTTCTCCCAATCTGCGGCTGACCGCGCTTCCTCTCTGCAGCGATTCTGGTCAAATTGATTCCTGTATGTATCTCTCCATTTCTTCATAACTGCGCACCTCCTGATCCATCCCATTGCTCTCTTTGGTACCTCCAGAAACTGTCCCCTTTCCGGCCTTCTGGCTGCATTTGAAACATACTTTACAGTTATCCTTATTATTACTATATCAAAAAAAGAGACAGAAATAAATGAAGTTTCGCCATGGTTTATAGAAAGATTTTATTAAATTTTTCAGTATTCTGAATTTTTTTACTCCTGTATTGGATCACAAGGCAGCCGTCCGTAGATTTTCGCCATGCGGCGGCATTTTTCCAGGAGTTCTTCGTTCACCTCTCCCGGCAAAAGACGCCATTTCCAGTTTTTTCCCAGCGTAGACGGCTCGTTGATCCTGGCCTCCGTACCAAGCCCAAGATAATCCTGAACGGGGATCACAGCCAGCCTCGCCGGACTTGCCAGAGCCAGACGGATAAACTGCCAGGGCAGCTCTTTTTGCGGCACGCAAAGGCTGCCGGCGTATTCTCTTGCAAAGCTTTGATCCTTTTCGCTCAGAGAATCAAACCAGCCGGCCAGCGTATCATTGTCATGTGTTCCCGTATAAACTACACAATTTTCGCTGTAATTATGGGGCAGATAGCCGCTGGCCTCCGTATCGTCAAAAGCAAATTCCAATACCTTCATCCCAGGATAGCCGCTGGCCTTAAGCAGTGTGCGAACTTCCTGGGTAAGAAAGCCCAGATCTTCGGCGATCACCGGCAGTTCTGCGCCAAAATGCCTCTCCAGCGCTTCAAACAGCGAGATCCCCGGCCCCTTCTCCCAATGGCCGAATTCCGCCGTTGGATCGCCGTATGGTATGGAATAATAAGACTCAAAGCCTCTGAAATGATCCACCCGCACCACATCATACATCCGAAGGCTGTATTCCATCCGCCTAATCCACCACTCATAGCCTGTTTCCCTGTGATATCCCCAGTCATAAAGCGGATTTCCCCAGAGCTGCCCCGTAGCTGCAAAGGCATCGGGCGGACAGCCGGCCACAGCCTTTGGCAGGTTTTCCTCATCAAACTGAAACAGTTCCGGGTGGCACCAGCTGTCCGCCCCGTCAAAAGCTACATAAATGGGTATATCGCCTATGATCCGAATTCCTTTTTCATTGGCGTATGCCTTTAAAGCCTGCCACTGCTCCTCAAACTTGATCTGCTGAAACTCATAAAAGCCAATATCATCCGAGAGCAGCCGTCGGTAGCTTTCCATGGTTTCCGGCTTCCGCAGACGGATATCGCTCTCCCAGAGATACCAGCTCTTAGACTGAAAATGATCCTTAAGAGCCATATAGAAACAGTATTCCCTGGTTTCCCGGATCAGCCTTTCCTCAGAAAGCCTGTGTACCGCCGCCTGGATGCGATCGGTATACTCTGCCTTCCCATTTTCCTCCCCCTCATCCCCAGCCATGTTCCGTTTCCACCGTTCATAGGCCTTTCTTAAAAGAGGGAAGCGTTCATAATAGATCCTGTCATAGGAAATATACCGTCTCGACGGTCCAAAATCCGCCTGGTCACATTCCTCCTTTGTCAGCAGTCCTTCCGCGATCAGCTGCTCCAGGTCGATAAAATAGGGATTGCCCGCAAAAGCTGAAAAGGACTGGTACGGAGAATCCCCGTATCCCGTCGGCCCAAAGGGCAGCACCTGCCAATACCCCTGTCCTGCCCGTTTTAAAGCGTCTGCCCATTCATATGCTTCCTTTGAAAATGCCCCGATGCCGTATGGCGACGGCAGGCTGGCTACCGGAAGCAGGATACCACATTCCCGCATATTCGATCCCCCTTATTTTTGATGATACTTCTGGTATGCACGATCTGCATCTATCTCTGGTCTTCTGTCTTATCCTACTCGTCCCCGCCGCGATACTCCCCTGGCGTCATCCCATATTTCCTGCGAAACAGCCGGTTAAAGTAGGAGACATTCCCAAACCCGCACCGAGCTGCGATCTCTGTCACTGTATCCGAAGTAGTCCTAAGAAACCCTCCTGCCCTGAAAAGCCGGTAATCATTCAAAAAGTTCACAAAAGACTGTCCCGTATACTGCTTAAAGTATTTCATAAAATGAGACTGACTGTAAAAGCATAGTCCCGCCGCCTGTCCTGTATCAAGCGGTTCCCCATAATGCTCCTCAATATAACCCAGCACCTGCTTGATCCGTTCTCTGGCTTTGCCGGGACATTTTTCCTGTAAAGGGATACCTGCCTGAAATACCTGATACATAAACTCATACAGCTGCCCCTTTACCGCCAGCTGATATCCCGTTTTCCTCTGCTCCGATACACGGTCAAGAAACGCAATGCACCTTTCAAACTCCCCATAATCCGCCATTCCCCTTCGCCGAAACAGCGGTGCCTTCATCTGCTCTTTGACAAGAGGCCAAAGGAGATATCCGGTACAAAGATCCTCCTCTCCTCCCATCAGAAGGGACAGCCTGAAAATGATATTTTCGTAATCCATCCGCTGTTCTCCGACGCCGCAGATGGAATGAAGCTGTCCGGGAAATATCCCCATGATATCGCCTTCCTCCACCTCATACTCCACCCGATCCACTGTTACTCTTCCATGCCCTTTTTTTATAGAAAGAATCTCCATCTCCTCATGCCAGTGAAGAGCTACATTTTTAAAATCTCCTGGAATGGAACAGGGATAAATGTTAAACGGAAATTCCCTTTGTCCATGGATTTTGGTCTCATGATACTCCGCAGATTCCATTTTTCCCCTGTCTTTCATCACGTTTTCCCCTTCCCTGTATACATGATGCAGGCTCCTGCAGACCACGGCTTCAGGCTGGCGCTTCGCAGCTCTCCCGTCACGCAGCGTGCATATACCGTATGAACAACGCTTTTTTTGTTTTGATCATATTGTACTATATTCCGCTGTCATTCTGCAAGAAAATTTCACCCGGCCATAGTAAAATGTACCTTAACCTGCAAATACCTGCTCCATGCAGAAAGGAAGATCTTATATGACCAAAAAAGAACTGGAAATCGCTCTGCGCAGCGCCTGTCCCCGGTCTGTCGCTGAGTGTACCAATGAAGAACTTTATACCGCCCTGCTTTCCATTTCCCAGCAGGCTGCCCGCGAAAAAAAGTCATCTCAGGGGAAGAAAAAACTCTACTACATTTCCGCGGAATTTCTTATAGGAAAGCTTCTGTCCAACAACCTGATCAATCTTGGTCTTTACGAACCGGCAAAGGAAATCCTTCTGGAAAACGGAAAATCTCTGGCGGCTATCGAAGAAACAGAACCGGAGCCATCTCTTGGAAACGGCGGACTGGGCCGGCTGGCAGCCTGCTTTCTGGACTCCATTGCAACTTTGGGATTAAATGGAGACGGGATCGGCTTAAATTACCATTTCGGCCTTTTTAAGCAGCTCTTTAAGGATAACAAGCAGAGCGAGGAGCCAAACCCCTGGATTCAGGAGGTCTCATGGCTTACCAAAAGGGATGTGACCTACAAAATACCTTATAAAAATTTCACCCTGACCTCCCGGATGTACGATATTGAAGTCACCGGCTATAACGGCCGTACCAACTGCCTTCATCTTTTCGATGTGGAAACCGTGGACGAATCCATTGTATCAGAAGGCATTTCCTTTGACAAAACGGATGTGGCAAAAAACCTTACCCTTTTTCTCTACCCCGATGACAGCGACCGTGCCGGACAGATCCTGCGGATCTACCAGCAGTATTTCATGGTAAGCAACGCGGCCAGACTGATCCTGTCGGAAGCGGCGGCCAGAGGCTCCAACTACCACGATCTGCCCGAATATGCTGTGATCCAGATCAATGACACACACCCAACCATGGTGATCCCTGAGTTGATCCGCCTGCTGATAACAGATCATGGTATGGAAATGAATGAGGCTATCGATGTGGTAAGCCGCACCTGCGCCTATACCAACCACACCATTCTGGCCGAGGCTCTGGAGACCTGGCCCATGGAATTTTTCAGGGAAGCCGTGCCTCAGCTGATTCCCATTATGGAAGTGCTGGACGATAAGATCCGCAGGAAATTTGACGATCCCTCCGTCTATATCATTGACAAAGAGGATCGAGTGCACATGGCCCATATAGATATCCACTATGGTTTCAGTGTAAACGGTGTGGCGGCCCTGCACACAGAAATTTTAAAAAACACGGAGCTTCACAATTTTTATCAGCTGTATCCTGAGAAGTTCAACAATAAGACAAACGGCATTACCTTCCGCCGGTGGCTGCTTTACTGCAATCCCCAGCTGACGGATTTCATCTCACGCTTTATCGGAAACGGCTTTAAAACGGATGCCTCCGAACTGGAAAAGCTGGATCAGCCTGCAATCTCCTGCAATCTAAAACATTTATACCGCCTGCTTTCCATCAAAGAACAGAAAAAAGCGGAACTGGCACAATATTTAAAGGAAACCCAGGAAATTGTGATTGATCCCGATTCCATTTTCGATATCCAGATCAAACGCCTCCATGAGTACAAACGCCAGCAGCTAAATGCCCTGTACCTGATACACAAATATCTGGAAATAAAAAAAGGCCGCAGGCCTTCCACTCCCATTACCGCTATTTTCGGCGCCAAGGCGGCTCCCGCCTATGTGATCGCCAGGGATATTATTCATCTGATCCTCTGCCTGCAGCAGATCATCCAGTCCGATCCTGAGGTACGTCCCTATCTCAATGTAGTGATGGTAAGCAACTATAACGTCACTCTGGCGGAAAAACTGATCCCGGCCTGCGACATCTCCGAGCAGATCTCCCTTGCTTCTAAAGAAGCCAGCGGTACCGGCAATATGAAGTTCATGCTGAACGGAGCCGTTACACTTGGAACCGACGACGGGGCCAATGTGGAGATCCACCAGCTGGTAGGCGATTCCAATATCTACATCTTCGGCGATTCCAGCGATACCGTCATCAGCCGGTACAGAAAAGGAGATTACTGTTCCCGTTTCTACTATGAGAACTCTCCAGAGCTGAAAGAAGCCGTGGATTTCATTCTGAGCAAAGAGATGCTCTCCGCAGGTGATGCGGAATGTCTCACCCGCCTTTACAATGAACTTTTAAACAAAGACTGGTTCATGACCTTCCCGGATTTCAACGCATACTGCCAGGTAAAGGAAAAGGCCCTGTCTGATTACGAGGACCGTGCTTCCTGGGCCAGAAAAATGCTGGTAAATATCAGCCGGGCCGGATATTTCTCCTCTGACCGGACCATAAACGAGTATAACCGGGATATCTGGAAACTTTAACCCTCCTGCCGGTTCTGTCTAAAAAACTCCGGGAAGTTCCTTTTACCAAACGCTGCGGTTCTGAAAATGGCACTTCCCGGAGTTTTCCATATCCGTCTCTTTTCATCCCTCTTCCCCCGAAGAAAGGCCTCAGTCTCCGGAAGCCTCTCTGGGAATGTCCTGATCCAGAATCTCTCCTGCAATTTCTCTGTCCTGCTGAATCTGCTGTCCGTATTTTCTCAGGCTGCAGAGCCGCTCTCCAAAGGCGGCAAGTACGGTCTGTACATCCTGCGCCAGCTCCTCTGCCGGCGAAAGCCATTCATTATTCACTACAAGGATCTCCGTTTGATACCGATGGCAGAACTGTTCAAACCATTCATAGCCAAACCGTACAAACCGATCCCTTCCGGTAATCACGATGGTTTTTACCTGCCCCGCCATGACCATTTCCAAAAGACCGTTCCAGGCCTCTCTTTTATAGTCCAGTCCGCTTCCGTACTCCTCAATGCACTTCTCTACAATCATACCTCTGGCGTTGCAGAAAGTCTTTAAAAATGCAGTCTGGGCCATCAGTTCCCGCCTCCGGTTCCTGGATGATACCCTGGCATAGATCACCACCGCCCGTTCATCTTTCTCCGTGTGGATCCCCTGAAACGCACGGTACTGCTCTTCCGTATAATACCGCCGATTGGTAGGCGTCCGCTTTGCCTGCAGTACGCCTTCCCTATCCCATCTCTGTAATGTTTTCACCGACACGCCTAACCGTGCAGCAAACTCTTTTGGTTTGTAATTTGTGGTCTTCGTTGTATCCATAGCTTTTCCCTCTTCTTGGTTACAGTCTAACACAAATTTACATAAATATCACTACTCTTTCAGAGAAATTTACATATTTTTACAATATTTTTTATGCTGGTGTATCTCTGCAAGGATCCTGACTGTTCCCCACCCCACTATCGTTCCTGCAACATTGGTTGCAATATCATCAATCTGGAAGAATCCTCTGGCCGTCACAAGCTGCATTCCCTCAATCAGCCCGCTTATTGCCAGCCCTGCTGAAACACAGTACCATCCATTCCGAAACCGCCCATGCAGCATCGGCAGCAGGATCCCCAGCGGAATAAACATCAAAATGTTCTCAATCACATAGGCTCTGGATACAGCACTCTCCCCCCATGTATCAAACAGCCCCAGATCCATTCCGCTCCTGCTTCCCGGCTCCCGTGAAAAGAAAGCAGTCTGAAAGATTACCGTGGTATATATCCCTATCAGAAACACCGCCGTTTTTCTGACGCGCTGCCGACTGCTTTCTGCTTTACTGGCCCGCTCTTCTTTAGCGGATCTTTGCTCTCTTCCGGCATACCATTCCCACGCTGAACAGACGCACAGCGCCATCAGACCGAAACACATCCCAAGCGGCAGATATGATATAGGTTCCTGCATATCTTTACAAATATTAAATATAATATCCATTACACGGTTATCAATCGGAACAGCGTCCCAGCTGCGTATCCCCTTGGTTTATTTCATTCTATTCGCACAGTTTTTAGCAGCCGATATCGTTTTCCAAACATCTCCTTATATTTTAACAGCGGTTCACACTGCGCAGAAATCTTTTGAACGCTTTCTTACAAATCCTCAAACAGCTTCTCCTTATACACTCCGTTTTTGATCAGCTGTTCAAAGGATTTCACTACAAATTCCTTATCTTCCTTATAGGTCACGCCAAACCATTTGTCATTAGATTCCAGAACACGAACCGATGCCTGTCCCTTCTGAAGCAGTTCATCGATATATATAGGAAGAAGGTACTCTGCCTTTAAAATATCCTTTTCATTGTGCTTCTTAAAAAACTCCTCAAAACCACGCTCAAGCATTTCCAGAAATTCCGGAGTCAGGCCCCACATATTCATGGAAACGTAGGAATCTGCATCCACCGGGATACGAACGCCGTCTGTCTCTACTGCGGCTCCCTCTGCCGTCTTTACAATATTAGAAGTCTCGTGAACTGCTGTCAGATACTCTTTTTCATCGGTCTCACAGATACCTCTCGTCACTGCCCCGTTTTCACTCAATGTATTCTTAAGAATAAAGCCTGCCATGCAGAATGCATGGGGCTTTTCCGGTGAATACTGGATCAGGAAATCGTGAAGCTTCACAAAGGCCTCTTTCCCGTAATAATCATCAGCGTTGATCACGGCAAACGGCTCGTGGAGCACATTGCGGCAGGCAAGAACAGCCTGTCCCGTTCCCCAGGGCTTTGTGCGCTCTGCCGGGCAGGAGACGCCCTTCGGAAGATTCTCTCGCTCCTGATAGGCATATGCGATCTCCACTCCCAACTTCCCACAGATCTTCTCGATCCGATCGCCTATGGCCTCTCTGAAAGCCTCCTCTATATCCTTTCGGATAATAAATACGATCTTGTCAAATCCAGCTGCGATCGCGTCATGGATGGAATAATCCATGATGATCTCTCCATTCATTCCTACAGGCGCCAGCTGCTTGATCCCTCCGCCAAACCGGGAACCAATCCCGGCAGCCATAATTACTAATGCGGTTTTCATACTTGTGTTCTCCTTTGTCTTTTTAGCTAATTTTTATAAAGTAGAGCGCAAAACCATAAATAATTTTGTCCCTATCTCTACATCACCTTAAAAAATTTATATTTTATAGTATACCTATCGAAACGCTCTTAAATATGAACTCACATTACTTGCCTTGTTTTATGTAACACACCACTTTATAACCTTTATATTTTTTAAAGCACCACTGTTTATTTGTATTGCTGATCCTTACTTATCGTCTAACAACTAATCCCTCACTAATGCGCCTATCATACATATTAACAACATTACTTTTATTTACAAGACATAACTTAATTTATTTGTTTCACAGATCGTTTTCCAAAAAAACATCGGCAGTACCTGTTAACAGCTAACGTGCACACACACAGTAGACCTATTTCAAAGCAGTAGACCAGTAAACAGAGCAGAGTTCTACGCAGGTTATTTACTGACAAAAAAGATAGAAATCCTATTTTTTGAAACAGCAAATTAATCATCCCACGAATTCGATCATGAAGTAAATAAAAGATAAATGTATTTTGTCCACAAAACAAAACCAATTGATTTGGTGTAATCATATTCGATACACTGATTAATGCCGCAACTCCGGAAAATGTCAATACATACCATATACCATCCGGCAATACATATAAATTAATGTTAGCTGTTTCGTGAAAGCACACTGCAGATATAGCTACAAGAACAGCATACGAGAATACTAGAAACCACCTATTTTTTTGATTTTTTATACATTCAGTAAATTTCTCGCAATTTTGTAGACAATATCCGCATACAGAAAAAAACATACATACAAAAATAATATGCATATACCAATACGGAATCGTTTTCATGAAAAACTTAGTATACAAAATAGATGCTTCACAAAGTACTGCTGATACTAAAAACATTTTTTTTCGAGAGAGGAACTTACACATTACATACAGGGGAATTTCTGACAGAAATAAAACATATGTAAACCAAAGAACATCTCCTTGGCCACGTTGCTGACGAAGAAGAACACTCAAATCTCCCAGCCACTGTTGAATCGAATACCCTCCCTTGAGCAATGTTCCCATGTCTGTCGTATAAATAACAGAAAAAATAATCGTTGGAATCAAAATCGTGCTGATTCTTTTTTTTAGAAAAGATCCAAAATTATTTTTCACATGGAATGTGTATCCACTCATAAAGAAAAATCCTGTTAGAAAAATAGGTTTAAAAATGTACTCTGCATAACTTGGAACATACTCCATATGTGAAATCATTACCAACGATATACAAATAAATTTTGCTATATCCACCCACATAATTCGTGTTTTTCGTTGTATTCCGGAATCTTCCAATCTTTTTCCAGTCATTTTCTAATAACTACCATCCCTTCATATCTTGCTGGTACAATTATCGTACCATCAGAAGCAATAAATGGTGCATCTACAGCGCTGTCCACACAAAAGTCCAGCATAAGCTTTGGAATTTCCAAATTTTCTATATCGATTACAGAAATTCTTCCGGTTAGTGCATATGAAACAACCAGAACTCCATCACGGTAATTTGGAACACCCTTCAGAGGTAAATTATGTATGTTTACCTTTTCAGAAGCTGTTGTCAAATCCATCCCATTAGAAATATCCAACAATCGGTAACCATTCTGTGTAATCGCAAGAATTTGGTTATCCCTCGCATAAGTAAATCCTCCCGTGGACGTATAGAACGACGTATCATTGATCTGATTGTACTCGTATGTTCCATCTTCGTGAAACAGCAACTCTGAGATTCCTGCGGCTGTGGTAAGATAGATTGCATTTTTATTCGTATTAACTCCCTGGCAGACATTTCGATAATATGCTGCACCATTTTTCAGATACTCAACCACTTGAATATTGGTCGGATCAGATACATCTAGTAAAATAAAAAGATTTAATCTGCTAGTTACCACTGCATATTTCCCATCCGTAGAAACACCAATTTGATTACATACACTTGCTCTGTTTGGTTCAGAAAGAGCACTACCTCCCAATTTCGTAATTTCCATTTCTGAAATCTGATAAATACCAATTCCATCTACACTCTCTGCCGTAAAAATCTTATCTCCTATAATTTTCAGATCTCTAACAGCTGAATGAGTCTGCATAAAATTCACCGTTTTGAACTCTTTGTCTAAAACCACCATCCCATCAGATGTTCCAGCATAATAATATGTTCCATATTCCGCAATAGCAAATACCTGCCCTTTTTCCAGGGGAATCACCTCAATTCCATCTATCAGGAATTCACTGTAGACAAATTGACCTTCCTCAGAAAAATCAAATGATTCTTTTTCCTCTGCTGTCTTTGCATAGTGTGCTTCTACAACATGAACTCCCATAAGTTCGTCGGTAATGTAAAGAACTCCATTCCCTACAGAAACCGAGGTAATGGGAGATTGCATCTTCTGTGCTTTGTCGTAGGGAAATACAGTGCATTCTTCATTAAACTCTCGGTAATAAATACTTTTTCTATCTACGCAAAGAGTAATATGTTGGATTTCGATCGGTGCTTCTGGATTCTTAATGTCATAAACATACAGGCCGTTATAAAGATCTGAAAAATACACAAGATTTTCAACTACCATTACATTCCAGTAGTCTTTACCAATCTCATAGTACCTTCCGTCTGCACGAATTGTAGTTATTTCCTTTGGATTTTCTGGGTTCGCAATATTAAACAATGAAATTCCGTTGCCCGTACCATATCCAAAGTCTGTTGAATCTAATGCACTATTTTTGTTGGAATGGAATCCAGTAGATGCAACAAGAATATCTCCACTAACTTTTAGTCCATATGTATTGCCATCAGTATTTACATACCCCATATACTTAGGATAATAAATATTTCTTACATCATACACCTCAATTCTCTGCGTTCCCCAGACCCCTGCGTAAAGATAACCATTATGCACTGTACAGTCTATTCGTTCACTTGGCTCTGAAGATTTCATACAAGAGACAAACTCTGGATTGGATGGAATTGAGATATCATATATCTCAATTCCATAATAACGACTTGCAACAAATAAATACTTCCCGCAAACATCCATACCTGAAGCTAATTCTAATGTATCAATATGTCCAATAATCATCGGATTTTGAGAATCATGAACATCAATAAGATATACTCCATATTCACGGCTAGCTACTATCAGTGTATTCCTATCTTCGTTCAGCATTACTCGACGTACAGTACCTAATCCAGTAACAGCAGATATAGGAGTAAGCTCCTGATCCTTGCCAATCCGTATAACATCTACACGATCAAGAGAACCAACATATAACAGATTTCTATTCAAAACTGAATCTACAGCATTACTTATTTCTAATTCAGGAGTGGACAACTGAGTTCGTATGCAGTTATCATCAATTACAAAACTCCCATGCAAATACTCAGGAAAAGGTTCACTTCCAGATGTCAACAACTGCATATTACTGAGAACAATTCTCTCTTCCCCATCACTACTCCTAACTTTATATGTCACTTTCGAGAAAGACTCCTGCGAACTTAAAGGAATATAATATCCTGTTTTCTGTGCATTTAAGTATATTTCTATAGGTACTGACCGATGATCACTCAGATCATAAGTCGATACAGTAATTACAGAGCTTTTTGCAGCACTTGCTTCAAAATATAATACCATATTAGATGCCTCAACTTGATATCCACGACATTGTATCATATCAATGGAATTTGATATATCTATTCTTCCTTCCACAAATTGTTCTGGAGTCACCAAAACATCAATATTCTCCATTTTCTCATGCAAAGTTGTATTCACACTAGCAGTCAGTTTCATTTTCTGTTCTGCCACCACCGCTTCTCGTTCCAGCTTCTGTTGTTCCATAACTTCTAATAAATAGGCCTCATTATGTTTTTGCTCCAAATCCTCAAAGTATAACAATGCCATGATACCACTTGCAAACAAAACAATAAGCACCCAGACTATTTTTTTTGAAAAATCACGATGCCTCATAACTTTCCTCCAATTTCACTCACGACGACTTATATAAGATATTGCAAAGTCTTTTCCAATTCATTGTGACAATTATAATAGTCACAGCTACAAGTATTCCATACCGAATCAGCCAGTTTTCATAGTTCAAGATCAATACTACAGCCAAGGCACTTTCAATGATTATTGCTAAGTACATAACGCGATGATCATAAATATCTACATAAAGAATATATTTGGTAATTATATAATGAATAATCATCAGAACAAAATAACTAAAGAATGTCGTATACCCTGCCGCAATAAATCCATACTTGGGAATGAAAATAACATTTAGGATAATATTAAGGGTCGCAGCAATTACCGTTCCCATACCTATATAAGTTGTCTTCTTTAAATGAAGTTCAATATGCTCATAATTTCCATATATAAATTTACATACCAATCCAAGCACAATCGGTGCCACTACCCATTTACCAGACAGATAATCTTCACCACCTAAAATCCACATGGCCTCCGGTGCCACTGCAATACATCCAATTCCCAGATAGCAACCCAAAAGAATCAGGGGATTCAGGTTCTTTCGAATCTTTATAAAATCCCTTTTCTTATATGAATCATGGAACCATGGAAGCCATGCCTGACCAATAGAATCTAAAATGAGACTTACCAAAATTGAAAGCTGATATGCAATAGTATAAACTGCCGTACTCTCTGTACCGCAGACTTTTGTGATCACAACACGATCAGATTGAACTAGTATACTGAGTGAGACACTATTCAAAACCAACGGAAGAGAAATGAGCAATCCATATTTAGTAAATTCCCAGTTTGCCACCACATTGTGCTTACGAAATGCATTCCACCACAGAGCGATAGAAAGCAAAATAGTCGGAAAAACGATACCTATAATTCGCCCCAGATATCTTTCCTCTGGGAACACAAATAACAATCCAATAGAACATAAAACCGAAACTACTGTTGTATATAGTGAAATAAAAATATTCTCTTTGTATCGGTATTGATATTTAAATTTTGCTTGATATAAAGCAATAGTAGGCGCAAACACCAAATAAACAGCAAGAATTAACACAATATTTTTCGGAAGATCCAACAAATTCGATAGCTGACTACAAAATATAGTACCGGTTACTGCGAAGATAAGACTCATTATAAGGGAAAGTACCTGCATACAACCTACATATTGATCCAAACGTTCCGTATAATCTAACTTAGCTCGTCCGATACTATATGTCAGATTCAAAGAGCAAAAAGTTAATAAAAGTGTATACCATGAGGTAAAGGTTGCAGTAATTCCATAATCCTGTTGGGTCATAATTCTTGTAAAAATAGGTGTTGTCAATACAAGAATCGCTTTTGTTGCTACATTGGAGACTGTATACCATGCTCCCGCACGAAATGCCTTTTTATCAATATTATTTTCCCCTTTAGCCATAATTACTCCTTCTCTGTACTTTCTAAATAAGATTTCAGAATTTTCAAACTCCGTTCCCGTTTTTGCCTAATCAGAGTATTTATAGTACTGTAATCTAGTGGCTTTGCAATTAATACATCCACATTCATCCCGTTATGGTCTGTAATATTTAGCCATTGCCCAAGCGATTCCATTCTAGAGAAATTAGCACGGTTATAATAAAAAACTTCCTTCTCAAAATATAGTGAAAATAGCAAACCGTGATAAGATGCTGAAAACACATAGCGCGCAAATTCCACTAATCCCAAGAATTCTTCAATTCGTTCCGGCTGAATGGATTCCACATCCGCTTTCTTTTTTCCATAATTGATGTATTTGACAGGAATATGATATTTTTTCCCCATACGAATAGCATCCTTCAGAATTTTTTCCTCTGGATCACAAAAGTACACCAAAATATAATCTTGATATATTGGCTTTACAGCCATATTGTGCCAGTAATCACTCTCCCATAGCATAGTAGGGTCAGCAACTACATCCACTTTCATTTGATAAAACTCCTTAATCCACTCCGCAACAAGCTCTTCTCGCACACCAATATGATCAAATTTCTTAATTTCTCTGCCTATTGATTCCACTTTCTCATCCATCCATTTTAATCCTGCTGAAGATCCAAAGGCTATTCTTTTTTTTTTCGGTTCTACAAAATCTAAGAAATAAGACATATCATTTCCAGTCACATTCAACCCCCAAACAATATCGCTACCTACAACAAATGTATCAAAGTCAAAATTGACATCACCAATAGTCTGGCGGGTAAACGTTTGCGTTAGCTTTACATTTTCAGCAAAAAACTGATTAAATACTTTTGCCTTTCTGTGAATAACTGGTGTATATTTCATTTTTCTGTAAAACATACGCAAGCTTTTTACTGGACCAGTCATAAACTCTCGATTTTCTATTGCCTCACATCGATAATCAATAATGCTGATATCATATCCCATTTCACGAATTTTAGAATACAAGCCATAAGTCTGCAAAGCTGATCCAAAATTAGTTGTATGGTGGATTGTTAAAAGCCCTATTCTATTTGACATTTTTGATCTCCCTTTTCTATATATTTATCAATATGATCTCCATGCCAAGAAAAATACTCACTCAAAACCATTAGAACAAAAAAATAGTTCAATGATGACGGCACTTCGCTAACCATAGTGATCTCTAATCCTAAAATTCCCGCAAGCATGGCACACTTCAATTTTGAAGAAGAATATTTCTTAAAAAAACGTACTGCAAATACCAGAATCAGCACAAACAATGCTAAATCAACAATACCACCTTCTACACAGTGCTGCAAAAAATCATTGTGTACATACGATGTACTCGTTGCATACTGTCCCCTTGAAACATTGGCCATCGCATAACCGTATCCAAACAATGGTTTTTGTAAAAATGTTAATATGGCATTATTCCAAATCACGAGGCGCCCCGTCATTGTCATTGACTCCCCTAGCAAATTTTCAAAAATAAATTTCATATAATCAAAGTTTTGAAGAAAAACAATAGCAAAATTATAAATTACCAAAATGATTACATACACTGTTGCAGGAATCTTATCAAACTTGATTCGATAAAACACAGCATATAATACCAAGAAGATTACCATACCCAATATTGCTGTAGAAACTGACTCCTTTAGAATAAAAAAACTATTGATTAAAATAACAAGACTTGCATATCTTTGAAATCTTCGTCTATCCTGTCCTTTGGTATATGCCGCAACAAATATTACCATAATAAGCATCATAGGGAATGAAATAATCGTAAAATTTGTTCTTTGGCCAAACAAATATGTATTAAACACCATTCCATTACCAGCCAGTAAATTAAGCACCGTGTAAATCGTAAACATCAATGCAATTGTTCTGCACATACTTTTAGCATTTTTATTCAATTGATAATCGACAAGGAGACACACAATCGCTGCACCAAGCGTATTGCGAATCAAAGGGGTGCTAAATCCACCTTTATAAACAGTCAACAAAAACATATAAGCCTCTCGGACTATTACTATAGTCGTAACTACTGAAGGTCTGTAGCGATAACACGCTACCTTTAAAACAATACATACGCATGATAACACAAACCACATATCAAAAAGACTGCTGATCACCCTATATTCCGAAAAACCCGGTAATTTAAAAAAAGGGATCAACAAGAACAAATTTATAAGTAATTTCTTTGATATTTTCATTTTTCACATCCTTGCCTGTTAATATCAACGAACATTTAATTTACTGGGATATTTATGCTTATTCTTTATCCTTTATCCCTTTAACTATTATTTTATCAATAGCAGAACAGAGTACAGATTCTGTTTTAAGCAAAATAACGTCTATTTTAGTGGCCGTTATATCATATAATGGATATAAAAATTTCTTTTCTACACGACTAATTAGCAAATCAATTCCCCAGCAAACTATAAATACCAATGCTACCGCTACAATGGAGAAAGGGAAAAAAACGGCCGTTTCCAAGTAGCGCGACCCGCGGAAAAGTTTCTCAAATGGTGATACTGTGCTGTGCAGAATATAAATACCAAAAGTTGCTTTTCCCCAGCTATTAATCAGCATAGACTGTATTTTTATCTGTTTGCACCCCAAAAACAAGCATAGGCTTGCGACAAAAACAGGAAGATACCAGTTTGCTGTAAAATAGTAAATATGATCTCTAGCAACAGCAAAATACTGACCTAAGAATTTCAAACTTTGGACAGAACACCAAAGTCCAAATATCAGAATTGTAAATGTCAGAAAACACTTGTGGGAACTTATCGTTATCTCTGCTAGATAAATTCGAATATAGGCCGCCACACTATATAGATATATAAACCAAGCAAATCTGGACACCCAAATTTCTTCTAGTGTTATCATCGATAAAATGGTAAACAACACCCCTATAACCAAAAGCATCCGGAAATAATCTTCCTGCGGTAGTTTCATTAGCATCGTATTCAAAAACGGACTTAGCAGCAACAATCCAAGATGCATACTGACGTACCAATATTTCATCGTCAGAATTGGGAATAAATCTCTAATCCACTGCATCCCACTGTTGTTCGTATATCCAATACAGCCAAGCATACACACCGTTACAATTCCGTAAAGAAAAACCTTAGAATATAAATAAAAAATTTTTTTGGTGGAAAATTGCTTTTTGATCAAAAAATATCCACTGATTAACACAAAACAATTAACGCCTATTGTTCCAAATATGCGCATTAAATTCAGATACAATTCGTTTGGTGCCCAAACAAATATATCACTTTTGGCTGTCATTGCATCTCCCAAATGCTGGAATAAAATCATAATCATAGCTATGCAACGTAATAACTCAAAATTTGTACTTCTTTTTCCTACGTTAATTCTCTCATCCATCCTTTTTACCCCAAAAGTATTGTTTCAATGCCTCTTTATCTTCCCGATCCCATGGTCTGTCTTTACAAGTTTCTGCACGTCTCGCCGCCAATTCAGAAAGAAATCCAATTACCTTTGCAGGATTTCCGCCTACAATTGCACCCTCCGGAACATCCTTTGTAACTACGCTCCCCGCAGCTACCACTGCATTAGGGCCAATTTTAATATTATACAGTAAAGTAACATTGGCTCCAATAACACAATTATCCAGTATTTGAATTTTTCCCATATAAAATTGATTATCTCCACAGGGGTATTGGGGATCATTCATGTCCCTGAGCATAGACTGGATTACATCATGTGTAATAAAGCGCACATTGGCCGCGATATTCACGTTACGACCGATGGATACCAATTGGGGTTCACTTGGAATCGAAAATGGCTGGTACATCCCACCCTCTCCATATGAATGAAATATATTCCATTTTCGTAACAGATCCGCTCTTTTTCTACTATTATTGCCGCTTTTTAAAAACAGCCGCAGAGACAGTATACCTTTATTATTCAAAACTCGATGCCTTTTCACGTTTATACATCCTCCCTTAGGCTCTTATGAGCAAAACAGTTTATCATACCCCTCTATGAATGCTGCATTTCCATACTCATGTTTCAAAAGATACTGTGTGTACGTCTCCTTATATTCCTGCATTCGGATAATTCCTTGCGCAATTTTTTTAGGGTTCATCTCTACAATCATACCTTCCTTTTCGTTCAGTTGATCGTGGACAGTTGTATAATTGGTAGCTACTATCGGCTTTCCAAGAATTTTGGCTTCATCCAATACAATAGATTTACCCTCATATCGGGATGGCTGTACCACTATATCTGCACAGTGAAGATACGGATAAGGATTTAACTTTGAACCAATAAAAAAAACACAATCCGCCACATCAGAATTGTTCGCCTGATCCAACAATTTTTCTTCTAATTCACCAGACCCAAGAATATACCATTTAAAGCGGAAACCTTGTTTCTTCATAATTGCTGCAGCCTCTATCGCCATGTCAAATCCCTTTTGTGGATGAAGTCTACCAATTGAGACCAAAATCGTTTGATCCCCAGAATATTCTTTTGGAATAAATTCATTTGCCATATTGCGAATTACACTGGATGTGGTTAAATTTGGCAATACAGATATTCGTTCTGACAATCTAGGGAAAGTATTGCGTAGCACATCTGCACACTTGTCCGATATAGTTACAATATCAGATAACATTTCAAAGTACGGCAAATCTATTTCTGCAGACAGTCCCGTTTTCGTGTACTCATTATGTACCCAACCAATTTTTTTCTTTGCATGAACTTTATCTACAAGATAGTAAATTGGCTCGCTATGTAAATATGCAATTGCTGTATCATACTCCTTTTCCATTTCTGGAATAATATGTCGGTAAAACAATCTCCAGCGATACTGTTTAGATTTCAATTCTTTTCCTCCAATTATTCGAGAAATCACCGTAGAAACCACTCTATATCCTACTTTAAAAAAGCCTGATTCTTTGACTTGTTGCTTTAGTCTGCTATTCGAATACATACTTTTTAGAATCTTCTGTTCGTCAGTAATAATGCGAGCTTCTTTTGGCACTTGCTTTAAAAACATCCCTTTATCCTGAAACAGAAGAAGGTCTACATCATATACCGAATAATCCATGAGCTGTAGCAAGTTCACTAGGCTACGTTCTGCGCCACCACTATTCAGATTACTCATCACAAATAATAAGCGTTTCTTCACTTCAATTCCTCCATAACTCGCAATACAGCTGCGACCCATTTCAAGTAGATCTTTTCTACAGAAAGTCGTTCCACGGTCTTATGTGCAGCATATCCGAGTTGTTTTCTCATATGCTCATCTCTACCTAACTCCAACAACTTATTTGCAAGAAAATCTACATCACCAATTTCGAACAAATATCCATTTTCCCCCTGCTCAATCAATTCACTTGGACCACTCACACAATCGCTGGATACACATGGCAACATTGCATACATCGCTTCGCACAAAACATTAGGAAATCCCTCATAATAAGAAGAAAGGACAAAGATACTTCCCTTACTCATGTCGTAGAAAGGTCGCTCTGTGCGTCCACACAGTATTGCTCGTCCCTGTAATCCCTGTTTTTCAATTTCGTTCTGCAATTCCTGCTGCATTTCTCCAATGCCATAGATTTTCAGTTTCCACCCATCCATTTTGTTAGAAACTTTTGCAAATGCACGAATCAGTGTAACAAAATCTTTCTGCGGTTCCAAACGCCCCATAGATACAATAATTTTTTCACGTTGCAGTTTTTCATTATTAACTTGCTTTTGCAACATATTAAAGTCCACGGGATTTTCAATTACAGTAATTTTTTTTTGTAGGTAAGATGGATAAAAAGATCTAATTTTTTCTGTCTGCACAAAAATCCCATCTGCCCGGCGATACAATTGGCAGCTAAGCCAAAACACCAATTTAGAATGCTCTTTCAGAGGATTGTTTCTATCGCAAACAATTACTTTTCGTTTTGTTCCAAATGCCGCCAATAATGTCAGCATATTGCATCTACTTAAGAATGAAATTGTAACACCTTTTCCATTGTCACGCACATATTTTCTAATAGTGAGAAAATCTTGCCAATTTTCACGAATTTTCCCCAACTTTGTATGATTTGCATGGATAACCGAAACACGCCCATCAATTTGATAAAATTGGGGGCGCTTATCCAACGTCAAAATAGAAACATCATTTTCATCCTGAGCAAAGCTCTTGGCTAAAATTGAAAGAACCTTTTCAGCTCCTCCGCCAGACAAACTACTAATTAAAAATTGAATTTTCATATTATCTCCATATATTCTTAAGCAAAACTTTCTTTTTAGCGTCTTGCCTCATACCAGCTGTATGCAACACAAACGGAAAGTTACCTTGATAATATTCTTCTATTGTTTTAACTGGTCTTGCAGGGACTCCACAAGCAACTGTATTGTCCGGTATGTTTTTTGTTACAACGGAACCACAGCCAATAATACAGTTGTTACCAATTGTGACACCAGGCATCACAATCGTATTCCATCCGATATGGACATTATTCCCTACATGAATTGCACCAAATTTGTCTGCATTTTTCATATCATCTTTGCACCGGCGCAGTACCCACATTCCGCCATCATGCGTACAAAATTTCACACCATTGGTAATTCTTACATGATCTCCAATAATAATCAGATATGGCTCGCTACCAAAATTCACATCACGATAAATCTCACAGTTAGTCCCTATTTTTACTCCACTCTTTTTTAAAAGATTTGTTCTCTTTGTACATCCTGCCAAACTCCACAGTACCTTAAATAATACCTGATTCATTTTGTAATTTTTCTCCCAAATAACCAATTAAATAGTTTTCTTAATCTCTCAGGAAAATGTCTCTTGTATAAACTATATCCTTTACATCATCCAAGCACGTATCATATCGGTTAGCAATAATTGCCTGACTTTGAGCTTTAAACTGTTCCAAATCATTTATCACCTTGCTCCCAAAGAACGTTTCTCCATCTTTCAATGTAGGTTCATAAATAATAACCGTTGCCCCCTTAGCCTTAATACGTTTCATGACTCCCTGAATAGAAGACTGGCGAAAATTATCGGAATTTGATTTCATTGTCAGACGATAAACACCCACTGTAACTTCTTTTTCCTTGTTTTTATTCCACTCATCATTTGCTTCATAGGATCCAGTTAACTCTAATACACGGTCTGCAATAAAATCCTTTCTAGTTCGGTTGGATTCAACAATGGCCTCTATCAGATTTTCAGGTACATTTTCATAGTTTGCTAGTAACTGTTTTGTATCCTTTGGCAAACAATAACCACCATATCCGAAAGATGGATTATTATAGTGTGTACCAATTCTAGGATCAAGGCAAACACCATTAATAATTTCTTGAGTGCTCAGACCTTTCATTTCAGCATAGGTATCCAATTCATTGAAATATGATACTCGTAAAGCAAGATATGTATTTGCAAATAATTTTACCGCTTCCGCTTCAGTAAACCCCATAAAGAGAGTATCAATATCTTCCTTAATAGCCCCTTCTTGGAGCAATTCTGCAAATATATGGGCTGCCTTTATCAGCCGTGCATTCTTTGTGTCTGTACCCACAATAATCCTAGATGGATGCAAATTATCATACAAAGCCTTTGATTCTCTAAGAAATTCCGGGCTAAAAATAATATTATCACAATGATATTTTTCTCGAATAGACGCAGTGAAACCTACAGGTATCGTAGATTTGATCACCATGATTGCATCAGGATTATACTTGATAACCAGCTGAATAACAGCTTCTACTGCAGATGTATCAAAAAAATTCTTTTTAGGATCGTAGTTGGTTGGCGCTGCAATTACTACAAAATCTGCGTCTTTATATGCCACTTCTGCATCCAAGGTAGCAGTTAAATCAAGTTCCTTTTCTGCCAGATATTTTTCAATATACTCATCCTGAATCGGGGTTTTTCTCTGATTAATCAACTCCACTTTTTCAGGAACAATATCCACTGCAATGACTTTATGATGCTGAGAGAGCAAAGTAGCAACACTCAACCCCACATAACCAGTACCAGCAACCGCAATTCTAAGTTCTTTAAATTCTCTCATTTTTATTTCCTCCATCACCTACTATAAGTTCACACTCATATAAAAATCTTTGTACCACTGCGCAAACTTCCGCAGTCCAGTACGCAGCGACGTGGATGGTCTAAATCCATAATCATGCTCTAATGCTTCCGTATCAGCATAGGTAATTGTAACATCACCAGGCTGCATAGGTACCAGTTGTTTATGTGCTTCAAAATTATAATCCTCTGGTAATACGCCAGCTCTAATCAACTCTTCTTGTAAAATTTGAATAAAATCCAACAGTTTTTCTGGTTGATTATTACCGATATTATAAACTGCATATGGAGGAATTGGGAGACCATCTTCTCCATTCTTCTTTTCCGGAGCCCCCTGCATAACACGGATAACTCCCTCTATAATATCGTCTATGTATGTAAAATCTCTTTTACAATTACCATAGTTAAAAATTTGAATAGTTTCCCCATTTAACAATTTATTTGTGAAATCAAAGTAAGCCATATCCGGACGGCCAGCAGGTCCATAAACTGTGAAAAAACGTAGGCCCGTTGATGGAATGTTATATAATTTAGAATATGCGTGTGCCATTAATTCATTACTCTTCTTGGTTGCTGCATACAAAGACACTGGATTATCTACTTTATCTGCTGTGGAGTATGGTACCTTTTTATTAGTACCGTACACACTGCTGGAGCTTGCATATACTAAATGTTCTACACCTTTTTCATCATTATCATAAGAATGGCGACACGCCTCCAAAATATTGTAAAAACCAACCAAATTAGATTCAATATATGCATCTGGATTCGTGATAGAGTAGCGGACTCCAGCCTGAGCCCCAAGGTTTACAACTACAGCAGGCCTATATTTCTCAAAAATAGCAGTGATTAAAGATTTATCTGCCAAATCACCTTTAATAAATACAAAATTAGAATTCTTAGAAAGTTCTTGTAAACGTGTTTCTTTCAGTCGCACATCATAGTAATCATTCATATTATCAACACCAACGACTTTCACATCATCGATATCTGCCAATAATCTTTTTACAAGATTTGAACCAATAAATCCTGCAGCACCTGTTACAAAAACCGTTTTATTTTTTAATTCTACATACTGCATAATTAACATCCTCTTTAACTCTCTAATAAATGTAAAGTTCCAATGTTTTATCAGTAACGTCATTCCAACTATACTTATTACAAATAAAATCCACTACTTTATTCCTATATTCTGCAACAATTTCAGGATGATCACAAAGCATCTGACTTTTTTTCTTAAGGTCATTAACATTAGACTTTTCAAAAATAACAGCCTTATCCTCCACCACTGCTACACATTCTTCAATATCAGAAACCAAACAACAATTCCCGTAGCTCATTGCTTCCAGTAAGCTCAATGGCATTCCTTCCAAATCTGAAGGAAGTATGTAGACATAAGCGTTACTGTAAAGTTCCTCCAATAGAACCCCCTGAACAAAACCGGTAAATAAAATTCGCTCATCGCCTTCTGCCATTTTTTCTAACTCTTTCATAAATCCATCGGTATCAGAAGCCCCCCCAGCAACAACCAGTTTTTTATCCGTTTTTACATTCTTAAACGATTCTACCAAATATCGAAGTCCCTTCTCCGGAACTATCCTTCCTAAAAATAAGAAATAGCCATCTTTCGTTAAGCCAAACTTCTCTTTTATAAGATTTGCTTCTCTACAAACTGGTTTATTTACCCCATTCGGAATAAAATGTGTTTCTCTACCATAGGTATCCAAAAAGTATCTTTGAACTCCAGTTGATAAAACAATAATTTCATCTGCATACTTTACCGCATTGCGTTCACCCTGATGAATAAACTTAGAACCGAATCCACTTTTCCACTTTTCGCGGGACCAGTCAAGTCCATGCACCGTCACAACTACTTTTTTTTGAAACAGCTTAGGAATCCAGCAAAAAAATGCTGGTCCCTCTGCATGAATATGTACCACATCATAATTTCCCAGAGCCGTGAAAAGTGCTGCGAAAAATGATGATGATACTGCTGCAAGCCCCTTCTTTTTAATCGTCGGAACAATTTTTAATCGAATTCCTTTATAATCCTTTGTTGCTTTTGTATCGTATCCAGCACCACTCACGTGATGTCCTGCTCTGCTATAGCAGGTGATTTGGTGTCCTATCTGAACCATTCTGGTACACAGTTCTTCCACAACAATTTCTATCCCCCCCTCACGAGAAGGAATTCTCTTGTGTCCGAACATTGCTATTTTTAAATTACTTTTCATAAAACTCCTTATCCCCCTCTTTACTCCGCCCCTCTATGCATCAGCACCACCAGCACCGTCTGTACCAGTATCCTGCAGTCCAGCCAGATGGACCAGTTATCGATATACTCCAGATCCAGTTTCACCACATCTTCAAAGTTCTGGATCTCGCTGCGGCCGCTGACCTGCCACATTCCTGTAATGCCTGGTTTCAGGCTCAGACGTCTTTTGTGGTGTTCCTCGTACTGCATAAATTCGTCCAGCGTGGGGGGTCTTGTTCCTACCAGGCTCATGTCGCCTTTAAGCACATTGAAAAACTGGGGGAACTCGTCGATGCTGGTTTTTCTTATGAATTTTCCTACCTTTGTGATTCTTGGATCATCCTTCATCTTGAACATGAGGCCGTCCATCTGGTTCTGGGCCATGAGCTCTTTTTTGCGCTCCTCGGCGTCCATGTACATAGAGCGGAATTTGTAGATGGAAAACTGGCGGCCATTGCGGCCGATGCGGGTCTGCTTAAAGATCACAGGCCCAGGTGATTCCAGATAAATAGCCGGCACTACGAATATAGACAAAACCAATGTGAACAGAATTCCTACCAAACCTCCTGCGATGTCCATGGCACGCTTTAAGAACAGTTCTACAGGCTCAAAGATCCGCGGACAGTAGGTCAGCACTCGGTAGACACCGAAATTTTCTATGGCCTTTTCTTTTTCATCCATACCGAAGGTATTGACAGTGATATGTACCACAATTCCCAGTGCCTCCAGGCGTCGGATCAGGTCATTTAGCTTCTCTCGGCACATAGTGGGAAGGCTTAAGAGGGCCTCGTCTACTACTTCTTTTTTCAGGTATTCCGTCAGGCCGTCCGGATTGGACCAGAGGTAGCTTCCGTTTTCGTTACGGCCTACCTGGTTTAATTCTACCTTTCCGTGGACGTACATCACTGCAATCGCTGAAACATCGTAGTCATACAGATTGGCATTGACAACCTGGTTCATTACGTTTAATACATTGCTGTCACAGGCGCAGATTAACAGACGTTTTCTGTTTTCCGGTTTTCCGTAGTGCCGAAACAGAAGAGTCTTGATCATCAGACGTCCCAGGTACATGGTCAGCGTATTAAACAGGAAAAATAATATATAAAACTTGCGGGAAGAATTGTCCCCCAATTTGAATGCAAATAGAATGAATGTCAGAGCCATTACCATATAGAAGTTGTCGGTAATGACCACACGCAGCTCGTTCCAGTGGCTGCGCTTCATAATAGGCTTGTCCGGCTGGTAGAATAGCAAAACTACCAGATAAATGAAGAGCATAAGAACACAGCCGTACCAGTGCCCAAGCTGGAAACTTCCGGCGTCCAGGGAAGCGAATCGACCCAGCAGAGCCATTATAAATGACAAAATGACTGCAATGCTGTCTGCCAACATATAAAAGGATCTGTTTCGGATCAGCATACCTTATTTCTCCTCATTATTGTAATGTTTCTTAAAAATCCCCTTCTCAATGGCTGCTACCAGGCCAAACCCTGCAGCCAGAAACAATAGCTCGTATGTAAGGATATCCCAGTGAAACTCTCCCTGAAATGGGGTTGTTCTTTGAATTACTGCACAGTTTCTGATCTGGAATGCGGACCAGACCATCACTGCCGCCATCAGAATTTCAACTATTTTTCTCATACCTGTAGATTTCATTGATCTCTCCCCTTTTCCTCTGCATTTTTTTCTTAATCCGGGCTGATCCGGGCTGCTTTGGGCAGCCCGGGATCAGCATAAGATAAGCGTTTATCAGCGCTTATAGATGACTGAGAACGTTCCAGAGTTCGGAATGGTCACATGGATCATCTTATTTGCTGCATCAATAGAAGTGGGTGTAAGCAGCTCCCACTTGGATGTCATGTTGTTGTAAAACAGTACCTGTACTGTTCCAAGACCCTCTACCAGATTTGGTACATACAGCGGCAAATCAGTCGCTCCTGTTTTCTCTACTCTGGTGCCTGCCTGATAGGTCATAACAGCTGTGGTTCCCACCAGGGCGTTGTAGCCGTTTAAGTCCAGACCCGTTCCAGCCTGAGTCAGGCTGTTTCCGCTATTGATGGCCTGAATAGAAGATACTACATCTTCCGGCAGGCCACTTACTGCACTGTCGCTTCCCTGTACGAACTCAATGCCCGTATCGCCTACAACTGCCTGGCCGCCGCTGTGGCTGGCAGTTCCGCCCTCAGTAGGGGATGTAACGCCACTTGCAGTTTGTCCGCCGGGTGTTGAGGATGCTGCGCTGTTTCCTGTGCCGGATGAGGATGATCCGCCCGTTACCCGGTCAACACGCTCACCGATATCGTAGTCGTCATCGTCATCATCGCTTGGAATCACAACGCCGGTTCCTGGACTGTTTGCCGCAAATACGGATGCATACTGGGAAACGGCCAAAGCCGCTGCCATTGCAATCACTACTGCTTTTTTCTTCATGATGATTTACCTTTCCTTTCCTTTTGATGGCTTGTTCTATGCTTCAACCCTGTAAAACAGGTCTAGAACCATTTGTTTTGTGTGTTCCAAATCCGGATAGTATTCGTCATAAATCTTTGTCTCTACCCCTTTTCCCGGCAGAATCTGAATATCGTCTCCGCTTAACTGCTGACTGCTGTTTAAAAATGCCATACACATATCCAGGTACTGGTCTTTAGAAAGATTCGTTACCATATACGGCGCGGCTATGTCCAGGAGTTTAAGAGCCAGTCCGTCTTCTTTAACCGCCTTTTCTCTCATGGAAGCGGCATAGCCGGTGATGTAGCTTTCCTGACGCTGCAGACGTGTAATGGCGCTCTGGTTCTTTTTTGTATCGCGGTAACGCAGGAAGGCCTCTGCCTGGTCTCCCATAAGGGTGATGGAAGAACCTGACTTAAAATCTGGATCCCGACTTTCTAATTCTGGATCATCAATGGCAACAGTAACTCCTCCTACGGCATCGTTGAGCTTCGCCAGAGCTCCCATGCTGACTGCCATATATCCGTCGATCTTTAAACCGCCCAGAAGTTCCGTTACTGCCTCGCACATATACTGGCAGCTCTTTTCCCGGCCGTCACCGTAGGCGTAAGCCAATGTGAGGTGCTGAGTATCATAGCCGAGGATATTTCCACTTAAATCTATCAGGGGAATACTTGTCATGGTATCACGGGGAATCGCCAGGATTCGGACCGTGTCTCTGATTGTGTCCTGGGCTACAAGGAAAATGCCGTCAGACTGTCCGCCGGCTCCTGCTACAGTTGTCTGGGTCAGCTCATCCCTGCGGTCGATTCCCATACACAGGAATGCTTTTATATAAGTGTTGCGGCGGTATGTTTTCCCCTCATACTCTACCCGATCCCGATTCTGGCCATAAAACGATTCTTCTGAAGGTACGGTTTCCTTTGCCTGGCTGTTCCAGGCCTGATTCTCCTGAACCGCCAATTTTTTTTCCTGCCAGAGATTCCAGGTCACGGCTGCAAAGAGGATCACCAGCACCATGGCTGCTGTAATAAGAAATTCCCTTAAATAACTTCGGGAGAATCCGGTCTGTTTTTTACCGTTCTGTTTCACAGCTCACCCTTTCCCGCACAGAATCATAGCCAATACTTTCGTCTGTTCCATATTTGCTGTAATATTTCTTATAGTATTTCCCATAGTACTTCTTATAGTATCCGGCCCCATATTCGCCGCCTACCCGATTGAGCACCGTTCCCAGAATCCGGCAGCCGCTCTTCTCCAACTGTGTCTTCACCTTCTGAACCATGCGGTAGCTAATAGCTCCGCTCTCTACTACAATAACCGCCCCATCGCACTGGCTTGCGATAATGGCTCCGTCGATCAGATTCAGCATGGGAGGCGTATCGATGATGATATAGTCATAAATCTCTCTGGCGTTCTCCAGCATCCGCTTAAACAGCTCGTCTTCCAGAAGTTCCGCCGGATTAGGGGAGTAAGGGCCTGCAAGGATCAGGTCTACATTTTCCACATTGGTATGGTACGTAACCTCTCCCAGTTTTTTCTGACCGCTCAGGTACTGGGACAAGCCATTGGGGCGGCCGCTGATCTCGTGGCGCTTGACCAGTACGGATTTGCGGATATCGGCATCCACCAGAAGAACCTTTTTTCCAATACTTCCCAGAGAGGCGGCTACTGCTACCGTAGTAGCGCTTTTTCCTTCTCCAGACACGGTACTGGTAAAAAGAATCGTCTTTATGCTGCTGCCGCAGAACTGAAGATTGGTTCGCAGGGTCTTAACTGCCTCTGTATAGTAATAATCACTTCTCTCCGTATTCTTAAGTTCCAGTCGCATCTCCATCATTTATACCTCCCCTTTCTTACTATTCTTTTTCCTGCTTGTTCCCTTTTTCTCAACGTTCTTGTTCTCATCTGCGTCAGGGACGGAAGCAAGGACGGTAAGCCCCAGGTATTTCTCCACATCCTCCTCCGTCTTAATGGTATCATTCATAATCACCTTTAAGCATATGATGCCACTGATCAATATTGCTGCTATCAGTCCGCCCATAATCGCATTCTTTTTGGTGTTGGGCGAACTTGGATATACCGCCGGAACACCTTCTTCGATGATCTTTGGAGGAACCATTTCCATAATATCGCCTATGTAGTTGGATGAGGTCTTTGCTACTTCCTCAGCCAGTGCCTGAGCCCGGATGGGATCCGTATCTGAAATAGTAATGGACAGCACTCTCGTATCCGTTGGGTTTCCGATACTGATTTTGTTCTTTAATTCTTCAACAGACATATTCAGACCCTGATTCTCAATCACCTGCTTTAATACAGGGCGGCTGGTTACCAGCACGCTGTAATCTTTCGTCAGCTGGCTTCCAATCTGCAGATCGGCCAGAGAAGTCAGCGTTGTTTCTTTTGAGAGAACATATACCATAGCCGTAGACTTATATATGGGTGTCAATACCATTTTGCTGTAAAATCCCGCGCCAAGTCCGCCTACGATAACCCCCAGAAGAATCAGCCACAGCTTTTTCTTTAAGGCGCAGCACAGCTCTAATAAATCAATCTGTATCTCGTCATTCTCTTCATGTCTCTTTTCCATAATTTTACAATCCCTTTTCCCTGTTGTAGTAAATATGTTACAGCATCCTGTCTTTTAGTATAAATACCTGATTATTTCCAACGATCCCCTGTATCTGTGCCGGAGACAATCGTTTCGCCAAACATTCTGCCGCTGCCTCAAGCCGCGGAGGCCGATGGCCTATATTGTGCATATCCGATGCAAGAAAATGAATGCGGCCCTGCATAACCGCTCTTCGGCACCAGAAAGCAGTCTTATCAAGAATACCTCCCAAAATACTTCCCGCATTTGCCTGAAGGTAAGCTCCGCTATCAATCAGTTCCTCAACTCTGCTGTCTTCTCTGAGGCACCGATACCGTTCCGCATGAGCTATAATTGGAAAATAACCGGTCTGTACCAGTTCCCGTACTGCTCTCCATACCCGCTGGTAGCTGTCATTCGGCTGAAATTCCACCAACACATAACGGCTTCCTGCCAGTGACAGAGCCTTTCCCTGCTCAAGATAAATGGGAAGATCTTCAAAATAGAGGATTTCCTGCCCAAGACTGACCGTTAATTCGAGTCCGGCATTCTGTGCCAGCTTCTGCGCCTGATCCCTGAGGCTTACCAGCTTATCAATATCAACCCGACTTGAATAATGAGGCGTGGCAATCATATGTATGGTTCCCTGTGCATATGCCGTCTGCATCAGCTGCAAAGTATCCTTCCAGTTCCCTGCCCCATCGTCTACTCCTGGGAGAATATGTGTATGTATGTCAATTATCCTAAACATGGATGCTCCCTCTTATCCGCACACGTCTTTAAAGTCCCCTGTACGAAGGAGGAAGAGATGCCGCGGCTGTTTCCGTATATTGGTAGTATAATTGATTCAAATAGGGAAGCACTTCTTTTCCCCAGGCATAGCCCGGCATATAATTGCCTAAAAAACTGTGTACAAATGCAGGACTTCCTTCAATAAATTCATATAAATCGCAGGTAAAGCTGCCGGCATTGACAGCGTAGCTTCCGCGCTTTTTAATCAGTATATTTTCAATCCCCCAGTCCTTCAGGATCTTTTTGAGACGATAATATATAACCCTGAGATTGTTCTTTGCGATCTGCTCCGGCGACTGCTCATACAGCAGCCATGCCATCTGAGATAAAGATACGCTGCTGCCCCTTCTGTCAACAAGAATAGCCAGCATCTCTTTTGCTTTTTCACTGGAAAAATAAATCCGTTCTCTGTTCACAAATACGTCAAAGCCACCAAAGGTTTTGATAAAAATATCCATTTCCTCCCTCTGATTCATTGATCCTCTCCTGTAGTTTTTATATTTTGTTTATAATTTCGTAAGATTTCTTTTAATACAATACAACATAGCTACTTTCATAACCGTTACAGATTTTTCCATTTTTGTCATTTTAAGTAGTTTTATTACATTTGTTGTATTTTTCCGTTTACATCTTATTTTTTATATTTAATTTTAATCAAACATAAAAAGGAACTGCATTTTTCCTCTGCAGTTCCTCATGTTTACATAATTTTTTTGTGCATATCTTTCTATTATTCTATAATCAAACCGCAACAGATCCACCTCAGCATGGTTTCTCTGAATCGTCTTTTGATTGATCTATAGAAGTATCTTTCCATCGTTTCATATCCCCCCCCCTTTTTTGTGCCTCTATTTCATCAAATTTTTGAATTAGATACGATAATGTAACCTCTGCCCAACTGTATTCAGGCATATATTCCCCCATAAAATACCGATCTTGCGACTTCTCCATCATATCCCAGGAATCGCATTCAACCATGTCACAGTTAATTGAATACATTCCCCGTCCTTTTTTTACAATGCCCTCTATTCCGCAGGACTCCAGTGTTTTTTTCAGCCGATGCCAGGCCATATGCACACTCTGCTTGGCAGCGGCATCTTCTTTATCCAATAAAAAATGAGCAAGCTGGGCAAGACTGACTTCTTTTCCTCCATGATCCACCAGAATCGCAAGAAGCTCCTTGGCTTTGCTGTTTGAAAAATAAATGGCCTTTCCTTTATAGTACAGATCAAATCCATCAAATGTTTTTATGTAAACCTTATTGCTTTCCTTTGAACTTATCTTTCTGTACATTTATCTTCCCCCTCGAAACCATTTCTACCCTTATATTAGCACCAAAAGATATATAGTTCCAGTAAAATATATGCTAAAAACCAAAAAATGTAAAAAGATCCGCAAAGCCTGATATACAGTTTCTGCGGATCTTTTTCATTTCTGTTTTCGGTTTTAAGACATCGAAGGGAAACTTATTTTTCTCCCTTCAAATACTCATGGATTCCTCTTGCTCCGGCCTTTCCTGCCTCCATGGCCAGAATTACCGTAGCTGCACCTGTCACAGCATCGCCTCCGGCATATACGCCTTCCTTTGTGGTCTTGCCGTTGTTTTCATCAGCGATGATACACTTCCACTTGTTTGTCTCCAGCCCTTCTGTAGTGGATGAGATCAGCGGGTTGGGGGATGTTCCCAGGGACATGATGACCGTATCTACATCAATGGTGTAGTCCGATCCTTCTACCTCTACCGGTCTGCGGCGTCCGGAAGCATCGGGCTCGCCAAGCTCCATCCTGCGCACGACCATACCGGTTACCCAGTCATTTTCATCAGTCAGAATCTCTACCGGGTTGGTGAGAAGATCAAACTGTACTCCCTCCTCCTTTGCGTGGTGTACCTCTTCCACACGGGCGGGAAGCTCAGCCTCGCTTCTTCTGTATACGATGTGAACCTCAGCTCCCAGACGAAGTGCAGTTCTTGCCGCGTCCATGGCTACGTTTCCGCCGCCTACTACGGCTACCTTTTTGCCGAGGAAAATGGGGGTGTCATAGTCATCTCTGAAGGCCTTCATCAGGTTGCTTCTGGTCAGATATTCATTTGCGGAAAATACGCCGTTTGCATTTTCACCGGGGATACCCATGAACTTGGGAAGTCCTGCGCCGGAACCGATAAATACGGCCTTAAAGCCCTCTTCCTCCATCAGTTCGTCGATGGTGACAGACTTTCCGATGATCACATCCGTTTCAATCTTTACGCCCAGCTTCTTTACGTTTTCAATCTCAGGGCGCACAACCCTTGTCTTTGGCAAACGGAATTCAGGAATGCCATAGGTCAGTACGCCGCCAGCCTCGTGAAGGGCCTCAAAAATAGTTACCTCATAGCCCATCTTTGCCAGGTCTCCGGCGCAGGTCAGGCCAGAAGGACCGGAACCAATTACGGCAATTCGGATGCCGTTGGTTTTCTCTGGCTTTGCAGGAACAACACCGTTTTCTCTGGACCAGTCAGCCACAAAGCGCTCCAGCTTTCCGATGGAAACCGGCTCGCCCTTGATACCGCGGATACATTTTCCCTCGCACTGGCTTTCCTGAGGGCAGACGCGGCCGCAGACGGCGGGAAGGGCACTGGACTCTGCGATGGTCGCTGACGCTTCAGAGAATTTCCCCTCTTTGACCTCTGAAATGAATTTTGGAATATTGATGGATACAGGACAGCCCTTTACACACTGGGCGTTCCTGCAGTTTAAGCAGCGGGCTGCCTCCTCCTGCGCCTCTTCCTGTGTATAGCCAAGGCAGACCTCTTCAAAATTCGTGGCTCTTACCTTTGGCTCCTGCTCTCTGATCGGTACTCTTTTTAATACGTCCATTATTCTTCACCTCCGCAGTTTCCGCAGCCGCCATGATGGGTTGCGCCTTCCTGAAGCTTGAGCGCTGCTCTGCCTTCTTCTGTCTTATACATCTGCTGACGCTTCATTGCCTGGTCAAAGTCTACCAGATGGCCGTCAAATTCCGGTCCGTCTACACAGGCAAACTTCACTTCTCCTCCAACAGTCACGCGGCAGGCACCGCACATACCGGTTCCGTCTACCATAATGGGGTTTAAGCTGACAATGGTGGGGATTCCCAGCTCTTTTGTAAGCTTACATACGAATTTCATCATGATCATGGGGCCGATGGCTACGCAGACATCATACTTCCTGCCCTGGTTTTCCACCAGATCCTTAATGACCTCTGTTACCATGCCCTTGCGCTCGTAGGAGCCGTCATCGGTAGTCACATAGAGGTTTCCTGCAGCGGCACGCAGCTCGTCCTCCAGGATCAGCAGATCCTTTGTCTTGGATCCCTCGATGACATCCACATCAATTCCATGCTCACGCATCCATTTTACCTGGGGATATACGGGAGCGGAACCTACGCCTCCTGCCACGAAGAGGTATTTTCTCTTCTTTACTTCCTCGATATCTTCCTTTACAAACTCGGAAGGCTGTCCCAGGGGGCCTACGAAATCCTGGAAGTAATCCCCGGCCTTTAACTCTGCCATGCGCAGGGTAGATGCTCCTACTGTCTGGAATACGATGGTGACCAGTCCCTTTGCACGGTCAAAATCGCAGATGGTTAACGGGATACGCTCTCCCACCTCGTCAATCTTTACAATAACAAATTCTCCCGGCTGACAGGCTCTTGCCACTCTGGGCGCTTCTACGTCCATCAGATAAATCTTGTCCGCCAGGCACTCCGCCTTAACGATTTTGTACATGATTCTCCTCCTCATTTTTGCTTATGTGTCTCGGATCTGCCGGAACGCGATGCCGGATTTTTCTGACATCAGGCTCCTCTTTTTCACCATTCCGAAAGCACGCGTAATTTATAGATCCAGCCCGGCGGTTTTATTCGATCCGGATGCTGTAGCTCTTCTCCCAGGTTCCCCAGGCATTAAGTTTCTGAATCCCCGGCCGGTCCTTTAATTCTCCTGCATAGCCGTCAGGAGCGCAGATGCCGTACCATGGCTCCAGGCATACGAAAGGATGGGTGGCCTCCATGGTCCACACTCCCAGGTAGGGGAAACCGCCGCAGCTGACGGTTACATAGGGCTTTCCATCCACCAGCAGGCCGACGCTTGAAACCTGTCCGTCATCAAACATATAGGTAAGCGCTGCATCGAAAAATCCCTTCGTAATGGGAACCTGTCCGTCTTTCAGCTGCAGAGTCCCGCTGCGGCGCTCCTCCTGGTATCCGTTTTCATTGGGCGCCAGATAATGAAGCTGCTGTGCAGACTCTTCTGCCCCGGATCCCTCTTTATTAAAACTTAGCGTATAATCATAGATTGTCTTTCCCTGGGGCGTCTGAAAGGCCGGGTGGCCTCCGATCATGAACAGCAGTTCCCCGGAATCAGGATTAACCACTCTCCATATAACCTCAATGACCCGTCCCGTCAGGCGGTGCCCTACCTCCAGTTCAAAATGGAAGGGATAGACCGCATACGTCTTTGGCGTGTCCTTTAACCGATACCAGCATTCATCCATATCGCATAGCACAGGCTCAAACTCCATATCTCTGGCAAAGCCATGGGGCATGATCTCATACTCCGTACCATCGCAGAGATATTTTCCCTCAAAACTCTTTCCCACAAAGGGGAAAAGGATCGGCGCATGGCGGCCCCATACAGACGGGTCGGCCTTCCACAGAATTTCCCTGCCTGCTTTCTTATCGTAAATCCCTGTCAGCTCTGCGCCGCGGCGGTCTATTGTAACCAAAAGTTCTTCATTTTCCAGTGTAAACACACTGCCGTCCTGCTTCATAAGACTACCCCCATTTCCGCTCTCAGCGTCCTTTATGGACGCTGCTGCAAACCTGCTGTTTTCACACAAAAATCATCTTATCATTTTCTGCCGGATGTTACAACTGTTTTTACACAATATCTGTGCTCCTCTTTGTTCTCACATAGCGGCAGAAGGTATAACAAAGGTCAAAATAGGTCTGTTCCTCCCCTTCCTGGGCCAGCACCCACTCCGGGCTCTGATCCAGGTTTATGGGAAACCTCATATCCGCGTCATACGCATAGTCGATACGAGTCAGGTGAATGGTATCGCAGCAGGGCAGAAACTGTTTGAAAATACTGCCGCCACCGATCACATAAATATCCCCAGAAGGGATATCCCGCAGTCTATCCAGAGCTTCCTGCATATTTCTGCATACCTCTGCACCCCTTATCTTAAACGAAGGATCCTCCGACAGGACAAGGTTCGTCCGTCCTCCCAGAGGCTGGCCCCCCGGAAGGGTTTCCAGGGTTCTGCGTCCCATAACTACGGTCTTGCCTGCTGTTTCCTTCAGCAAAAGCTGACGTTCTGCAGGAATGGTCACCAGCGGCCTTCCGTTCTTCCCGATAGCCCAGTTCTTATCTGCCGATACCAGAAAATTCATCGCGTGCCTCCCATCTGCTCATAGAGTCGAAATTCATAGCGGATTCCATGATCCTCTCCTTCTCCCAGGACACGGGCCAGCCGCCAGCCTGGTTCTTTATCCAGATCAGGCAGTGCGGTATCTGCCGGAAAAGCCTTGAAAATATGGGTGATATAGGCTTTTTTACAGTATGGAAGAAATTCCCGGTAGATCATGCCTCCGCCAATGATGAATATATCGTCGTTTCCATACTGTGTCAGATACTCCAGTGTTTCCTCCACGCTCCTGCAGATCACAACGTCCTCCGGAGCGCTCAGGCCGCTCTTTGTGAGAACCACATTAACACGGTTTTTTAACGGCTTGCCGCCTGGAAAACTCTCCAGTGTCCTGCGTCCCATGACAACTACCCGGCCTTTGGTCGTTTCTCTGAAAAACTTCATATCCCCTGGAAGATGGGCTAAAAGGCCGCCGTCTTTTCCGATGGCCCAGTTTTCATCTGCTGCTGCAATAAGATTCATATCGCGTCTCTCCTGTATTTCAATCGCATTCTTATGACCGATTATAGCATGGGTGCGGGTAAATGAAAAGGCGCGCCGGGATATTTCACACAATTTCCCGGCGCGCCGAACGATCCTGCTTTATAATACGTTTTAGATCCTTCCCTGTCTGCGCTTTTCTTCATAGTCTTTAAGAGCAGCCAAAGCTTTTCCTGCCATGGGGTACAGGGCGATGAGGTTAAAGATAGTCATCAGTCCTACGCCAACGTCTCCCAGATCCCATACAACGGTATAGGCAGTCAGTCCGCCCACAAAGAGCATGATGAGCGCCAGCACCTTGTATGCTGTCTGAGCCGCCCAGCTGTCTCCAAACAGATATGATACGTTGGAACGGGCATAGTAGAGGATTCCTAAAAATGTGGAAAAGCTGAACAGCCACAGAATTACTGCAATGAAGATAATTCCAAAGGAACCAAGGTGGTATCCCATGGCCGCCTGCAGCAGATCCATTCCCTCCAGGGAGCCTGTTACCTGCTCTGGAGCCAGAAGCATTAAGAAGGCGGTACAGCTGCAGATAACGATCGTATCAATGAATACGCCCAGCGCCTGTGCCAGCCCCACCTTGGCCGGATGGTCTGTCACAGCGGCCGCTGCGGCACAGGGAGCCGACCCGCTGCCTGCTTCATTGGAAAAAAGCCCTCGTTTTACGCCGTTCATAATCACAGCTCCTATTCCTCCTGCCACTGCCTGGCGCAGCCCGAAGGCCTCTGAGAAGATACGCTGAAACACAGAGGGAATCTGCTGGAAATTCAGAACGATCACTGCCACTGTGATCAGAAGATACAGCCCAGCCATCACCGGCACCATCACATCCAGAGCCTTTACGGTCGCGTTTTTGCGCAGAACGATCACTGCGCCAAGAATCACCAGGACGATGGTGCTGTAAAGGGGCGGTATGTGAAACGCATTTTTGAAGGCAGATGCCACGGAATTACTGATAACCTGGCTGATTCCGCACCAGCAGATCAAGCCGGATAAGGCAAACAGCACCGATAAGGGCATCCATCTCTTCTTTTTATCCTTTTTCTCGAAAAATTTGTGCATATAGTAGGCAGGGCCGCCCCGATAGCCGCCGTAAAGAGGATCTTCCTCTTTATAAAGCTGAGCCAGCGTGGCTTCAATAAACGCGGTGGTTGAGCCTAAAAGGGCTGTGACCCACATCCAGAACACGGCACCTGCGCCGCCGGCGGAAATGGCCGCCACTACGCCTACCAGATTTCCCATTCCCACACGGGTAGCGGTAGACACGATCAGCGTCTGACACGCTGAAAGCGCCGTTGTCTCTCCATCCTTTTTCTCCAAAGTTACCCGCACCATGTCTTTAAACAGACGCAGGGAAAGAAAACGTGTGCGCAGCGTAAAATAAATTCCCGTAGGAATCAGCAGCAGCACCAGAAGCGAAAAGCGGATACTTGCGCCTCCCGGCAAAGGCAGCGTGAGCAGATCCCCCCATAAAAACCGGTAAACTGTTTCAATTACTGTAACCATGATTGTTTGCCACTCCTTCTCCTTTGTTCAGACCGTACCTGCGGCCTGCCCCTCTCCATATTTCAGGGGATGGATTTTTACTTCATATTAGTATATAATAATTATCATCATTTGTAAAATTGATACTTTAAATTATATTGATCTATTTTTTCGATTGTAAGCAGGCTGCCTCACACAGCAAACCATGGGAGGAAAATATGGGTGTTGATATGAAAAATATGGAAACCTTTATTCAGGTAGCGGAGCTGTGCAGCTTTACAAAAGCGGCAAAAAAGCTGGGGTATTCACAGTCCACTGTATCGTTCCAGATCCGGCAGCTGGAGGAGGATCTGAAGGTGCAGCTTTTAGAGCGCATCAACCATACCGTAGCGCTGACAGAAGCCGGACGCAAGGTTCTGGACTATGCCCATCAGCTAGACCGGCTGACCATGAATATGAGAAAGGAACTTAAGCCTCAGCCTTTCATAACCGGACACATCCGCATCGCCATGGCAGATTCCCTGGCCTGCTGGATCCTCCAGGATCACTTTGAGGCTTTCCGCAGAGAGCAGCCGGGAATCACACTGAAGCTCATGACGGCCAGCACGCAGGAAATGTTCCGGCTTCTGAACCAGAATGAGGCAGATCTGGTGTACACTCTTGATCAGCATTTTTATAACAGCGATTATATAATCGCAGACGAAGAGCAGATCGAGGCCCATTTTGTAGCGGCCCCTGATTTCCTTCCTGTTTCGTCCCGCCGTGTGCCAGTCCGGGAATTGATTCAGTTCCCCTTTCTCCTGACAGAAAAGGGCATGAGCTACCGCCGTCTGATGGATGAGCACCTGGCTCAGCTCTCCTTGGAGGTGCGTCCTGTTCTAGAATTCGGCAGCGCCGACCTTCTGTGCCGCCTTGTGACCCAGGGAGCCGGGATTTCCTTTCTTCCTGACTATGTAACAGAACCAGCGCTGCTGGAAGGGCGGCTGATACGGCTGGAGGTACCTGACTTTGCCCCCCAGCTGTGGCGTCAGCTTCTGTATCACCGGGATAAATGGGTCTCCCCGGCCATGCAGGCAGTCATCGGGTATTTTTCCGGCAAATCCCCTGCACCTGACAGCAGGGATCCTCATATGCTGTCATAGATCACTCCTTCAGGAGATTTTGCCATGAATCAGTCTGCAGCTGCTACACCGGGCGATCAGTTCGCTCAAATCCTGCGTTTTGGCACCCCTGCCGCTCTGGCCTGGGTCCACGGAAATACTTCCTTTGCCCCCGCCCTAAGCGGAGTGGTGCGCTTTTATGACACGCCTTATGGAGGCGTCCTGGTTGAAGGTGAGTTTTTCCAGCTTCCCAATAAGGGCATTTTGGGCTCTACCGCTTTTTATGCCATGCATATCCACGAAAACGGGGATTGCTCCGCTTCCTTTACCCACACAGGCGGACACTATAATCCTACCCATACGGAACATCCCTGGCACTCCGGGGATTTGCTGCCCATCATGGGAAATGAGGGCTATGGATGGATCGCCTTCTATGATAAGCGATTCACTGTGGCTGAAATTCTGGGACGTTCCCTGGTTCTCCACCTGAATGCAGATGACTTTACCAGCCAGCCGTCCGGAAATTCCGGGATGATCATAGGATGCGGAATTGTGAGAAAGTATACGCCCTAAATGCAACAATACCGCAGGACAGAGAACGTTTCCCGTTCTTTTTCTGCGGTATTTCTGTTGATAAACTGATTTTCCTGAAACGTCTTTTCTATGAGCGGGCCGTCTGTCTGTTTGGCTCCTGCTTTACTGCTCCCATGCTCCGTCCTTATTTACAAAATAATGATCCGGCGTCTGCTCCTGACGGTACATGGAGCCGTAAGGGCGCTTTTTATTTTCATAATACCAGTATCCGTCCTCCTTCCGAAAGTAGGTCTGCTCTGAGATGTCCTCCACCTCTGTAAAATAGTAATACGTTCCATCTACCTGTACCCAGCCGTCTCTCATAACGGCTGTTTCTGGATCAAGATAATACCACTTCCCATCCATTTTCTCAAAATACCAGCCTTTTTCAAGAACGCCTAAATTGCCATCAGATACATCATGGGTATGATACCATTTCCCATTATGACTTCTGATCCATCCAAACTCCATGATGCCCTCAGCATTAAACTTAAACCAGCTGAATCTTCCCTGCATATCCTTTCCATAGGGATTTTCAATAAACATCCAGCCGTTTTTAGGCGTGATATTTCCAGATGTTGCGTAGGTCCATTTATGACGGCCAGCATCCAAGAGCGTCCAGCGTCCGCCTCTGGAGCCATTAGCAAGACCGGGAACCGGATCGGAATAGATTCTGTCATTGCCTGCGCTGCGGCGTCCTGAAGCAGAGGTTGAACTGCTGTGTGAAAAACCGCCTGAGCCGTGCTTTCCTGGCTTATGCGGCTTTTGAGGCTGACTTGGTGAAACGATGTCCGGCTTATCCGGCTTTTGAGGCTGACTTGGAGAAGCAATGTCCGGCTTATGGGGCCTGTCTGGCTTTTGAGGCCTGTCCGGCTGTTCCGGACGCTCCGGCTCGCTTGGGGATGCAGTCCCCGGTTTCTTTTTTACACGGATTTCGACTCTGAAGTTCTTACTGCTTCCATCGGGATATATCACCTTTATTTTACCCGTATATTTTCCCGGTATATCCGTATCAATCTCCTCTTCCGTGACATCTTCCACCAGAGTTCCTTCTGGAAGTTCTTCCCAGTTAGAGATATTATCTGACAGGTCGATCTCTCCCCCCTGCTCTGTCTCCTCACGTTCTATTTTGGGCCGGTAAATTTCAGCATCCATTTTCTCAATTTCTGTTCCTGGATAAGAGCCGGCATCCTTGGGATCCGAACCCTTGGCTGTCTCCTCACTGTCCGCTGTGCCGTCTCCGTCATCATCCTCGTCTGCCCGGTCCGGTGTCCCGTCTCTGTCTGTATCCCGTTCTACGTTCACCGCCGCCATTACCTGTTTTTCCTGCTTTATGCCTTTATCCTCAAAAGTAACCTTTACAGGAATATACACCGTCTGGATCTCATAGTCTGCATGATCCTTATCCCCCCATATAAGATTCTCAGGTGTTCCCTTCAGAAAACCATTCTCATCTGCCAAAAGCCCGTTGGTCTCTTCAGACGCGATCACTGCCGCTGCTTCATTTGGTTCTGCCAGTTTCTGATTCGGTATCACTTCCATGCCCTCCACGGCATTTTGAACCAGCCGGATCGTCACCTTAAGCTCCTTTGCCCATACAGCAAACACTTCTCTGCTTCCATCCAGCTGCTCCAGAATATGAGGATCTGCCTCTAAAGCATCTGCCGAAGCCGCCCAGCCGGCAAATACATACCCGGTTCTTTCAGGACTTACTGGCGCTGTTATGGTCCCGCCGGCTATATTTTCTGTCCTGCTCTCTGCTGTCCCGTCTTCCCAGTTTCCTCCATTAGGATAGAAAATCACCTTTGCGGTGCCTGCACTGATCCTGTGTTCAGCGGCCGCTGTGTGCATACCATTGGGTGAAAAGGCTACAAGCAGAATCTGATCCCCATCCTGGAATATGCCTGCTGGTATTTCCATGGAAAATTCCCCGGTCATAATTGTTTCAAAGGGAATCACAGCCTGAGCCCTGGGATCGTCTGGATCGTATCCCAGACCGCCATTGATATATTTAAATGCTTTTACCACTGCGTTGCCTGCATTCTGATCCGTCACATCCAGATTTCTTTCAGGATGCCCCGGATGTTTGTAAACAGCCTTTGGAAGCCGGCCTGCGATGACTGCGTTTTGATCCGCTCTTACCGAAGAAACCTCTGTTTCCGGTTTTGAAACCAAATAATCCCCCGCATTTTTCGGATCTGTTTTATCCTCTGTCACTTCCCGGCCGTCAGGAACGCCGTCCCCATCTGTATCCGCATGATATGCATCCGTCCCCAATTCATCTTCCACAAAATCATATAACCCGTCCTTATCTGAGTCCAGAACGGTTAAAAAGCCATTAGAATATGAATTCTGCAGCCTTTTATTAGGCTTTTTTCCGTCCGGCTTTCTGATACCCAAAGAGGAATCGCTATGATCTACAAAGTCGGCTTCCAGCCAGGATTCGAAGTCGATTTCTCCTCCGCTGCTTTCCATATATCGGTTCAGCGCCTGTGCAAATTCCTCATTTGTCACCTGGTCTCTTAACGCATACTTAATAGCAAATGACCGCCTCTGCCCCAGAGCACCGTAAAAAATCTGGCTGTCCTGCAGTTTTCTCACCTCCGTGACCTTATCCCAGTCTGCATCGATGATGCTGAGACTGTCCGTATCCTTGGTAGAGATATGGCCATTTCCATCGGGATTCACAGTCAGCTTCACAGGCGCATCCTTCAGAAAATTACCCCGGGCATCCGATAGCCCCAGATATATCCGGTCAGTATCAATATACGGCAGCAATTCCTCTGGAATCACTTCATTGATATATAAGACCCAGCCGCTGTTTGACAGCAGAAAGTTCTGATTGGGCTTAAAAGAGGAAACAGAGTTAATTATGCGGTTCTTCCCGTCATAAATGACTGTCTTGGCGACAGGCCCTCTTGTAAAATTTCCATCTTTTGACTGCGTTCCGTCAGTCTCTAAAATATTACCGCCGGTTCCCAGATAAAATTCATTTCCCTCTGCTGTATTCTGAGGAAGTTGTGGTACATTAGGATTGTTTTTCAGAATAAAACCATTATCATTTCCGCCGATATCCGCCAGATTATCATTTCTCACCCACAGCGTCGTAAAGCGGAGCTTTTTATCGCCGAACCCCAGATCATCCAGACTTTTTCCGCCTTTGAGCACGATCTCAATTTCATGGTTAGTGACGGCGCCAATGATTCCGCTGGAAAATGTGCCGGTGTTAACAGGGACCTTCCACAATGCCCCTTCTGCTTCTTTTTCAAAATCCTGCCCATTGACTGAAACTGACTTAATATTCTCATAAAAATCGGAATCAAAAAAATTCAGGAGATATCTTCCTGTATAGGGGCCTCTGTCTGTATAACCCCAGGATGTTGATCCCTTTGCCCATTTCGTCACTCTCAGAATGACCTTATCTCCGTCGGACCGGAGGTAATCGGTTCTTGCGTAATCAAGCACCCCTTCTGTTTCCCCGTCGATCTCATAATGTATCTCCAAACCAGGTTCCTGATCTGAGAGAATCGTTGAAACAGCCGTTTCTCCCTCCATAGTCTGTGCATAGATACCTGTGGAAGCCATAAAAAAGCTGCAGCCAACCACACAGGAAACAATGCCAATCGTCCGTTTTCTCAGATAATACCTGGGCTGTTTTTCCATCCCTTTTCTTCTGATCCATTCTTTCATTTTATTCATCTGATCCATTTTTTGCCTTTCTTTAATCATTTTCCAGCCCATTATTTCATAATTGTTTTAAAAACGATTGTACATTATACTATTTCCATGTATAAATCAGCTTTTATTATCAGAAATCCTTTTGTTTTTCACGCTGCACTCATCTTAAATATAAATATTTTCTATATTTTTACAGTTTTATCATGTATTTTTCAGCAAACCGACGTATAAAACCTCTTTTTATTTGTTCAACGCTTGAATTGTCTTCACAATCCCCCTATAATATTAATATAGTTTTAACAGAAAGAAGGCCGGAGAAATGAATCACTTTCAGGAATCGTCTGTCATCCCGCCAGAGCAGTTCGACCAAACACAGCCAAGCAGTTCACAAATACGTATACCCCCTCAGGAGTCCATTGCCTGTGATCCCTTTGACCAGCTCAGGCTGATCAAGTCCATCCATGTAATATCCCATCTGCCGGTTCAGGTTTTTGACCACAGCATGAACCTGCGGCACTCATACGTTTCTGACCGGGTCTGGCTTCTCCCCTATGACTTTAGAAAATACTGCGGGAATGCCCCTGTAGATTCTTTTTTATTTTCCGGTATTCTGGAGGAAGTCTTTATCCGATATCCCTATCCGGACGGCACACTGATCATTGGTCCCCTCTCCACGGTCAAGCTGACGCCTGAAACCATTCAGACCAGAGTACAGAAGCTTATTTCAAATAAGAAAGTACATTCCCAGATGATGCAGTATCTAAGCCTTCTTCCAGTATTTTCACTTGGAGATGTTCGGGATTTTCTGATCCATCTTAACTTTCTGTTTCATAATGACGCAAAGTGCCCCTATTCCCATAAGCTGCATGAATTGGTAGACAAAAATCGTATTTCCCTGGAAACAGAAAAGCTGACAAACAGCAGTCTGCGTATGTTCCAGTCCGATTATTATACCTATACATATGAAAACAGGCTGCTTGATCTGGTACAGAAAGGGGATACCAAGCAGCTGCGCCAGCTTCTGTCCGGCACCAGCAGCAGCGTGGTTCCTTCCAACGCCTCCACACCGATTCGTTCTGAGAAGAATTATACGATCATTGTTCTAGAAAAGCTGTCTGAATACGCGATCCAGCAGGGGCACGAGGTATCGGAAATCTATCAGCTGAGGGATTTTTATATCAGAAAATTAGAGGAAAAGAGAGAACTTTTGGATGTACTTTATATCCGAGACTGTGCGATCATCCACTTTACAGAGCTGATGCACAATTTTATCAACGCAGGATATTCGCCTCTGGTTAAAGCAGTAATTCAGTACATCAGCCTGAATCTTTACGGCCCATTGAAGGTCAGGGATATTGTCCGGGAATTTTATATGTCTGAATCGTCGCTGCGCAGTAAATTCAAGAAGGAAACCGGACTCAACGTCATCGAATATATCCATAAGCGCAAGATCAATGAGTCCAAGCTCCTTCTGCGTTCAGGACTTGCTCCCATCGATGTCTCTACAGCGCTTAATTACTATGATTATGCCCATTTTCAGAGGACGTTTAAAAAGTATGTGGGCTGCTCTCCCAAGGATTTTCAAAAGAACAACAGCATCAATCTCTGGGAGCCGCAGCATAAAAGGGAACAGCCTGACCTTTCCAAATAAAACACATAAAAAACACGAAAGGAGAACACATCATGAGAAGCATTACCACACTGGATCTTCAGTATGCCCATCGTTTTTACGGATTTGGATGAGAGGCACAGTATCTTCACGGCCACACCGGCATCCTTACCATTGAGGTGGAGGACTCGGTTGAAGAGGGCGTCAATATGGTCTTCCCCTGTAATGAGATCAAAAAAACAGCCTGGGAGATGCTGCAGAATTTCGACCATGCTCTGATTCTGCGCCAGGACGACCCGCTGCTTCCTGCCATCCTGAAAGTTTATGAAGAGCAGGGAATTCGAAACGGAACGCCTGTAAACCGACAAAAAGGGCCTGCCTTTCAAACGGAACTGGCTACCGCCTACCCAGAATGTCGTCTTGTAGTCACTAAGGAAACCATGACTGTAGAGGGCATGATCCGAATCGTCTATGAACTTCTGAAAGACCGGCTGAACATCGCAAAGCTCACCTTCACCAGCGGTGTAAACGGTGCCGCACAGGAGTATCCTGTAAGCGCCCCGTACAAAAAGCGCTGTCCAAAATGCGGGATTCTGCTAAATGAAAATGGCAGCTGCCCCAAATGTGGGTATATGGCGCCGCGCGATTAGGGATTTTCAGATTCAGGAATCAGCAAACGTATTTCCGCTGTCTTTCTGACCATCTTACTCTGCCCCATAGCCTGATGCTCCCTTCTGATATGGGTGGTTGACGTGTTGAGATTAGTGCAGCATAGAGTATAGAAAGGTACAGCCAGACCCTTGCAGGTATGGCTTCCGCCTCTCTGCATAAATAAAGGCCTGCTGGCAAAAGTTCTGTTTCAGTCTTTTCCAACAGGTCTCTATTTTCTTTAAAAATACTTCTTGCTTCCCCAAAGATTACTCTTCTTCAGATCCAGATACTCATTATACGCCTTCTCAAGAATCTGCTTTTCATTGGAAAACTTCAGCAGATGGTAGGCCTCATAAAACTTATAGTATCCGGAGTCCAGAAAGTATTCTTCCCGCTGTGGTTTGCTGTAATAGCTGTCGGCCATCATCAGATACCAGTGTACGTCTTTCTCCACCACATCCTGAGGCGTGTTGAAGGTGTACTGGCTTTTGCCGATGTATTTGATGATGGAGGCGCTGACGCCGGTCTCTTCTTTTACCTCTCTCAGCGCCGTTTCCTTGTATTCCTCTCCAGCTTCTACGGTTCCTTTGGGAAGAACCCAGCCCTCGTACTTGTTCTTGTAATTTTTATACAGAACCAGGATCTTTCCTCGAAATATAACCACACCGCCGCAGCTCGTTGCCTCAATCATTGCAATCCCTCCTGGTTTTGGTGTGAACCTGACTGCTTTCTGCAGCCGTAACTGGTCTTAGTATACAACGTTTGGAAGGGATATGCAAGAATTTTCATGGCCCGCCCGCTTAAAGCTTCTTTAAAATTTCCTGCAGATCCAGCGTCTTTGTTCCGTCCTCCGCTTCAAAATAGGGGATTCCGATATAACCGTTTGCCTTGGCTTCATCAAACAGAGTGCAGTTGTCCCTCACCGCGAGAAATTCCTTCATATCTGCCAGACTGGCGGAAATATTTTTAAATTCCAGGTCAGCTCCCATCTCCTGCAGCTTGTAAATAGCATACAGAGCATCCTTACATAAATGGCTTCCAAACATGGTTACTTTCATTGTCTGATTCTCCTGTCTGTGTATTTTTTATCTTTATTTTAATCTATTTCTGCATATTTTTCCACTCGTCTTTTTCTCGATTCCTTTCATAATGTCCCTTTTTAACATCCTCTTGACAAAATCCGGTTTCGGATTTATACTGGCTTTTACAAAAACCGAAATCGGATTATAACTGCAAACAGTGCTCAGGGCGGCATATGACCCGCAGCAGGTGAATCTGCCCTGAACCTTACGCCATCACAAAGGAGAGCTGCCGCCATGTACAGACATTCTGCCAAGGAACAAAATATTCGCTTTAATCAGTTATACCGCCGTCAGTCCAATCTTTACCATACCTACGCCGCCGCCCATCACCTCTCGGATGCGGCATTTTCCATCCTCTACTGCCTCTGTGAAACCATACCAGAGGAGAGGGAAACCGCCCCGTATACCCAGCACGGACTGGCACAGCTTTGCAGTCTTCCCCGCCAGACGGTAAATTCTGCCATCAGCAGCCTGGTTCGCCAGGGTTATGTCCGTCTGCAGCAGCTTCCCGGTTCCGGAAATACCAAAGCGGTCTTTCTCACCGATGAGGGAGAGTCCCTCTGCCGCCATGTGATTGATCCGCTGATTGAGGCAGAGCAGCGGTCTCTCGCCCAGATGGGACACGAAGAGGTGGAGCTGTATCTGAGGTTTTCCCTTACGCAGCTGGATCTGTTTGAACAGGAACTGGCAGCTATTCTTCCTGATAAAAATGGAAGCAGCCGCCGGGATCATTTAAAAAATGAAGATGAAACAGGAGAATAAAACGACCTATGCGATACTTTTTACAATTCCTGAAACCATACCAAAAAACCTGCATCCTGATTTTTCTTACCGTCCTCCTGGACGTGGCCGGGGCGCTCCTGGTGCCTACCGTTACCGCCAATATGCTGAACCTGGCGGCTGCGGGAAGCGGGATCACCCCTATCCTGCATCAGGGACTGATCATGCTTATTATCTCCCTGTTAGCCGGTTTTGGCGCGCTGACGGGAAGCTTTCTCTGCGCACGCCTGTCTGCCAGACTGGGCCGTGATATGCGGGTGGCCGTCTATAAAAAAAGCCTGACATTTTCCGCAGCGGATTTCGAGCGCTTCGGCACAGCTTCCATGGTAACGCGAACCTTAAATGACATCAATTCCATCCAGAGCGCCTTTGTGATGTGCGTCCAGATGGTGCTTCCCGTACCGGTGATGTGTATTCTCGGAATCCTGTTCGCCTTCCGAATCCATCCTTATATGGGATATCTGGTGACTGCTGTAGTAATTCTTCTTCTGACCGCCGGTTTCTTTATCATCCGCCGGGCTGCCCCTATTTTCGAGCGCCTGCAAAGATTTCTGGACCGGGTCAACACGGTTCTGCGTGAAAATATTACCGGCGTCCGGGTAATCCGCGCCTTCGGAAAAGAGACCCATGAAGAAGGGCGTATGGGGCGCAGCTTTATGGACTATGCCCAGTCGGCCATACAGGCCAACCGCCTTTTTGCAGCCCTGGACAGCATTGCCACTCTGGCGATCAATCTGTCAGTTGCAGCTATCCTGTATACAGGGGGAAACCTGGCCGGCTCCGGCGCTATGGAAATCGGAGGCATTACGGCAGTGACGGAGTATGCTATCTGGATCCTGTTTTATATCATGATGGCCCAGATGGTAGTCATTATGGTTCCCAAGGCACTTGTCTGCATGGAACGAATGGCGGAGATTCTGTCATTGGAGCCTGAGATTCAGGATAAACCAGGTGCTTTATCCCCTTCTCTTCCATCCGATCAGGAGGGCCGCTTATGCTCCCCTGCGCCGGCCTCTGTCACAGAAAACGAAACTCCCGTCGTCTCCTTTTCAGACGCTACCTTCCGTTTCCCGGACGCAGATGAGGATACCCTGAGCCATCTGACTTTCCAGTGCAAAAAGGGCACTACCACTGCCATTATCGGCGGTACGGGAAGCGGAAAGTCCACCATCGCCAAGCTGATCCTGCGTTTCCATGACGTGACCGCCGGTCAGATTTCCCTTCTGGGAACGGACGTCAGGGACCTTCCACAAAAGGAACTTCGCAATTCTATCGCCTATGTACCTCAAAAGGCGTGGCTCTTTTCCGGCACCATCGAGGATAACCTGCGCTATGGAAATCCAGATGCCTCCAGGGAAGAGCTGCTTTGTGCCCTTGACACCGCTCAGTCCGGTTTTGTACGCCAGCTGCCCGACGGCCTTTCCTCCCATGTGGCACAGGGAGGCACCAACTTTTCCGGTGGGCAGAAACAGCGCCTTTCCATTGCCAGGGCGCTGGCTAAAAAAGCGGACCTCTATATTTTTGACGACAGCTTCTCAGCTCTTGATGCAAAGACAGACGCCGCCCTGCGCCATGCCCTGAAGGAAGCCACAAAGGAGGCTGCCGTACTGATTATCGCCCAGAAAGTCAGCACGATCCTTCACGCAGACCAGATCCTGGTATTGGAGGACGGCAAAGCGGCAGGCCTTGGCACCCACGCTGATTTAATGGAGCGCTGCCCCGTCTATAAGGATATTGTACGCTCCCAGATGCGGGATGCATGATGGGGCAGAACCTGAAAATTTTCGATAAACCTACAGGAGGTTCTTTCATTTTATGGAAAACGATCCGAATTATTTTGATACAGAAGTGTTTGAAGCAAAACATATGAAAAAGACCATTCTGCGCTTTATCCGCTCCATGGGAAGGCAGAAATGGCGGCTGACGGTGGTATTTATCTGCATTGCCTTTTATACCTATTTCACCGTCATGGCCCCCTTATACAGCGCCAACGTGGTGGACCTGATCTGGAATCAGATAAAAGCAAACCAGAATGCGGGCCACCCTTTCCGGATCACCTGGGAGCTGGGAGGAAGACAGCTTTTCCTGCTTCTTGTCATGTACCTTGCCTGCGGCGTTTTCTACACGCTCCAGAGCTTTCTCATGGCAGGCTTCGCGGAGAAATTAAACCTTCAGCTCAGGGAAGAGATCAGTCGGAAGTTAAACCGCCTGCCGCTCTCCTTCTTTGACCGCCAGCAGCCGGGAGCCATCATGAGCCGGGCCACCAATGATCTGGAAAAAATGTCCGAGGCCCTTCAGACCGGCCTTCTGCGCCTGTTTATGGCTGTAGGCACCATCATTGGCTCTCTGGTCATCATGGCTGCCTTTGACCTGCTTTTTTCCCCCGCTTTTTCTTGATGGCGCCACCGCCGTTTTCCTGGTGTTTACGGCGATTTCTCTGCTGGCGGCCAGGGCTGCCTCCCGGCAGACCCTGCGCTATGCCAGCAGGCGTCAGGACTGCACTGGACGGCTCAACGGCCTCATCGAGGAAGCCTATAGCGGACGTATGCTGATAAAGGCCTTTAACCGGGAGGAGGAAAGTCTGGCTCAGATCGAACGGGCCGCCATAGAACTGGCCGATGCCTCTGAAAAAACGGACTGGATCACAGGCGCCATCAATCCCGGCATCCGCATCATCAACCGGGGCGGCCAGGTTGCCATCGCCGTCCTGGGAGGTTTTATGCTCCTGAAAGGCCATCTGACCCCCGGACGGTTCCAGGCGTTTTTCCAGTACGCCAACCAGGCCGGCGAACCCATTACTGAGCTGTCCTATATGATCAACTCCCTCCAGTCGGCTCTGGCATCCGTAGAGCGGGTCTATGAGCTTTTGGATGAAGAGGAAATTTCCCCTGATCCCGAAACGCCTCTTTTACTGCCCCGGCCAAAAGGGGATGTGGACTTTTCCCATATCCGTTTTGGCTACGATCCCAGCAGGCCTCTTATGAAGGATGTAAGCTTTTCTGTCAAAGCAGGACAGAAGATCGCCATTGTGGGATCTACCGGAGCGGGAAAGACCACTCTTATCAACCTTCTGATGCGCTTTTATGACATCGGAGGCGGAAAAATCTCCCTGGACGGCACAGATACCAGAGACTTAAGCCGCAGAGGGCTTCGGCAGGCCTTTGGCATGGTTCTTCAGGATACCTGGCTGTTTGAGGGCACCATCGCGGAAAATATCGCCTATGGAAAGTCCGATGCCTCCAGGGATGAGATTATCGCCGCCGCTAAAGCCGCAAGGGCGGATTTCTTCATCCGCACCCTTCCAAAAGGCTATGATACTGTCCTTGGAAATGACGCGGAAAACATTTCCATCGGCCAGCGCCAGCTTCTTACCATTGCCAGAGTCATGCTCTGCGATCCCGCAATCCTGATTCTGGATGAGGCTACCTCTTCCGTAGATACACGCACAGAAATGGAAATCGGCCGGGCCATGAATACGCTGATGAAGGGCCGCACTACCTTTGTGATCGCCCACCGCCTTTCCACCATCATAGATGCAGATCTGATCCTTGTAATGCAGAACGGCACCATCATTGAGCAGGGAGACCACAAACGCCTCCTGCAGACAGGAGGCGCTTATGCGGAATTATATAACAGTCAGTTTGCTTAGATCACTGGTTTAATCCCTTAAAGATCTTTTCAGCCGTCACAGGCAGTTCCCGAATGCGGACGCCTGTGGCGTTGTATACTGCATTGGCAATAGCCGGGGACGGAGTGTTGATCACGATCTCGCCGATAGACTTGGCGCCAAAGGGGCCTGTGGGTTCGTAGCTGCACTCAAACTCCACCTGAACGTTTCCAATATCCAGACGGCTTGGAAGCTTATACTGCATCAGGGAGTTTTCGCATACATGGCCGTTTTTTAAGTAGGTTACATCCTCATAAAGAGCCATTCCGATTCCCTGAACCAGACCGCCCTCCGTCTGGACTCTGACCAGATTTTCGTTTAACGGAGTACCGCAGTCTACGGCAGCCACAAA
>OBWJ01000136.1_pt1 | contig 75436 bp, 73 predicted proteins | sample 1495181 | NCBI WGS metagenome assembly OBWJ01 (sample SAMEA2580041, study PRJEB22360) | human gut metagenome
CCGCCATATCGCGGATGCAGTTGAAGTCCTGCCGTACCTGCGAAGCGGTGGTGCCCATCTGAGCAGCCAGCTCGCGGGAGGAAATGCTGTTGATGCCGTCCGCCTGCAGAGAGCACAGATAGCGGTAATATTTGGGAAGACGCTTGATAACGGGAAGCGAAGCCCTTGCAGGAGTGTTCATAGAATACTTTCTCCTTTCGCTCTATTGCAGTACTTGCCGCAGCTGCCTGCTTTACAGATGCGGCACAGAGAAACCCCGATCCGTTTACGGGTTCATATTGCAGATATTACAGTCAATTATTTAAAGTATACTGCACCGATGGAGAATGTCAAATCATTCTCAAAAAAATTTTATGAAATGTTACCGCTTTTTTGCTGCAGCGGGTCTGCATAGCCCGGCACAGGCTGGGGAATGCTGACAAAAAACGCAGGAGGAAAGCATATGAACGATGAAACGCAGCAGACCGATGCGCGTCGGCTGGAAAAAGAAGAGATCGAGGATCTGGGCACGGTCACGCTGGCCCGCGGGGAGCATGTGATCCACTGCCTGACCGTCATCGGCCAGATCGAAGGCCATTCGGAAGCGCCGCAGGGCCAGAAGACCACGAAGTATGAGCATGTCATCCCGCAGCTGGTGGCCGCGCAGGAAGACCCCCGCATCGAGGGCCTGCTGGTGTTGCTGAACACGGTAGGCGGGGATGTGGAAGCGGGCCTTGCGCTGGCGGAGCTGATCGCCAGCGTGTCCAAACCCAGTGCAACGCTTGTGCTGGGCGGCGGGCACTCCATCGGTATCCCGCTTGCCGTCAGCGCCCGGCGCAGTTTCATCGTGCCCACAGCCACCATGACCGTGCACCCGGTGCGGCATTCCGGTGTCATTCTGGGGGTGCCGCAGACCATGCGCAGCTTTGAGCAGATGCAGCAGCGCATCACCGGCTTTGTGGCGGCCCACAGCGGCATGACCGAAAAACGCTACACCGACCTGATGCTCCACACCGGCGAGCTGGTGATGGACATGGGCACCGTGCTGGATGGACGCCGGGCCGTGAAGGAAAAGCTCATTGATGAGCTGGGCGGGCTTTCGGATGCGCTGGCGTGGCTGTATAAAGAGATTGAACGCAAATGAAGGCCGATTTTGTACAACAATAGGTTTGCCATTTCCTTCCCTGCGTGGTACAATAATAAAATCAAATAGTGTGTCTACTACAAACGCGGGGAACAAAGAAACATGGCAACAAAAAAACGTAAAACGACAACACGGCGCGCAGCATCACGCAAAAAACGCGCCGAACAGCGGCTTCCGGCGGGGCTTGGCACCCTGTTTGCAGGCCTTTTGCTGGTGGTGCTGGCCTTTGTGGAGGGAGATTCGGCATGGAAGGCCCTGCACGATGTGCTGTTCGGACTTTTTGGCTGCGGCAGTTTTGTGCTGGGCGCGGCAGTGTGCTGCCTTGCTGTGCAGTATACCCGGGGCGAAGACCTTCTGCCCAAGATCTTCAAGCTGGTTCTTGGGCTGGTGTTTGCCTGCGGCACGGTGATCGTTTTTTCCGATATCCAGCCGCAGGGCATGTCGGCATTCCAGATGACAGCTGCCTGCTACGCAAACGGCGTGAATGCATGGATCGGCGGCGGTGCGTTGGGCGCACTGCTGGGCGGCAGCCTGCTGCTGCTGTGCGGACGGCCTGCGGCAACCCTTATCATGATCGTGCTGGCACTGTGTGTCAGCCTGTACATTTTTGATCTGACCCCGGCAGAGGTGTGGCAATGGCTGTGCGCTGCGTTTGGCGGCGTGCACGCAAAGGGTGCGGCCATGGCGCAGCAGAGCGCAGCCCGCCGCGCTGAACGTGCCGCTGCCCGCGCGGCAGAAGCCGAGGCTGAGGAAGACTACGACGAAGCAGAAGATGAATACCGGGATGAGGAAGATGCCGAAGAGGAGATGGAAACTTCGGCTTTCCGCATCGGTGTGCCGGACTGGCTGAACGGCATCCGCCACTGGGGCCACAAGGTGACCGAAGAGATGGAGGCGGAGGAGCCGGAGGTCGCCCCGCAGCCGGAGCCGCCCGCAGATACTTCCGGCCAGCCGCTTGCCCAGCCGGAGCCTGCCGCCCCGGCCATCACGCCGGTGCAGGTACGGGTATCCCGGCCCCGGGCTTCCTTTGACGTAGACCTTGGTCCCGACCACACTGAGGTGAAGGAGGGCGGCAGCGAGCCCATCGAGCCGCTCATCGTGGGCCCGGGCGGCACCTTTGGGCAGAACCCGCTGCGCCCGGCCCCCAGACCTGCCCCGCAGCCCATCGTACAGGACGCAGTGGAGACCGATGCATCTGATTTCTTTGCAAAGGCTGCACAGCCGGTGCAGCCTGCGGCAGCGGAAAGCTTTGATACTCCGGTCATGACCCCGGCAATGCCGACGGCCCAGCCGGAAAGCCCGGCAGCGGCAGTCACGCCGGAGATGCCCGCCGTGCCCATCCAGCCCGCAGTCCCGGCGGCACCCGCCCGGGTGAGCGCCGAAAACGCCGTTGCCATGCGCGGCACACCCGACGAGGACGGCTGGATCAGCATTACCAGCGAACCGGTGGAGGAAAAGGATATCAGCACGCTGGTGGCAGCGGCAATGGAAAAGCCTGCCGCTTCCGAGCAGGCCGCGGCAGCGGCCCCTGTGGACGAGACCGAACCGGTGGATACTTATCAGTACCAGTATCCGCCCATTGAGCTGTTTGAAAAATCGCAGGACGAGACCGACCCCGGCGCGCAGGAAGAGCTGAAAGCCAACGCCCAGAAGCTGGTGGACACGCTGGAAAGCTTTGGCGTGCGCACCCGTGTGCTGGATATCTCCCGGGGCCCCTCCGTCACCCGGTACGAAGTGCAGCCCATGGCGGGTGTCAAGATCAGCCGCATCACCTCGCTGGCAGACGATATCGCCCTGAACCTTGCGGTGGCGGACGTGCGTATGGAAGCACCCATCCCCGGCAAGCCTGCCGTGGGCATTGAGGTGCCCAACCACAAAAAGACCCCGGTGTATATCCGCAGCGTGTTCGAGAGCCAGAGCTTTTTGCGCATGACCTCACCTCTGGGCATTGCGCTTGGCAAGGACATTGCCGGTGTGGCACAGGTGGCAGACCTGTGCAAGATGCCCCATCTGCTCATTGCAGGCAGCACCGGCAGCGGTAAATCCGTGTGCGTGAACAGCATCATCATGAGCCTGCTGTTCCGCTCCAGCCCGGAGGACGTGAAGCTGCTGCTGATCGACCCCAAGGTGGTGGAGCTGGCCGAGTACAACGGCATTCCCCACCTGCTGATGCCGGTGGTCACCGAGCCGAAAAAGGCCGCAGGTGCCCTTGGCAGCGCGGTGCAGGAGATGGAGCGCCGCTATCATCTGTTTGCAGAGAACAATGTGCGCGACATCAAGTCTTTCAACAAGCTGGCCGCAGAACGGCCTGATCTGGAAAAGATGCCCTACATCGCCATTATCATCGACGAGCTGGCCGATCTGATGATGGTGGTGGGCAAGGATGTGGAGGACTCCATCTGTCGCATCGCCCAGAAGGCCCGCGCCGCCGGTATGCACCTGATCGTAGCCACCCAGCGCCCCAGCGTGGACGTGATCACCGGCCTGATCAAGGCCAATATCCCCAGCCGCATCGCGTTTGCAGTGTCCAGTCAGGTGGACAGCCGCACTATTCTGGACGGCTCCGGTGCCGAAAAGCTGCTGGGCATGGGTGATATGCTGTTCATGCCCGTGGGTGCGCCCAAGCCTACCCGTATTCAGGGCACCTTCGTGCGGGATGAGGAGATCAGCCGTGTGCTGGACTTCATCAAGCAGAGCGGCACCGTGCAGTATGACGAAGCCATGATCGAAGCCATGGAAAAGCACGCCATTCAGGACGGCAAGAAGGGCAGCGGCGGCGCGGACTCCGACGAGGATCCCGATACCGACCCGATGTTCAAGCAGGCCGTGGAGGTGGTCATCGATGCCGGTCAGGCCTCCACCAGCCTTTTGCAGCGCCGCTGCAAGCTGGGCTACGCCCGCGCGGCCCGTATCATGGACGAGATGGAACAAAAAGGCATCATCGGACCCTACGAGGGTGCCAAGCCCCGTGCAGTGCTCATCAGCCGCCAGCAGTGGATCGAACAGCAGATGAACCAACCGGAGGAATGACCCTCTCAGGCGCTGACGCGCCAGCTCTCCCGAAGGGCGAGCTTTATGAGTGGGTAAGATATCGTCTGCCTTCAAAGAAAAACTGGATGAAAAGATGCAAAAGGCTCCCCCATCGGGGGAGCTGGCAACGCCGCAAGGCGTTGCCTGAGAGGGTTTAACAATAAAAGGAGCATTATGGACAACTCTTCCCCAAAGATCTACACCGAATTTCTTCCCATCAGCCGGGCCGATATGGAGGCCCGCGGGTGGGAGCAGCTGGACTTTGTGGTGGTGGGCGGCGACGCCTATGTGGACCACCCCAGCTTTGGCACTGCCATCATCAGCCGCCTGCTGGAAGCCGAGGGCTATAAGATCGGCGTGCTGGCCCAGCCACGCTACACCGACTGCGAGGACTTCAAGCGGTTCGGCAAGCCGAAGTACGGCTTCTTCATCGGCGGCGGCAACGTGGACAGCATGGTCAGCCACTATTCCGTGGCAAAGATCCCCCGCGCCGAGGACGAATACTCCCCCGGCGGCAAGGGCGGCGCACGCCCGGACCGCAGCGCCACCGTGTACACCCGCCTTGCCAAGCAGGCCTATCCCGACCTGCCGGTGATCTTAGGCGGTCTGGAAGCTTCTCTGCGCCGCTTTGCCCACTATGACTACTGGCTGGACACTGTGCTGCCCAGCATTGCCGAGGATTCCGGCGCGGACATCATCAGCTTTGGCATGGGTGAGCACCAGACCGTGGAGATCGCCCGCCGCCTTGCCGCCGGGGAGCCGGTGGAGAGCATCACGGACGTGGACGGCACCTGTTACATGACCGATTTCGACCATCTGCCCGAGCGCTACGTGGAGTGCGCAGGCTTTAAAAAGGTGGCGTCGGATAAGACGGCGTATGCCAAGGCCTGCCGCATCCAGATGGACAATCAGGACGTGGTCAGCGGCCAGATCATCGTGCAGAAGCAGAGCGAGAAGTATCTGGTGCAGAACATCCCCGCAAAGCCGCTGGTGCGCGGGGAGCTGGACAAGGTCTACGCCCTGCCCTACACCCGCCGTTACCACCCCATCTACGAGAGCATGGGCGGCGTGCCCGCCATCCGTGAGGTGCAGTTCTCCATCATCCAGAACCGCGGCTGCTTTGGCGGCTGCAACTTCTGCGCCATCCAGCTGCATCAGGGCCGCCGTGTCACCAGCCGCAGCGCGGACAGCATCGTGGCAGAAGCCGAGCGCATGACCCACGAGCCGGATTTCAAGGGCTACATCCACGATGTGGGCGGCCCCACCGCAAACTTCCGCTTTCCCTCCTGCCGGGAGCAGATGCTGCGGGGCATGTGCACCGGCGGCAAGCACTGTCTTGCCCCCACCACCTGCTCCCACATGATCGTGGACCACAGCGACTACCTGAAGATCCTGCGCCGGGTGCGGGAGCTGCCGGGCGTGAAAAAGGTGTTCATCCGCAGCGGTATCCGGTTCGACTACCTGATGGCCGACCCGGACGATACCTTCTTCAAGGAACTGGTAGAGTACCATGTGTCCGGCCAGCTGAAGGTGGCTCCGGAGCACTGTGCCCCCAACACGCTGGCCTACATGGGCAAGCCGCCCATCGAGACCTTCAACAAGTTCAAGGATAAATTCTATGAGCTGAGCAAAAAGGCCGGCAAAAAGCAGTATCTGGTGCCCTATCTGATGTCCAGTCACCCGGGCAGCACCCTCAAGGATGCGGTCTATCTGGCAGAATATCTTTATAAAAACCACATGCGCCCGGAACAGGTGCAGGATTTTTACCCCACCCCCGGCACTGTGAGCACCTGCATGTTCTACACCGGCCTTGACCCCTACACCCTGAAGCCGGTGTTTGTGGAAAAGACCCCCGAGGGCAAGGCGCTGCAGCGGGCGCTGCTGCAATACTACGAGCCTCGCAACGCCGAGAAGGTAGTCAAGGCGCTGAAGATGACCCACCGGGAGGACCTGATCCCCCTGCTGGTGCCCGCCGCAGGCCGCCGCGCCGTGCAGCGCTCTGCCCGCCGGGCCGAAGCCGCCGATGTGACGATCCACAATGACGGCACCTATACGGTGCGCCCGAACCAGAAGGGCCATAACGGCAAGCCTGCCCACGGCCAGAGCCGTGCCGCTGCACCGACAGGCCGTGCGCCCAGCCCCGGCGCACGCTTTGCGCCCCATTCGGCACCCGCGCGCAAGCCAAAAAACGATCAACAGAAAGAGAACACAACGTGGAAAACTGGAAAGAAGAAAAAGTAAACGCGCCTAAGAAAGGCCTGTGGCAGCGCCTTGCTGCGCTGGCCGCTGCCGCCGCACTGGTGCTGAGCCTTGCGGGCTGCAGCGGGCTGCCGTCCGTCCCGGGCGGAAGCGCCGATGTAGTGCCGAACCCGTCCGCTTCTGCTGCGGCGGCTGTGGATACGGTGGACGCACCCTTGGAGGTGCATTTCATCGATGTGGGTCAGGCGCTGAGTGTGCTGGTGGAATGCGACGGACAGTTCATGCTCTACGACGGCGGCAATGTGGACGACGGCAGTCTCATCGTCTCTTACCTGCAGAGTCAGGGGGTGGAACAGCTGGAATATGTGTTCTGCTCCCACGCCCACGAGGATCATGTAGGCGGCTTGGCTGCCGCACTGGCCTACTTCCCGGCGTACCATGTGTACAGCCCGGTGGCCGATGCCTCCACCAAGTGCTTTCAGGATTTTGTCAAGTACACCCAACAGCAGGGCCTGCAGGTAGAGGTGCCCGCCGTGGGCACGATGTGGCCGCTGGGCGGCGCTACCGTGACCATGCTTGGCCCGGTGGCACAGTACAGCGACACCAACGATACCTCCATTGTACTGCGCATCGACTACGGCTCCACCAGCTTCCTGCTGACCGGCGACATGGAAAAGACTGCGGAGACCGACCTTGTGAACAGCGGCGCGAACCTCAGGGCCGATGTGCTGCAGGTGGGCCACCACGGTTCCAGCACCTCCACCAGCTACCTCTTCCTGAACGCGGTGCTGCCGGAAATGGGCATCATCTCCTGCGGCGTGAACAACAAGTACGGCCACCCACACGAGGAAACGCTGAGCATCCTGCGGGATGCCGGGGTGGATGTGTACCGCACCGACCTGCAGGGCACCATCACCATTGGCAGTGACGGCCAGAACTACACCGTGGGCACCGAGCACTTTGCGGCAGATTCCGTGCTGAACCCCACCGACCCGGCGGCATCCAGCACGGCCCAGCAGGCGTACATCGGCAATGTGAACAGCAAAAAGTTCCATCTGCCTACCTGCCCGAACCTGCCGGCAGAGAAGAACCAGATCCTCTTCTCCAGCTATCAGGAAGCCGTGGAAGCAGGCTATACGCCCTGTTCCAGCTGCATCAAATAAAGAACGAACTCCCCCAGTCTGCTTCACAGACAGCCCCCTCTGGGATGGGACCTTTGGCAAAACCGAAAAGCTTACCTTTTCGACAGAGGCTCCCTCCTTGAGGAAGCTGGCACGGCGTGAGCTGTGACTGAGGGAGTTTTCTTTTATCCGCCGCTCTGCGGGATTGATAAAATCCCACAGGTGCGGTATACTTAAGACCACTTTATTTCAAAAAAGCAAGGAGGTGCGGCGGATGATCGGTGCACCGCAGCCGCTGGTGCTGGCAAAACCAGCGGCGATCGATACAGCACAGGCAGCGCGGTATTTCGGGGCCAGAGGGGAACCGGACGACCGCACTATGACCCTGTTGGAAACATGCGCCATGCCGCTGCTGGCGGCGGCAACGCCCCGGGCGGTCTGGCTGGAAGCGGACACGGCTGCCCTTGCCGAAGCAGGCATCCTGCGGGGTGGGGATGTGATGAAGCATCTGGAAAATTGCCCGCAGGCGGTGCTGCTGGCCGTGACCCTTGGCCCCGGCGTGGATGCACAGATCCGCCGTGCCGGTGTGGGAGATATCGCGGCGGGCGTAGCGTCCGACGCACTGGGCAGCGCGCTGGCCGAGCAGGCCGCAGACGCAGCCGAAGCAGAGCTGCGCCAGTGGGCCGCAAAAGAGGGAAAGTATTTGACCGGGCGGTTCTCGCCCGGCTACGGTGACTGGGATATTGCAGTACAGCCGCTGGTGGCAAACGCGCTGGATACGGTGCGCCGGGCGGGCCTGTGTGTGACCGATACCAACCTGATGACCCCGCGCAAGAGCGTGACGGCCATTCTGGGGGTCAGCGGCCACCCGGTAAAGGGAAAACTGGCCGGGTGCGGCCACTGCGTGCTGCGCACCCGGTGTGAGTATAGAAAGAGGGGAAAGACCTGTGCAAGCGAGTGAACTTTTCAAACAGAGCAATACCGTCCTGCTGGACGGCGGCATGGGCACCATGCTGCAGGCTTCGGGCCTGAAGCTGGGTGCAAAGCCGGAGGAGCTGAACATCACCAATCCGGAGCTGATCGAGAGCATCCATGCCAAGTATGCCGCTGCGGGCAGCCGCATCGTCAACGCCAACACCTTTGGCGCATCGGCCCACAAGCTGGCGGGCAGCGCCTACAGTCTGGAAGAGATCATTGCGGCGGGCATCGCCAACTGCAAGCGCGCCTGTGCGCCCTACGGTGCCCTGACCGCGCTGGATGTCGGCCCGCTGGGAGAACTGCTGGAACCCAGCGGAACGCTGGCCTTTGAGGATGCGGTGAGCGAGTATGCGCGCATCGTCCGGGCAGGCGCTGCCGCCGGGGCCGACCTCATTTTCTTTGAGACCTTTACCGATCTGTACGAGCTGAAAGCCGCTCTGCTGGCAGCAAAGGAAAACAGCGGCCTGCCTATCTTAGCCAGCATGAGCTTTGAAGCCGGCGGGCGCACCTTTACCGGCTGCACGGTGGAAAGCTTCGGCGTGACCGCCCGTGGCCTGGGTGCCAACGCGGTGGGCATCAACTGCTCACTGGGCCCCAAGGAGATCTTCCCCATGGCAAAGCGTCTGGCAGAGGCTGTGCCCGGCGACTTTCCGGTGTTCGTCAAGCCCAATGCGGGCCTGCCCCGGGCCGACGGCAGCGGCTACGATATCACCCCGCAGCTCTTCGCCATGGAAATGAAGCCCTACCGGGAACTGCACCTGTTTGCGGCGGGCGGCTGCTGCGGCACCACGCCGGAGTTCATCAAGCTGCTGAACAGCGTTTTTGCAGGCTGCGTACCCGGCCGTTCGGCCCACAAAATGCCCTCGGTGCTCTGCACGCCGGTGGATTTCGTCAACGTGGACGGCATCACGGTGGTGGGTGAGCGCATCAACCCCACGGGCAAAAAGCGCTTCCAGCAGGCACTGCGGGAAGAGGATATGAACTATGTTCTGGAACAGGCGGTCAGTCAGGTGGAAGCCGGTGCTCAGGTGCTGGACGTGAACGTGGGCGCACCCGGCGTGGACGAGCCTGCCCTGATGCCCAAGGTGGTCAAGGCCCTGCAGAGCGTCACCAGCCTGCCGCTGCAGCTGGATTCCTCCAATGTGCAGGCACTGGAAAACGGCCTGCGCGTGTACAACGGCAAGCCCATCGTCAACTCTACCAACGGCGAGCAGGAAAAGCTGGACGCGATTCTGCCCCTGTGCAAAAAGTACGGTGCGGCCATCGTGGGCCTTGCCATCGATGAGCGGGGCATCCTGCCCGCCGCCGAGGACCGGGTGGCCATTGCCCGCCGCATCACGGAGGCGGCCCTTGCCGTCGGCATCCCGCGGGAGGACATCTACATCGACTGCCTGACCCTGACCGCCAGCGCCCAGCAGAAGGACGTTCTGGCCACCGTGCAGGCACTGGAAGCCTGCAAGAAGGAGCTGGGGGTGCGCACCATTCTGGGTGTGTCCAACATCAGCTTTGGCCTGCCCTGCCGCCCCTATCTGAACACCACCTTCCTCACCATGGCGATGTATGCGGGCCTTGACCTCGCCATTATGAACCCTTCCAGCGAGGAGATGATGGCGGCGGTGTATGCTTACAATGTGCTGACCAACCGCGACCCGCAGAGCACCAAATACATTGAGCGGTATGCCGACCATGTGCCTGCCTCGGTGGCCCTCAAGCAGGCTGCGCAGACGGTGCCTGCGGCTTCGGCATCCGCATCCGGTGAGAGCGCAGAGCTTACCGGCCCTTACGCTCCACTGATGAAGGCGGTGGAAAAGGGCCTGAAGGGCGATGCCGCCGCCCAGACCAAGGCACTGCTGGCCGAAAAGCAGCCGCTGGAAGTGGTGGACGAAGCGCTGATCCCGGCGCTGGACATCGTGGGCGCCAAGTACGAGAAGGGCACGCTGTTCCTGCCGCAGCTGCTGCAGGCCGCGAGTGCTGCCCAGAGCGCTTTTGAGGAGATCAAGAACGTCATTGCCCAGAAGGGCGAGGGCAGCGCCAGCAAGGGCCGCATCGTGCTGGCCACCGTCAAGGGCGACGTGCACGACATCGGCAAGAACATCGTCAAGGTCATTCTGGAAAACTACGGCTTTGAGGTGATCGACCTGGGCCGTGATGTTCCGGTGGAGACGGTGGTGAACACTGTGCGGGAAAAGAATGTGCATCTGGTGGGCCTTTCCGCCCTGATGACCACTACCCTCAAGAGCATGGAGGAAACCATTGCCGCCCTGCACGAAGCGGGCTTGGACTGCAAGATCATGGTGGGCGGTGCGGTGCTCACGCCGGAATATGCCGAAAAGATCGGCGCGGACTGGTACGCCAAGGACGCCAAACGCAGCGCCGACATCGCCAAGGAATTTTTCGGGGCGCAGTAAAAGCATGAATGCAGGCCAGTAGGAAGCTTTCTCCGCGAACAGCCCGGGACTTCAGTCCCGCCCCAACGCTTATGCGCGGGGCCTCCTTTGACAACACCTGAAAATCTATTTGCAAATTGTTCAAAAACTCCACAAAGAAATGCCACGATTGTCTGGTAGTATAAGGGTGCAGTCAGGGAGATGCAAAGACATCTCCCCAAAGCCGACAAGGGCTTTCACCTGCGGGGGCTGGTGCATCTGGCACAGCCCAGCAGGTACTTATTAAAACACTGTCCCCCGCCTATGCCAGGCAATCGCCAACGACGGCGGACAGACTACCAAATCCCTCCTGATCCGCCGCAAAGTTCGGGAGTTCTCATACCGCAGCCAGCACCGCTTTATCCTCCTTTCCACGGTGCTGGCTGCTTTTGTTTTTACCTGAATGCAAGAGAACGATTGGGAATAGCCGCCGCGTGCGCTTTGGCTGTTTTAGCGGAAATTCTATTATAATTAGTTGAGCCTCGGAAAAATCTGCGGATTTTTCCGAGGCTCTTTTTCACGAATAGGATCGAAGCGATATACTTCATCTGAATGTAAAAAGCAAAGCAAGAACGAGTGCGAGACGAAATTGGTTTATACGGTTCGTTTTACTTCACTGCGTTTCGCCCATTTGTTGCTGATCTTATCTGCCAGCAGGGAGCCGCAGGCCCCCAATGCAAGGCCCAGTGCCACGCCGCCCAGAATGTCGGTGGGGAAATGCACATACAGGTACATCCGCGTGAAGCCGATGAACCCGGCCAGCACAAGAGCCGGGACGCCGAGCCTGCGGTTCTGCAGCCAGAGCGCAAAGGCAGCGGCAAAGGCGGAGGATGTGTGTCCGGAAGGGAAGGACCAGCCATGGGGCCGAGCCACCAGCGTGAGCATCTCCGGCCGGAGGTCGCAGGGGCGTGGGCGTGCGAACAGCGGCTTTAAGGCGCAGTGGCCCGCCAGCATATAAAGGCCCAGCGCCAGCGCCATGGCCAGCCCGGCCCGGCGGGTGCGCCGGAACGCCAGCAGCACCGCCGTGAAGGCGATCCAGATCTCGCCGTGGGCACCGGCCTGATCGAAAAACACCGCCAGTGCATCCAGCACCGGACAGCGCAGAGCCTGCAAGGCATCCAGAAGGGTAAATTCAAAGGACATGGATAAAGCCTCCCTGCTTGTTGTTCTTGCCCTTATGGTAACACGGAACCGGGCAGAGAATAAGAACAAGGCTTGTACAAAGGATAAACAAATCTTAAACCGGCAGAAAAGATGTCGGGAACAGAACAAAACTGGAATATATCGGCGCAATACTACAAATTGTAAATAGAAAAGAAGCCCTGCGGTTCTGTGACGTAGGGCATATTGTATGTTTTACTGCATCTGGCTGAGTGTGGGATAGCTGTCGATGGCACCGTGCTGCTGCACGCTGATGCCGCAGAACTGGTTGGAAAAGGCAAGGTATTCGTTCAGCTTTGTTTTGCTGAGCTTTGCCAGTTTTTCCAGTGTCACGCCGTCACGTTCCAGCTGCCACAAAAACGAGCCGATGAAGCCGTCGCCTGCGCCGGTGGTGTCCACAGCCCGGACTTTCCGGCAGGGGGCAAAGCCGTGGGCGGTGCGGGTATAGGCGTGGGCACCGCTGCTGCCGCAGGTGTAGACCACCAGCTGCACATCGCCTACAAGCAGCTGCGGCAGGGCGGATTCAATGTCCGCTGTGCCGGTGAGAAATTCCAGCTCTTCATCCGAAATTTTGAGGATATTGGAAAGCGGCAGGAACTGCAGCACCGTCCCGCGCAGCATGTCGCGGTCCGGCCAGAGGGGAAAGCGCAGGTTCGGGTCAAAGCTGACGATGCTGCCGGTCTCCCGTGCGGCGGCAATGGCCGCAAGGTGGGCGTAGCGCATGGGGCTGTCCACCAGTGACACGCTGCAGTAGTGCAGGGCAAAGGCATCGGCGAACCATGCAGGGTCGATCTGCTCCGGAGAATAAAGCAGGTCCGCCGAGGGTTTGCGGTAGAAGCTGAAGGTGCGGCTGCCGTCCTCTTCCAGACTGACGAAGGCAAGGGCCGTGTTGGCCTTATCGGTAAAGGCCAGATGGGAGAGGTCGATGCCGCAGGCTTCCAATTCCCGGGCGATCTTGTGGCCGAAGGGGTCGTCGCCCAGCTGGCTCAGAAAAGCACTTTTGCCGCCCAGCCGGGCAAAGGCGGCGCACACGTTGGCCGGTGCGCCGCCAGTGCGCGGGCTGAACGAGGGAACCTCGTCAAAAGAACAGCCCACCCTGGACGGGATCATATCGATGAGTGCTTCGCCAATGGAAAACAGTGTGCTGCCGGACATAGAGAACCTCCCAAATTAAGATGCTGGTAATAAAAGACTTCCCCCGGCGAGGGGGATGATTTTGTGATCGCTCCCAGTGTAAGGGCCAGAGCCCGGGCTGTCAATGCTTTTTTGCACGGTACAGGGCGTTTTTGTGTTGACTTGCATTTTGGAGTGTGCTAAAATATGCCGGTATGCGTAAAAAATGCCATGAAAGGGAACTTGGATGAACCTGACAAAACAGTTCTTTAAATATGTATCACAGAATATCTTCGGCCTGCTGGGCACCTCGTGCTACATTCTGGCCGATACCTATTTCATCTCGCAGGCGGCGGGTACCGACGGCGTGACCCTGCTCAACCTCTGCCTGCCGGTCTACAACTTCATCTTTGCCGTCGGCTCCATGGTCGGGCTTGGCGCGGCCACCCGCTATGCCATCCTCAAGGCGCAGGGAGACGAGCGCTGCCAGCGCTATTTTTCCAATGCCATCTTCTGCGCCTGTGTGCTCAGCGTGCCGTTCCTGCTGGTGGGCATTTTTGCGCCCGGCGGCCTTCTGCGGCTGATGGGCGGTGACGCGGGGATCATGGCACTGGGCATCCCGTATGCCCGCATCTTCCTTATGTTCACGCCCTTCTTCATGTGCAACTATATCGTGTCGGCCTTTGTGCGCAACGACGGCGACCCCTCCCTTGCCATGGTGGCTACCCTGAGCAGCAGCCTGTTCAATGTGGTGTTCGACTATATTTTCATGTTTCCCATGGGTCTGGGGCTGGCCGGTGCGGCGCTGGCCACCGCCGTGTCTCCCATCATCAGCATTTCCATCTGCAGCCGCCACTTCTTTAAGAAGGAGAACAGCGTGCAGTTCGTGCGCCAGCGCCCCTCGGCAAGGCTGCTGGGCCAGAGCTGCCAGCTTGGCATCTCCGGCTTTGTGGGTGAGATGTCCTCCGGCGTTACCACCACCGTATTCAACTTCCTGCTGCTGGGTCTGGCGGGCAATGTGGCGGTGGCGGCCTATGGCGTGGTGGCGAACTTTGCGCTGGTGGCAACGGCCATCTTCAATGGTGTAGCACAGGGCGCACAGCCGCTGGTGAGCGAGTGCTACGGCAAAAGCGACAAGGCCGGTGCCAGAAAGCTGCTCATCCTGGGCAGCTGCACCGCACTGGTGCTGGCAGCGGTGCTGTACGGCATCATCTTTGGTGCTACCGATGCACTGGTGGGCATATTCAACAGCGAAAGCTCCGCCCAGATGGCGCAGTTTGCCCACATGGGCATGCGGCTGTACTTTGTGGGCTACTTCTTTGCCGGGTTCAACATCGTGGCAGCGGGCTATCTGAGTGCGACCAACCGCCCGGTGGAAGCCTCCGTAACCTCCATCTGCCGCGGCATGGTGGCCATCGTGGCCTGCTCGCTGGTGCTGAGCCGCCTATTTGGCATGAACGGCGTATGGGCGGCGTTCCCGGCATCGGAACTGCTCACCGCAGTGCTGACCCTGTTTTTGCTGCTGCGCGGTAAAAAGCAGACCGCATAGCCCTTAAATATAAAGCTCCTGTTCGCGCAGAGATTCCTCGGGCGAAAGCCCACTCTGCGCGGCGTGACCGGCCATTGCCCGCCACTGTGCGGGGGATTGGCCGGTTTCTTTTTTGAACACCCGGCACAGGTAGTTGGCACCGGAAAAGCCGCACAGGCTGGCTACCACGTCCAGTGTGTACTCCCGGTGGAGCAGCAGCCGCTGGGCTGCTTCAACGCGCACAGTGGTGAGGTATTTGCCCGGCGACACGCCAATGGCTGCGGTAAAGGTGCGCACCAGATGGCTCTTGGACACGCCCAGCCGCTCGCTCAGCTCCTCCACGCCGTAAAGGCCCGCGTAGTTTGCGCGGATGTCCTCAATGGCGGCCTGCACCAGCGGCGGCAGGGCGGACGCGGCACTGTCGGCATCGGCCAGCTCACACAGCAGTGCGTAGGCCAACTGGCTGCGGGCACGGCTGTGGGCGGCCTTTTCCTCAGCAAGGCGGTCCATCAGTTCGGCAGCGGCCGGGCAGGAACCGCCCTTGGCAAGGAAGGGCAGTTCGTGCAGCCCGGCCAGAAACTGGGAAGCCGCCTGCCCGGTAAGCTGGACGCAGAGCAGATGGCAGATGCTTTCCGGCACAAGGGCCAGCGGGGCACGGCTCAGGATCAGGTGCCCGGCAGGCACGGACTGCGGCGGCAAAATGAGCGCTGCACCCAGCGGCAGCGGCCCGGCAGCAGGTACGGATGCAGAGCACTGGCCGCTGGACACAAGGCACACCCACAGTCCTTCGCCGGAGAGGGTGAGGGGGGCAGACAGCTGCAGATCCTGCACGGAAGCGGGAAAAGCGATGGTGTTCCAGTCAAAAAGCAATATCTGACACCTCTAATCAATAAAATGCTATTTTATATCACAAAATTATCTGCTATTATAGTACCAACGAATGAACACGCCGTCAAGAGCGTGGGAACCTTAAAAATTATGGAGGCAAACGACTATGGCTTCGATCAGCTGCCAGCACATCTATAAGATCTATCCGGGTGCTACCGCTCCCTCTGTTACCGACTTTAACCTGGAGATCCAGGATAAGGAATTCATCATCTTCGTCGGCCCCTCTGGCTGCGGCAAGTCCACCACCCTGCGCATGATCGCCGGTCTGGAGGAGATCTCCAAGGGCGAAATGTACATCGGCGGCCGTCTGATCAACGACGTTCCCCCGAAGGATCGTGATATCGCAATGGTGTTCCAGAGCTACGCTCTGTACCCCCACATGACCGTTTACAAGAACATCGCTTTCGGTCTGGAACTGCGCAAGACCCCGAAGGACGAGATCGACAAGCGCGTGCACGAGGCTGCTAAGATCCTGGAGATCGAGCACCTGCTGGACCGCAAGCCCAAGGCTCTGTCCGGTGGTCAGCGTCAGCGTGTTGCTCTGGGCCGTGCAATGGTTCGTAACCCGGCAGTCTTCCTGCTGGACGAGCCTCTGTCCAACCTGGATGCTAAGCTGCGTACCAGCATGCGCACCGAGATCATCAAGCTGCACAAGAAGCTGGCTACCACCTTCATCTACGTTACCCACGACCAGACCGAGGCTATGACCATGGGCGACCGTATCGTGGTTATGAAGGACGGCATCATCCAGCAGGTCGATACCCCGCAGAACCTGTACGATATGCCTTGCAACATGTTCGTTGCTGGCTTCATCGGCAGCCCCCAGATGAACTTCCTGGACGGCACCCTGATCAAGAAGGGCGAGCTGTACGGTGTTGATCTGGGCGGCGACGTGATCCCCCTGCCCAAGGAGAAGACCGCAGACGGCAAGCTGGATGCTTACGTCGGCAAGAAGATCAAGATGGGCGTCCGTCCCGAGGACATCGACGACGAGCCCGAGTTTATGGCAAAGCACGCTGACTGCCAGCTGGATACTCAGGTGGACGTCTCCGAAATGATGGGCGCTGAGATCTACCTGTATCTGGAGTACAAGGGCAACAAGATGACCGCTCGTGTGGCTCCCACCTCCAAGGCACGCAACGGAGACACTGTCCGCGTTGCATTCGATCCCCACAAGGTCCACCTGTTCGACATCGAGACCGAGCTGACCATCCTGAACTAAAATTTAGCGACGATCATTTTTGATCCTCCTATCATAAGAAAAACCGCCGAAGGGAAGCCTTCGGCGGTTTTTCTTTTGTGTGTTCAGCTTTACGCTTCAATGGACCCGTGCTCTTTTCATTTGCTGGCAGTGCCGGGCGCGGGCTGGCGCACCAGCTCGATAAAAGCTTTCATCTGAGGGGTCAGCCATTTGTCACGGTGGTAAAACAGCTGACGGTGCATCTCCACGGTGCAGTCCGGCACATTCAGCCGGGCAAGACGACCTGCTGCCAGCGCCGGACGCACGATGTACTCCGGCAGGAAGGAAAGACCCATGCCCTGCTCCACCATCTGGCACAGCAGCGCAGCGCTGCCCAGCTCCAGATAAGGGTGGATGGCAAGGCCGCGGGCGGCAAGGCACTGATCCAAAGCGTCGCGGTAGCTCATGCCGCGCTCAGTGAGCAGAAATTCCTGCCGGGGCAGCTCTTCCAGCGTAACGGCTTCCTGCCCGGCAAGCGGGTGAGCGGACGGTGCAATAAAACACACCGGCTCCGGCACATCCGCCGCAAGCACCAGATTGGGCTGCAGCAGGGGCTGGTCCAGCGTATAGGCCAGATCAATCTGATTTGTGCCCAGCATCTGCAGCATTCCGTCGGCAGTGGCGGTGCACAGCACCAGCTCCACCTGCGGGCACAGGGCGTGGTAGCGTTTGAGCAGACCGGGCAGGAAGGTGGAGCACACCGAATCCGCCAGAGCGATGCGCAGACTGCCGCTGATCTGCCGGGCGGGCTGCAGGGCAGCCTGCGCCTGCTGGGCCGTGGCCAGCAGGGTGCGTGCATAGCCTAAAAAGGTCTGGCCCGCATCGGTGAGCCGCACGGTCTTGCCCACGCGGTCGAACAGCGGTGCGCCCAGCTCTGCTTCCAGCTGTGCGATCTGGGAGGACACCGCCGACTGGGAATAGCCCAGCTGCCGCGCAGTGTGGGAAAAGCTGTGCAGCTCGGCGATGTGCAAAAAGGTATTGATGTTCCGCAGTTCCATAAACGCTTCCTCTCAGCGGCGGGCGATGCCGGTCACGGTGAGCACCTCGCCATCCACGGTAAAATGCACCTCTACCGGGCCGAACTCCATGCCGTACACCCGCTGCGGGTCGTGCTGATAGGAGGGGCGCGGGTCACCTGCCAGTACGCCGGTCAGGGCGGCGCGGTCGGCCTGCGGCACCTGTGCCAGCAGTTCGGGCGGGAACTGTACCTGCAGACGGTGGAACTGGGTCTGGCCGGTAAAGCCCTCGGCGGCATCCGGGTGGCAGTCGGCATAGGGGATGTAAGGCTTGATGTCGTAGATGGGGGTGCCATCCATCAGGTCGGCACCGCGCACGATGAGCACCGGGCCAATGTCCGGCCGGTGCTCGATGCCTTCCAGACGCACGCTGGAAAGGCCCAGAGGATTGGGGCGGAACGGCGACCGGGTGGCGAACACGCCCATGCGGGTGTTGCCGCCCAGACGCGGTGGGCGTACAGTGGGGGACCAGCTGTCCCGCACCGCGCCGGAGAACTGCCACACCAGCCAGATGTGACTGAAATCTTCCAGACCGCGCACGGCATCGGCATTGCGGTATTCGGGCGTAAAGATCACCTCGCCGCGCAGCTCGTCCACAAGGCCGCTCTGGCGTGGGATGCCGAACTTGGTGGGAAAGGCAGTATGGATATGGGCAATGACCTTCAGGGTCATCTCTTCAGGTGCAGTGGGCATGGTGAACTCCTTTTAATAGATCTTTTTCAGGGGGCATTCCGGCGGGATGCTGTACCGTGCCCGGAATGCGTCCAGTTCCTGAGGCGTGCGAATGAGCTGAACGTCCTCAAAATGGCCATCCGGGGAGATGAAACCGGCCACCTGCTCCCCGGTGCAGATGCTGCACCGCAGTGCAGGCTGCTGGGTGGCGGGGTCGTAAGAACGGGCAGGCTTTTTGCGGGAGAAAAACATGAGAAGCCTCCTTCTTTTATGAAACGTGCCTGAAAGACTGCAGGCGGCTCACAGCCCCCGGCACAGGCCGACAGCGCGGCCCTCAATGTGCAGCTCTTCCAGCTGCAGGCCGGTAAAGATCATGGGTGGGCAGACGGCGGCATTGTCCGCAAGCAGCATCACAGCATCACCCTGCCGATGGAAGTGCTTGAGGGTGGCCTCGCCGCCAATGCGCACTGCGGCGATCTCGCCCTGCTCCACCTCCGGCTGGCAGCGAATGCATACGATGTCGCCGTCGCAGATGGTGGGGGACATGCTGTCACCGTGGCAGGTCAGGGCAAAGTCAGCGCGCCACGCGGCGGGAACGCCGATATAGCGTTCAATGTTCTGCTCTGCCGTGATAGGAGTGCCGCAGGCAATGGAACCGATCAGCGGGACCTGCGTCATGACAGGCAGCGGCTCAAAGCCCGGCGGCGGACAGGGTGTGTCCAGCCCCAGCAGATAGGCAGGGGTGGTCTCCAACGCGGCTGCCAGCTCTTCCACCTTGGACTGCGGCAGGTCGTTGATGCCTTTTTCCAGCTTGGTAATGGAGGATTTGGACCGATAGCCCATGCGCTGGGCAAGCTCTTCCTGCGAAAGGCCCAGTTCTTTGCGGCGCAGATGCAGACGGGTAGAAAGCTCAGACATGCGAAACCTCTCTAAAAAAACGTATGGTTGTTCTGTAAAAAGAATGCTGTTACCAGAAGTATACCAAAAAATTGCATTAAAATCAACTTTTTTCTGCGAATTTGCAAAAATGGGTTGACACTGAATCAATGCAGGAATATAATACAACTAAAGATTGTGGAACGGCATTGCCGATACGAAAAAAGGAGAGCGGAATATGGCAAATACTGAAATGATCCGGGATTATATTCGCGCCAGTGGGTACAAGATGCAGTATGTGGCACGAGCCTTGAAGATCAGCCCCAATGCACTGAACCTGAAACTGCAGGGGCGCACACAGTTCAAGCTGAGCGAAGCAGAACGGCTGAGCGCGGTGCTTGGTCTGAGCATGTACGAGCGGGATCTCTGCTTTTTTGAAGAGCAGAACCGCCGCGAAGTGCTGGCACGCCGCGCGGATGAAAAGAGGAGGGCAGAACATGACAAGCGAGCAGAGAAATCAGACGCGGCTGGCACTGTACCGGTATGGGATGCGGCAGCGTGCACGAAGCCCGGTGGAGCGCAGCTGGTGCGCCGCCATTGAGGAGGGCCTTGCCTATTACCGGCAAAACGACCCGCTGCGTGCGGATCTGTTCGAGCTGCGCTATGTGCAGCACCGCACGGAGGACGATGTGATCGATCAGCTGCACATCGGCCGCACTACTTACCAGAAAGCCCATCAGGACCTGCTGAGCACCATTGCCGTGTACGCGGCAGAGCGCGGGGTGTTTTACCGCGAGACGGAAAGCTGAAAGCAGAATGCCCCCGGACGCTGCCAGCAGGCAATGTCCGGGGGCATTTTTGAACTCAGGCTTTTTTGTTCGGGTCCTGTTTTTCGCAGTGGCTGTGGCAGGATGCACAGTTGCCGCCGCAGCCCTCGCCCTTCCAGCCGCCCTGCTTGGAGATCCACACAACGGCCAGTGCAAACAGAACGATCAGAACGATCAGCGTAATGATTCCACGAAGTGTCAGCATTTTTTGTACCTCTTTTCCCGGTGGGAAAGTTTCTGTGTTCAGTATACACGATTTGGCATCAAAGGGCAACCGGAAAGCGGATACAAAAAGTGTGATTTTTTTAAAATTAGGGCTTGCATTTTGGCAAAGGCCGTGCTATAATAATCACGTTCCAGTTCGGAACGCACAAAACAAAATATGGAGGATTAGCTCAGCTGGTTAGAGCACCTGCATCACACGCAGGGGGTCTGGGGTTCGAGTCCCTAATTCTCCACCAAACGTAAGGCCGTTTACCTGAAAAGGTAAGCGGCTTTTTCTTGTACCTACGTGATTTTTGATATGAAAAAGTGAAGCGGATTCACTTTTGCATATTGATAATGAAACGTGTGGGAGGCCCCCTTTTCAGTCGTTTGTAGCAAGTTTGTAGCAGATCTGTAGCAAAATTCGGAGAGGAACGGCAAAATGACCTCAGAAACCCGATTTTTGCAGATTTTTGGGTATAAAATTTTATCCTTGAATTTTGTGCAGAATGACGGTGGTGCTTTTCATTCGGATTCTGATGCCGTACAATAAAGGAAAAGATCATGGATGAAAGGAGAAATCGCTGTGCGCTACACCATCCGGCATTTTGATTTGCCGCTGCTTACCTTTGAAGCAAACATAGACAGTGCAGATACTGGCCTCCATTTTATAAAGGTCTACGAAGAAAACCGTTCTTTTCTACCTTTGAATCTGACTGTATCAGAAGATGGTGTAGAACGCTGGCTGCGGCATCGCGCAATTCCGAAGAACCGAGCGTATGTAGACGCTCTGCTCTCTAAGGTGGGGCTTTCTTTGAATCGACCGCTTGGAATTATTGCAGCCAATAAAGGTCTTTCACTCAATGATTGCTTTTGGGTAGATGCAGAGGGCTCCGGTGACACCTTTAAAAAAGTAAATCTTTACGATAACCGATTCAGTCAGGTGCTGGCAGCAATCGCCTTTACAGGATATGGCAGCAGCATACGAACTTCGCTTGCGTCCTGCCCGGAGTTCTCGACCAACGGGATGCTGCCAAAATGCTGGCGCAGACAAAACGGAAAAATCTATCTTTATAAAGGTGGCACGTCAGGGTTCAGTAATCTGGGATTTGAACCGTACTCGGAACTGTATGCTTATCAAGTTGCACAGGTGATGGGCGTGAATGCGATTCGCTACACCCTGACAAAAGATCTGAAAAAGACGCTTTGTTCCAAGTGTGAGCTGTTCACCAGCAAAGAGTATTCTTATATTCCCATCGGACAGCTTGTGCCCAAAGGTGGAATAAAAGCAATTTTTGCGTATTATCAGACGTTAGGTCAGAACTTTGTGGATGCGCTGGAAGATATGCTGGTCTTTGATGCGATCATCTGCAACACTGACCGCCACTATGGAAATTTTGGTGTGCTGGTAGACAATAAAACCAACACGATTGCGGCACCTGCACCGCTGTTTGACCACGGAAACTCGCTGTTCAGTCTGGGCGGAACGGATCTTTGGGACAACCAGAAAGCATTTGATGAATATGCCCGCACACTGCTTCCGCTTGCATACGATGATTTTTTTGCAGCTGCAAAGAGTGCAATGAAACCTCGTCACCGTGCAATGCTCCATAAGCTGCTGGATTTCCATTTTGACCGCAGAGCGACACGTTATAATCTGCCGCCAAATCGCTTGAAGATGATCGAAAAAGAGGTACAGCGCAGAGCAAGAGTGCTTTTAGGGTAAAAAGGAAATCGCCAAACGTGAGAGATTTTTCTCTCATGCATTGGCGATTTTTTGTATATCTGAAGCCGTCACACCGTGCCAGTTCATCGTGCTGAGGGCATTGACATATTCCTGCGAGACTTCCTTGTTGGGAATCCTGAAAATATCATTGTATTCATTTATACTCTAATCCATCAGAAAGTACAAGAACGGGTTGATCAAAGCGAAAAGAAAACATCTTGTGTTGTGCATAGCGTAATTCTCATATAAAGCTCTTGCATGTATACTCCTACGGGAGTATAATTGGAGCAAGGAGGTGGTTCTGTGGAAAAAATAATTTATCACGGTTCGGATCATATTATTGAAAAGCCAAAGTTCGGCTATGGCAAGCCCTACAATGACTATGGCATCGGCTTTTACTGCACTCAGAACCCCAACATGGCCAAAGAGTGGGGCGTTGGCATCGACCACAATGGCTACGCTAACCGGTATAAAATCGAATGCGACGGTTTGACCATTCTGGATTTGAACGCTCCCGGTTACACGATGCTGCATTGGCTGACGATTCTTTTGGAGAACCGCGAATTCGATACTTCTGCCCCGCTGGCCGCAGAAGCCAAAGAATACCTGATGAACACTTTTCGCCTCGACTATAAGTCTGCTGATATCATCATTGGCTACAGGGCAGATGACAGCTATTTTTCCTTTGCATCTGATTTTATCAACGGCGCAATCTCTTACCGCCAGTTGTGCAATGCCATGCGCTTGGGCAAGCTGGGGCAGCAGTTCGTGCTGAAAAGCAAAGCGGCCTTTGAACAGCTGGAATTTCTCGGCTATGAGACCGCAGACTCTAAAGAATGGTATAAGAAAAAGGCCTTCCGTGACCAGACAGCCCGCCGCCAATATTTTGACGTGGAGCGCAACCGCCGTCAGAGGGGAGACCTTTATATTACCACGATTCTCGACGAGGAGATGAAGCCCAATGATCCACGCTTACGATAAAAGCTATCTTTCTGCTGCACAGAAAAATCTTGCCCGGATGTTGGATTATCTTGTCAACGATCTGCATTATCCGTTGGAGACGGCATGGCAGTGGTTTGTGACCAGTGAACTGTCTGCCCGGTTCGAGCAGGGGGATTGTTCGGTGCTGGTGGGCTTGTCCGGTGTAGAACTTGCCCGCGCTGTACTGGAGCAGGCGGGCGAAGTCGTGCTTATGCAGAAACCCTCGTATGCCTACGACCGCAGCCCGGAATACTGGACAGGTTGGGCTCTTGCCTATTACCAGTGGCTGACCAGTCTGCGTTTTGCAGAGATTGAACAGGCAGTGTCTATCACGAAAGTGCGGCTGCTGTATACGCCCTACCACGAGATGGATGTACGGCAGTTTGTAGACAAGATGAACGAGTTGTACCGTGCGGCAAAGCCGGAAACAAACCTGAAAGCCATGCGCACATTGGCCGGATTGAGCCAATCGGAACTGGCAGGACAGGCTGATGTGCCTGTGCGTACCATCCAGCAGTACGAACAGCGACAGAAGGACATCAACAAAGCACAAGCAGAAACGCTGCTTCGCCTTGCGCGTGCGCTGAATTGCAACGTGGAGGATCTGATGGAGAAAGTTCCACCGCTGAATTTTAAATAAGAATGAAGCGATGAGACCTGACACGGATTGTGCAAACAAAAAAGAAAGCTGCCATCCATGAGAGAAAGATTCTCACGGATTGGCAGCTTTTCTCTTTGAAGTTGTTATGATCACGGCGGATTTCTATTGATGCTTTTCCCATTGATGTCATAATCGTACATTTTTCGGGTTCATTCTTGGAAACAATGCAGTCGTGAAGGAAAGGAAAGCGCAGATAGGGCGGTCGTTCTGGGGAGCAGAGCGACCTGTCGAACTTGTGTGAAACACTTCCTTACAATTTGGCTTGGTTGCTATTGCCTTCAATAAAAGAAAATGCAGAGGGAACAGTTGTTGTCCAGAGCTTTGTGACATCAAGACCATGTCGCTCCAACATAGCACGACAATCCTTGACTTTTAGTTTACAAAAGTCGGTTTTAAAGTTTCTGATACTGTTACTCTTGGTAAGTTCTGTAACGGATTTTACATCTGTACAGCGAGTAAGTTCATCTTCTAGGTTTAAGACCTGTGGCAAGAAGACGATTCGCAGCTTTCCGCAGTAGCGACGAAGTAATTCTAGATTTTTCTGGAGATTAGCTGTGACAGGAACATCCGTATCAAAAACCAATATCACAATGGTGCCAGTTTGTATAGAAAGCATTTGCGATTTTGGAATTAGGTTTTGAACAACATTAAAGACCTTTACTTTTCCGGGAACGAGTTTTGCAGGACTCTCTTTTAACGCGGCAATCAGCTGTTGTTCACAGGGGCCTTCAACATAGTAGATGCACTTACTGTTCATTAGCCCACCTCATTTCCAGTTCATCCAATAGGGAATCCTGAGGCAGAGAAGAGAACACATCGTTTTCTACTGCATTGCGTAAGGAATCTGTGTTGCGCTTCAAGACATCAGATGCGGAGATGGCAGAAACTTTATAATCATTATTCTCCAACTGCTTTCTTAAGAAAATATAGCTATGCTTTGGCAGATTCAAATCAAGCATATCCGTATTATGAGTGGTAAAAATCAATTGCTCATCATTAGAAAGCTGGTTTAACATGATGCCGAAGATACGCTTTTCGATATCGCTCTGAATATAAGAAAAGTGTTCATCGCAATAATAGAAGCTGCCTTCTCTTGCAACCATAGAGGCTAGGAACATGGCAACATCAATGCCCTCGGCCGTTCCGCTGGATAGAACATCACGGTTTAGCAGTTTTCCTTCCTGAATAATGATTTCAGTGTCATTGCGGCGAATAATAAAAGTGTCTTTTAAATCCTTAGATAGTTGGACATCTTGAAGTGTGGGATCAAGCGTGCCAATTACGGCTTGAAGAGTTTTTAGAAGAATTTTTTTGTTGTCTGTTGTCAGCTTAAGCGATTTTTCGATTTCGGGATAGGCAAAACGATATTGGAAGCTGCCAACACAATTTTTTAGGGATGTGGGTGTTTGTGTAGCTTCAGTAGTATGATCAGTCAGCTTGTCAATGCACTTCTCGTAAGAGTCCATGGTGCCAATGTCAGCGGTTTCATAGCGAATATTTACTGTAGTTTTAGCAGGAATAATAGTGGCATAGATGCGCTGCAAGCGATAATCGCCGTTGACAAAATCGATACAAAAAGTTCCATGTTCACCGGAAACCATATCATATAAAAGCGAAGAATTCCCAGAGGAAATGTATCCGAAAATACGGAGAAGAGCTTTACCGAGACTGGTTTTTCCGGTTGCATTTGCCCCCATCAAAATAACGGCCTTTTTATAACGAAAGCGTTCTCTACCAGCCAAATGTTCAGCTTCGATGATGGAATTAACGATTTTCTTTGGATAGGTAAAATTGATATTGAAATCATTGAATCCGTAAATGCGATCTAAAGTAAGGTTTAAAACAATCATTTGAACACCAGCTTTCCATTACATTGAATCCTACGAACTAATGATACCACGGATGACCTGTGATTGCAACGGATTAATCGTCGAATATAGTGTCGAAAACAGATTTGTCGGCATCGGAGTGCTATTATTCTGTTTTCTAGGTTACCTGCAAATGGTGCCTGTAAACGGTGATTACTGTTCTGGATCGGGCGCAAAGGTAAGCAAGAATGAAGCAGAGTACTCGAAAGTGAATTGTGCAAAAAAGAAAGCTGCCATCCATGAGAGAAAGATTCTCACGGATCGGCAGCTTTTCTCTTTGAAGTTGTTATGCCTTCGTTGTGGTCAGAACTTCATCATTGACCAGCTGATTGGCCTTATCAAATGCTTCGATCATCTGGGTCGCTTTCGGATGGAGATAGACTTCATCTAACGTTTTGGATTTGGGCGTGTGCCCGACAGCGCGTTTCAGGATATCCTTGTTGACGCCTGCGCGGTCACAAAGGCTGGCGTAGGTATGGCGGGTGGTGTAGGGCGTATAGGTGGCAAGCTTCCCGGCAAACTCCGGTTTGCGCTTACCATTTTCGTCGTAAGGATTCGGCTGGATGCCGATTTCCTCCAGGAAAGGATAGAACTTGCGATTACGCCAGTTCTTCTCATTCCAGAAACCGCCTTTTCCATTGGGAAAGAGCGGACCATTTTCCACAGAGGTGGCATACGCATGTTCAAAAACCGGAATGCCAAAGTCGAGAATGGGAATGATGCGGTTGCGTCCGGCCTCGGTCTTGCAGCCGCCGATCAGATAAGCACCGGATTCCGTGCGGTGAAAATCTTCGTGTTTGAAGTGCAGCAGCTCATAGATACGCACTCCGCAGGCCAGAAGAGCAATTACCATCTGCCCGGTGGGCGTGTTCTTTTGGCTCAGGATCAGCGTCACCTGTTCGTCCGTGAAAATCTCGCGTTCCGGAGATTTGCGTCCTTCGACTTTCAGGACAGATGCAAGGTTGGCATCCACGACACGCCAGCCAATGGCTGTGCGATACAGCTTACTGATAAGAGTACGCTCTTTTTCCAACATACTTTGAGACAGGCCGTTATCGGCCATCTTGTCTAAGATGTTTTGAAAGTCCTGCGCATAGAGGGCGGCAATTTTGAAGTGCCACAGCGGACGGAGATATTTCCACGCAATGTCATAGAGCTCGCGAGCCTTATCGGACCGGCCCTTATATTCACGGGACTCTTTGAACATCCGGAAGCAGTCCTGCAGGGTAGAGTCCTGATAGGGTGTAGCCGGACGCTTCATCATTTCGGCGCGTACCGCCTCGGCTTCTTCACGGGTGACGTAGGTGCCAACAGCCTTCATGACTGTAATTCCGGTGTGAGGATCAGGAATCGGCATTCGGAGCAGCCATGGTTTTCGGCGTGTTCCGGACATTCGTGTGATGCTGCCATTGCCAGACGAGGCTTTCAGCCGGGGAGATTCTCGCTTGGCCGGAACGGCAGGTGGAGCTACTGCACCTGGGGATGGCGCTGTGCCAACGGGATGACCGCAGGCAGAGCAGAATTTAGCGGTATCTGAGATTTGATGACCGCAATTTTCACAGAACATAGATCTGAACCTCCTATTGCTTTGAACTTGCTTCAAAAAATGCCCCCGGCATCAAGGTGACGCCGGGAGCAGACGGTCGGATTAGTTGCGGGTGCGGGAGAGCTGGTAATCCAGGCTCTGTTCAGCCGTGAGCCCCTTCTGGATAAAATGTACCAAATTCGGGTAAAAGATGTAGATACGTGATCCGTTCGGTACGTGACTTATGTAACCGGCGGCTACGAGATTGCGGAGACTGTGGTATGTTATATCATAACCTTCGCTCCGTGCACGACGTGCGGCACCTGTTAGTGTAAGAAAATCCTGCGGCTTATTAACCATAATTTTTCTCTCCTTTCGTAAAATGATGGAAAGCACAGGCGGCTTCAAAGTAAGAATATCTTTCTCAGATATAGGACTCTTAAAGGGCGATTAAGGGTACCAGGGAAGATCTGGCATTTTTGAGAAGTCATAACGCTCCAAAGAATGTAAATCAGGTTGTACCACCTCATATTGGGCGTTTAAAGGGGGGCTGACATAGCCACAGTTAAAAAATAGACTCTGGTCACGCAGCGTGATAGCACTACAATCGATGTATCCACAATCGCCGGAGTGGCAACATGGAGGCGCTGTAAAATAGATGGCGGGCCTCATAGTTGATAGCAGATCAGAATACTCTAGGGAGACAGGATCGTTAAAAAATCCATCTGGGATGTTCATGACAAATCCTCCTTAAAAATGATTGACAAGCGAAGCATTTAAAGCTTTACTTATATTACAAGAACACTTGGTTATAAATTTCTGCCTTTGAATGCTGGCAATGGAATCAGGTGCTCGATTTCGACAATGAAGCCGATGCAATATCTTCCAGATGACTGATGTTCACACAAATAGGAGCGCGAGTTGGTTTGGAGTCTTCTCCAATATAGATAGGGCCTTGAAAAACGCACTGCCCAACCTCCAGATTCCGTAAAAGGTCAGAAATCTCAGCCCGATGCTGTGGAGATGCGAGAAGCTCGGCATAATACTTTACTTCTAGGAGAGCAGGGTGAAAGAGAAGTTTGTGGTTTGCTTGGCAGAGCATTGTTCTTTCGGACGCGTTAAACTCACGGATACTCTGGCTGGCAAGGATCACATTCAGAGAGTATTTTCTTCCTTCTGTCAGGATTTTGCCAAGATAACAGTCCTTGTCGATGGAGAGGTTCTGCATCTCATCTATGTAGATGTAGCGTGGCGGTTGTCCTCCCTGTGATGCAGTGCGAAATTCATCGAACAGAAGCAAGTCAGCAATCACTTTCTGGAAGAGGGGTGGAAATTTGCTTAGGTTGATAATTTCGATTCCAGAATGGCGTTTAATCGGTTGATTTCGGAAGACATTGTGCCGCAGGAGCGGTGCAAGATGAGCAGATGCACTTCTTGATGCTTTCGTGTCAAATTCGTCAAGGGTTTTAAGAATTGCTGGAAAGATATCCGGATTATCGTCGAGGTTTGAGATTACATATTCCAAACTATCGGAAAAAGCAGCTGTTTCCGTGCGGCTCAATTTGATATACTTGGTTATAATATTGGAAAGCGTATAACTCAAATCTGCTGATGATTCCGTAGTTCCATCCGCATAGCGTAGTGGATTGAAGAGCGTTGTTGGAATTGGCGTGTTGTATGCATCAATTTTTGAGGACAGTTGTTCAAATGCCTTTCTGAGAATTGGAAAGATGTGCTCGGATGAAGAGGTGTTATGAATGTTGAGGTCGAGGATGCGATGTCCCTGATAAGCCTTTTGCAGCACGATACTTTGGGCAGCAACACTCTTTCCGTAGCCGGATTCACCGAGGATGACATAAGAATCGTTATCCTGTCCGGGGATACTTTTTGTGGAAACGGATAGTTCTTGGCTGCCCTCATAGTACTTTCCTATGTAGGTTTGCGATAGCATAGACATAATAATCAAACTCCTTTTTATTTTTAGATTTCAACAAGGTCACGACTTCCGGGTTGATGTAGGCTACTTCTCAGAAGTGTTCGAAAGCGAAAATCCTTTGATTCATTTGGTGCAAAGGTGAGCGTTTTGGGGACTGATCCCGAAAGAACCCCGGCAGTTTTCAGACGATTGAGCACGTCGGACGGCATATAGGATCGCAGCTGCACCTTAATGATTTTCTTCAAAAGGGCAGTCGATGTATAATAATAGGTATCATCATATAGAATCTCCTTCTGACAGTCAAAACTGCTATCGACATCTTCGAGTGGACGAAAACAAATCATATCACTTCGCCGGGCTGCATAGAGTGCATTCCGGAATAAACTGTTGATACTATCTCCATTGAACCTCTCCCAGTATTGAATATATAGGGTAAGGCATTCATTATGGGAACGTGCAACTACCCCTTTTTGACTGGGGTCTCTGATAGAAAAATACCACTGTACGACAGCAGCAATCGCGGCTAGTACGGAAATTTCCTGTCGAACGGGGCAGTCTTCTCCGAGTTCGTCAAAAAATTCTGTGTAAACTTTATCGATTTGAGCTTCAAATGCATCGGAGTTCCCGATAATCAGCTTTATCAGATCTCCAATTGAATTGAGCGAATTGGTTCTAACGCAGTGGTCAGAGAAATTTTGTACTGGTAAACAAAATATTCGCTGCCGAGGTGTTAAGTCTTGAGACACCACGATATATACGGGGTGTCTCTGATCGCTTTGCATAGAATTCATCAGCGCTTGATAGTTTTTGTCCCGACTATAGGCACTGGAAGACTCATTGAAGTTGATGTTTTCAGCGCGAATCCATACAAGAGGGCGGTCGATCAAGCTTTCTAACTCTTTTTTAAATACGCGAGATGATTCGTCAAGGTTCAAATCTGTGTGTAGATGCCGGTTATGCGTCAGTACACAGAACGGGCGTCTGATCCATAACTCGGGAGATAAACGTCCCTGTAGGACGGCATATAGCGATAGCAACTGATACATCACCATGTCAGATGTGGACGGGAGAGTAAAGCTAAAAAGCACCGTGTTAAGATCAACCCAGTTACTTTCTTGAAAACCCCATGAGTTTTTAGAAGAATACCAGCCGGGAGAGTACTTTATCAGCGGAGAAACAGAATTGAGCATAGGTGCGGTATAACGAGCCATCAACTCCGCGCAAATGGCGCGTGAAAAATTTGCTGTAGTTACAAAACCGTGGTCTTGCAGCAAAGTATAGCGATGAACGGCATTACAGGCTGCATCAACTATAACTTCTTTGTGTTCTCCGGTAGGAGTATCAAACGTATATTTGATGTATTCTTTTTGGGTGCTATGCTCTACAATTTTTTGTGCCCGAAGATTTCGGCAAGCACTAAAAGGCTTTTCAATAGTATGGATGCTGTTACTGTACAAGAGGACTAGATGGCCCTGAGGATCAGTAGTTAAGCCAAAGTTTTCGAAACTGAGTGCCTTCTGTCTGTAGGCTTTTTGTGCGTCACTCTCCCATGCCGCTTGAAGCTCTTGAGCGTTTGCATCAAGAGGATTGCATTGAGAGGATGATGGCTGTTGTGATTGGTGCGAGGGAGTAGATGGCGGTACAGGACTATTATAGTAAATTGGACGTTGTGAGTAAGTTGGACGTTGTGTAACATCCTGCGTTGTGGTAACTGTTTGTGTCCAATTTCTTTTAGGAAGAGTCGAACTGACTTCTTCTGGCGGATTATAGGGTGTTCCATCAAGATTCTGAAGAGCATTGATCATGCCGCTAGTGTTTGAAGCATTCATAAAGTATCCTTTCTTATCTTATGAGGTGAGTTGGCGGACGGCAGGCAGTTTGTCCGGTCGGTCTCGGGGTCAACTGCCCGCTATGCGGTTGTCAAGGTGCAGACTGGAGGGAAAGATACTGTGATCTTTCTAATTAAATTTTAGCACTTTTGAAGAAAAACAAATTTGAGTTTTCGTGACCGAAAATGAGAAAAGTATCAAAATGATGTAAAAGGCCGACTTTTGGAGAGATGAAATGATTGAGAAAATGGTATTGTTTGAAAATCAAAAGCAACTGGAGGAAACTCGCGATGAGCTGGAAAGATGCAAGCGTTTTAGCTTTCGATTGTATGCGAAAGAATTACCGTTGGAATTGACTTTAAGTCATGAAGAAAACAATGAAGTCAATGCGGTCAAAGCGATTTTGAAAGATATGGAAAAGGGAAACTGGCCAATGCTGCATTATTTTAGAATGCATTGTAAAAGCGATAGCAATCCGCCCAAGATACTTCAAGCCAATGCAATTGGATGTGTGATGATGTCATTGAGGTATTTAACAGCACGAAATATATCGGCTTCAGAATTTAAAAAGAAAATTTTTGATTGGGATGAAGATGGGGAAGGGTACGAGACATATCAAAGACGAGTGCGTGCCTTGGCGAGCAAAACAAAAAAAGTGGAACAGATAAAAATGAATCATACGGAAGAATTTCCATTTAACTTGATATGCCCGTACCAGTTTATTCCCACAATGAAGAAAAACGAGAAAGTAAAGGAATTTTTGACGCCGTTGTTTAGCGCTGCAACAAAGCATATTGTGGAAGAAAATCGTGACAGCGTAAGTTGGAATGTTTTAAGACTGGCAGAAAAAGAAAAAGAAATATTTGATGAATCAGACACAGGAAGCCTAGAAAAACAGAAAAAAAGCCGATTGAAAGATAGATGCGAGGACTTATGTGTAGCTATTGAAAAAATGAGTAAAGTAGATCTTTCTCAAAAAGGAAATCATAGCGAAACCGTTGTCTTATATTTTGCACGTGAGAATATATATCACTGCGAAAAATTAAACCGTATAGGAAAAGAAAAAATAGATCAAAGAACTGCAAGATTGATTATACATAAATCTTGCTATCCAATGGCATTCTATTTGGACGAAATCATTGAAAAATATGAAGGCGCTGCATTCATGTGCCAGTATGGCCGATATTTAAATATGGTAGCGGTTGCTCTTGTGGAATATGCATATGAAAATTTAAAGTTCAAAAAAGGGAGCGCGACCTATTGGCAGGCAATACAAGAGGCGGAGAGAATTCTCGGTAACTATATTGATGAATACTGGGACTATTACTTTTCTTTCTTAGATAAAAAAGAAAAAACATTTCTTATTTCGGAAGAGGTGAAACCACGTATTTCGGATGATGCAATTTCGGCTATTTATATGTGCTTTTTAAACCGGGATATTTTATACAAAGCCCCTGATTTTGATTTTGATGTGATACCGCAATATTATTGTGCTGATGAAGTACCTCCGACCAAATATGAACTGAATGGCCCTATCGAAAGTATAGTAAGTAAATTGCACAATGGATTTATTATTGTACAGAATAGTGAGAACCAAAAGGAAGAACAAGATAAATTTACTGAGGCACTCAAAGAACAAGAATTACTTCAAGTAGAGGAAAAAACGCTTAGGCTAAAGCCACTTGGAGTGGACGACAATTGGGAAAGGCTTTTAAAAGTATTTGGAAAAACAAAGAAGAGTATTAGGGTAAAAGATTTTCGATATGAGCGTGTTTGGAAATCGGGTCGTATAGAGGCTATTTGTGGATGGAAAAATCCGCAGCTGATGAAAAACTGGATGGAGAAAAATGGAGTTGAAATTCCGGAGGTAGAAAGCGAATCATTAGACACAGAAGTGGACTATAAGGTTATAATGAAACTACTTATGGCTGGGTCAAATGACTTCGGAAGAGCCAAGATAAGATGGACAATAAGATTAGGAAAAATAAAAAACTGTATCAAGGGCAATGATTATATGTATTATTGGGAATGGGAACCAGAACTTACGGATGGTGGAAAACTGCTTAAATATGAAGCTGTACAAGCAGAAAAGCGTATTGCATCCTACACTTCTGAAAAAATTTGAGCGTTAAATGCTCCCTAATATCAAGAAAATGGGAATTTTCAAGCAAAATTTTTTTGAAAGTGTAGGAACAAGAGACACATAATAGTATTTTGACATAAATTCAGGGCAATCACGCAAGTGGTCGCCCTTTTTCTGTATCTGGTGTGATTTGACCTTCGGCAACATTATAGTAACCCACCAAAGGAGGATTTGCCGTTATGTTTGATTGCTATGACACTCTGATCACTCCAGAAGAAGTTGCTGATATGCTGGGATGCGGTATGAACACTACCTATAAGCTTTTGAAGTCTGGAAAGATAAAGGCCATGAGGATCGGCCGATCTTGGAGGATTCCTAAGAGAGCGGTACAGGAATATATTATACAAGAATCCCACCTGAAATCAGTTGGGTGGTAACATGAAAAAGCCCACATGGATGATGTTCCATGTGGGTTTTCTATTGCCTGAAAGTAGTGCTTGATGGAGTGATGTACATACGGGTAATCCAATGTTAATGCTAAATAATGTATAGAGCAGAAGGAAGGTGAAAGTTAATCTTTATTAATGACACTAACATTAGGATAAAGCGGCTGAATGGAATAGTTGTAGTACAAACAGTCGCACAAGAGCAGCCGAATGTGTAGTGTATATACATTTGGCTATTCTTGCTAGGAGGGGGAGGCGGATGCCGTCATAAATAATATTTTATTCTATAAATTCTCATCTATATTTTCAATGATATTAATTTATCTTTATGAAATCTATAGATAGAAAGAAGGTGATTATAATGGGAAATATCTTTAGTATACGATTAACAGATGAAGATAAAGTTCATTTACAACAGAGAATGAATGAAACTGGTAAAAATGCCACAGAAGTATTTAAGAGCGCAATCTATTTTACCAAAATAGATGCAGACCTTGTTGATGAAATTATATCTAATATTGGATATTATGCGAGTGAAAAAGATCTGGAAGGGATAAAAGAGGAGGTTCATAGATATGTGTTATATCGAACTCAAAAATGAGAAGTATGAAACTTTGGAAGATTTAAAACGGTTACTGCATTATATTCTTAGATTAGATAAAACAGCAGAAGATAGTCAAAGAGCGAATACTGTAACAAATACCTTAGCAGGTTGTCAGCCAGCGATGATTCCCAATGAATATTTGTGTGATCCGAGTTCAGTTTATCATCTGATGCTTTTTGAAGTCAGGAGAAGACATAAAGGTATTCCGCAGTTTGCAAAACACCGCATTGTTTCCTTCGCAGCAACAGATTGTATTTTGCCACAGGATGTAGTATCTCTAGCAGAAAGAATAGCAAGTATCTATGCGAAGAAAGGTTATATTACAGCCTATGGAATTCATGCGGATAGATTTAATGTACATATTCATTTTGTAGTTTGTGCAGTATCGTTTCAAACACAGAATATGTTTCATATTCAATGGGAATCTGAGTGGAATATGCTTGTAACGGTAACAAATCAATGGAAATCTGAGTTTGACGAGATGCTTCAAAATAATATCCAAATGAGACAGTCAAGAGAAGCTGCATTGTATGGCGATGATATCGTTCGATACGGAAGCATTTCTCTGACAGCAAAAGGTCAAATGAATCAGAACAAAAAATCAAAGCGCAAATAAGAAGGGAGAATACAATGGATAAGTTTGATGAAAAAGTTATCGGCTACGAATCTACGAAAGAGATTCTGCGTCAGATTCTGGATATTCTAAAAAGACCGGAGGTTTATAAAAGAAAGGGCATTTCTATTCCAAGAGGGCTGCTGATGGAATCTGATCCTGGTCTTGGAAAAAGTCTGCTGGCATCTATCCTGATGGAAGAGTCCGAACGGAAGCCCTTTGTTTTTCGTAAAACCAGTCAGAAAAACAGTTTTCTGGATGAATTAAGGACTGTATTTGCTATGGCAAAGGAGGAAGCACCTAGTATACTGCTCCTAGAAGATTTGAACCTCTATGTAGAATCGAATTCTCCCTATGCGCCGGAATGGGCTTGTCTGCAAGCCTGTATTGATGATGCAAAGGATACAGATCTTTTTGTGATTGCTACTACTAACGATACAAGGTATATGCCACCATCCCTGTTGAGACCGGGTAGATTTGATTATGTGATCTATCTGCAACCTCCGATTGGAGAGAATGCAGAGAACATTGTCAGCTACTATCTCAGGGATAAAGATTTGGCAGAGAATGTGTTGATTTCAGATATCGTCAAGGCTATGCCCAAGGTAAGCTGTGCTACACTGGAAACGGTAATGAACCTTGCTGCGCTGAATAGTGTCTATCAAGGTCATGAGCACATCCAAAAGGAAGATATCACAGAAGCTCTTCTTCAAGTGGTATATAAACTCCAAAAGACGGATAAGGAAACTGACTCCACAGAGTTGCAGAAGATTGCAGTACATGAAGCTGCCCATGCAGTGGTCGGAGAAGTTCTTCACCCCGGAAGCATTGGAATTGTTACGGTTCGCGGAAGCCAAGGTGTAATTGGTGGTATGGCAAATGGCTGTGCTACTTATGCACAAAATGAGGAGGAATTTCTGGATGAAGTGACCAAAACATTGGCAGGCAGAGCGGGTGTGTCTCTGATCTATGGTGTTATGGATATTCAGGCATCGGCCGATATAGAGCAAGCAGATAAGCTCATGGATATTTGGCTGTGTCACTTTGCAGGTGGTGGCTTCGTAGGAATTGAATCAGGGGACAACAGAATGTCCGAGCAGAGACTTTCTTATAATGAAGCCATCAAGTCAACAAAACTGGAAGAGCTTTACCGAAGAGCATATAAGATTCTTCATAATAATAAGTATTTTCTGCTTGCTGTGCAGCATGGTCTTCTGGAACATGAAACGCTTCTGAACAGTGATCTTGCAAAAATTCGGGAATCTTGTATCTAAAACCTATTATTCAAAATGATAAAACGGGGCTATTGCACACGCCCTAACAAAAAAGACCAGAGTTATTTAGCCAAAAGGCTGAACCGGTCCGTGAAAAGTAGACAATAGACAAAAGACCTCCCCGTGTAGGATAATAGAACTACACGAGGAGGTTTTGTTATGTCCAGAAAATATACCAAAATCAAAGAATTAGAACCACAGATACTCGCAATGCGAGCAGAAGGAAAAACATTTCCATCGTGCAATTTCATGATTGCAGCGTCCATTGTACAGGCACTTGGAAAATGTGTAAAAAGTGTTCTGCATATAGCAGCAATATGAAAGCAGTATTTCACAGCTGGGCATTATGAATCTATAATAGGTAGCTGGAAATAAACAGAAAGAGGGTCTTTTTGATGGCAACGATATTTCCAAGAGAAGAAAAGGCAGAGGCACTGTTCGGGGAGATCCTGAAAAATCCAGAAGCCTGCCACCGCCTGATGGATACCTTCAACGACTCGCTGGACATGGCAGACGTACTGGATGCGCCGGCCGTGAGTGCACAGCAGTTTGCCGCAGCACTGTTCAATGCCTACGAGAACAAGGATCTGTCTGCCTTTCTGATGGCGATCTGCCAGCACAGTATGTTTGACCTGCTACGGAACGCTGCCCTGATCCCGTTCAAATTCAACGCCGATGGTCAGCCGAACCCGGTGATCCTGACGGATGATGCCGGCGTTCTTTTGCCGAACAACGAATTTGCCGTGAGCAGCAAAGTATACGACCGGTTCATCCGGGTGTTCCAGAAGCAGGAAAAGGTAAAAATGTACCTTGCCAGCGGCTACTGCAAGTATCACGGCTACGACGAAGGATCGATGGATGTGGTGGAGTACCACTACAACCAGCATTTGGGGCTGCTGCTGATCTACGAACTGCCGGACACCGTGAAGCAGAAGGTAACGGAAGCGGAGGCCTACTCCACCGTCTGGGATATCCAGATGAAGCTGCAGCACGCACTGCCCCGTTCCGTGGTCTACTATGGACAGGATACGCTCAAGGACGGCGGAACCCGCTACGATGAACTTGGCGTTTTTCTGCCGCTGGAACACTTTGCCGACCGGCTGGAACGCCATGTGGAAACTGCTACCAAGATCGTTTACGGCGAGTAAACGCCCTGTAAACGAACTCCCTTTATAAGTGCATCACAGCAAAACAAAACGCAGCGAACCGTTAAAAGATTCGCTGCGTTTTGCCTTATATGGGAGAATGGAAATGCTGCACATCAGGTGCAATAACGGAAAGTCTTGTCAGTGATAACACGGGCGAAGATCAACCCTAACGGCAGTGCCACGATGATGAGAATGGCATCTGCAAACCATGTGGCGGAGTCCATCAGAGACAGGATGCCCAGATTATAGATGGCACGGTAGAAATACAGTCCCGGTACCATGATAACGATGGACGGCACGGTGACGGAGATGCGGGGATAACCGGCGGCGCTCTTCAGGCAGGAGGCCAGCAGTCCGGACAGCAGTGCGCCCAGAAACGCTGCAACAGCGGGCGGAAAGCCCGCAAGGCTCACCAGCTCCAGTCGGAACGTGTTCGTTACCGCACCGATAAGGGCGGCGCAGACTGCCAGGTTCCGGGGACTGTTGAACATGAGCGAAAAGCCGAACACACCGCCAAAACTTGCCAGCAGCCGGAACACGATCTCTTCCGGGAGTGTCAGGCTCAGGGCAGGGAACTGCACCGGCTGCAAATGCAGCAGCAGTGCCATGATCCAAGCCGTCATGGTTGCCACCAGAATAATGAGGACGGCGTAGGCCAGACGTTCCAGCCCGGAGCGCATATCCAGCTTGGCAAGGTCGATGCCGCTGGTAATGAACGGAAAGCCCGGAATGATGAAGAGCATGGAGCAGATATACCCTGCCTCGTGCTGCGCCGATACGGCAAACAGCACCTCGGCCAGCTTCAGCAGGATGGCATACACGAGGCTTGCTGAACAGACCGACGCCGTAATGCCCAGAAACAGGGTGAAATGGTGCTTTGTCAGCTTGCACCGTACAAAGTTGCCGATGCCTGCACCGCAGAAGGCACACAGCATTTCCACAATGCCGCCGCCCAGCAGAAAGGTGAAGCAGCTGCAGGCCAGTGCAGCTGCAAAGCCCAGTGCGATGGGCGAATACAAGCCGTGGATGCGCTCGATCTCATCGAGGTGGCTGTGCAGTTCTTCGCCGGTCATAAATTTTCCTTCCCGGTCGAAGTCGTTGACGAAATGCTCCAGTCGGTTCAGCCGGGAGGTATTCACGCCCGTATTTGTCAGACAGAGTGACTGGGTATAACACTGGTCACCGTCAAAGCAGGTGAACTCAATGGACAACAGGCCGATATCCGCTGTTGTTGTGACTCCCAGCTCCCGCGAAAGGGTGTTCATGGAGCTTCGGACACGCCATGCGCCGGTGCCGCATTCCAGCAGCATCAGCCCGGTGCGTCCAATGACGGAGGCTTTTTCCACAAGCCCCGCCTCGGTAATGGGAACGCCCTTGCTGGCCGACGCATAGTCGTGCCAGTACACTTCCATGTGATTTTTGATGATCTCACTTTGCCGTTGTCCCATACCGGAAAGCCTCCTTTGTGATATGGGAATGTTGCAGCTGTTTCAAGACTGCGGTGCTATTATAAGGGAAATTGCAGGGTGGGTAAAACGTATCTTGGATATGCCGGCAATATTCGTTTGGTATTTCAAAGAAGAAAATACGTTGCGTTTTTGGCGGCTCTGCGGTAGGATAGAAAAAACACGCCGAAAGGAAACTGCCGTGACCCTTCAACAACTCCGCTATGTCACGGCTGTTGCCGGCGCCGGCACCATCAGCCATGCAGTGCAGCAGTTCTATATTTCTCAGCCCAGCCTGACCAATGCTATCCGGGAGCTGGAACAGGAAGTGAGGCTGGCGCTTTCCAAGACGGAAAGCTCTGTGGTGAGCCAGACGCTGCTGGAATATCTGAGATCCTCCCGGCAGCGAAAGGATACACCGCAGATAAAATAAGAACAAAGAGGGGCTGTTGCACACGCCCCAACAAAAAAGACCAGAGTTATTTAGCCAAAAGGCTTTACAACTCTGGTCTTTTGCTTTACCGCTGCGAAGACTGCTCGGACTGTCCTTACCGTTCTGTCTGCTGCAAGGCAAAAGATGAGAACAGGAGAAAAGAGATCTCCGTCTGCTGGGAATTTCAGAAGATGCGTCAGAAGTCTTACCAGAATATTACCACCGAAGAAGGAAAGCTGTTTCGCTGCAATCGTTCCATTCAGGCAGAGGGAGCTTTCGGTCAGCTCAAGCACAACCGCAGCTTCAAACGCTTCCTGACTGGTGGAAACATTAAGGTTCTGGCAGAACTGCTTTTTCTGGGGCTTTCTCAGAATATTGCTCATTTCATTTCCAAGTGCAACAGCCTCGTGTTTTGCTGCGGAATAGTTGAATTTTATCTTATATAAGAAGCTACAAAAATACAGCCCGTGAGTGAGACGCGCGTGTCGAAAGTGAATTTTTGCAAGCGCCCCTGTAGCACACCCATTCTGAAAATGGGTGTGCCGTGAGAGGGTGCTCGCAGAAATTCGCTTTTGACACAAGCGGCTCACGAGCGGAAAAATTTATTCCGTTTCCTTTATATATAGGAAGGAACGCAGCATTTGAGAGACCGCAGTTCTTTGAGCAGGAGAGAGTTTAGCCCAGAGATCAAGAAGCTCATTTTGCTCATTGGTTAAATAAACAGGCTCTTCCTCTTGAAAGAACTGAGAGAGGGTAATGCCGAAGCCTGTACAGATTTTCTCGATAGAAGCAACATTGGGTTGGAGATTTCTTCTCCGCCATGTTGAGATGGTGGATTGGGTCAGCCCGGAGTTCTCTGCTAGGGCATACTCAGACCAGCCGCGGGAAAGGCGTTCCTGTTCAATGCGGCCCAGGATATCAAATGTGGGCTTCTCTCGTTCCATGGTTCGGCCTCCTTGGATAAATCGTAGTGTGTACTTACGATTTTATTGTCTGGGTGCTTGACTCATAATTGTATATATCGTATAATATTTTTAGCATAAAGCGTTCCATATCCGTACGAACGACCGAACGACAGACAAAAAGGAGCAAATTATTATGGAAGAGGTTAAAAAGGTTCCGGACGAAGAAACCGGTGGCGGCAGACAAAATACCATGAAGATTCTTGATAAGAGAGAAGAAGCGTGGGAAGAAAAGAAAAAGTCTGACGGATGGAACGGGTATCACGTCCTTTTCACCGAAACAACGCAGTTTCTGATTATCTGGGAAGATATGAAGAAAAAACTGAAAATCGCCTATTTTGCAACGTTGGCATTTTTAATCTTATTCGTAGTTTGTTTAGGCGGAGCGGGCATTTGGAACTTTATAGAATCAGCTTTGCTCAGCGCGGTCGTGCCTATTATATATGGCCTGTTTTGCAGAGATGACATTTATCTGAAGGTGTTCGATCCAGCTCGTGACCAAGGGGCATTATATCTGCCAGAAGAAATGACTTGGGAAGAGGCAGTAGATGTGATTCGCCGAGGATTTGCAGCGCCAGAAGTAGAGCAAATCACAGATACAGCGGACACAGTGGTGTTCCACAGCAAAAAGTACGGAGCATATCAGGTTCAGAATACAGAAAATGGTCTCAAACTCAGTATTTTGAGTGTCCCTAGTAAAAAAGAAGAAAACAAGTCGCGGTATTATCTGTTTGGAAATATGATCTATTCGCAGATTATCTCGCTGCTTTACCCGGAAATGCTTTCTGCCGTGCAGGTGGAGCAGGAGAAGAAAGCGGTTCATGGGTATCTGAAACAGAAGAAGATCATAAATCTGGTTGCTACCATCGCAGTCATCGTTGTGATTGCAGCAGTTGCGTCCGGTGGATTCAATATGGACTCCATAAAATCATGTGGGTTGTCGGACAGCCAGATGCCCAGTATTTTCAGTGCAGATGCAACGCTTGACGAGATTTTTGATACATATTTCGATGATTCTAAATGGGACAATTATAAAGAAGACGGCAAAAAAATTGTAACCTATACCGGTGATAGAGTCGTTGAAAGTGGAAGAACACTGCGGTTTACATTCTATTTTGTTCTGAATTCGGATGATACTTTTAATTTGGATCATGTTACCAGCAATGGAACGGAACTGGACTGGCTTCAGGAAATGATTATTTTGAACATGCTGAATGAATATTATCTCGGCATGAATAAAACAACATCAACGAGTGTTGCAACAAGGGTAGAAAGCGAGGTGGCGGTATCAGATAATACGGTGTGGAATGATTCGGAAAACAGTACCTCTGATTATACGGAGGAAGATTCTGATGACGAGTACGCTTATATTAGTGGTGCGGATAAAGTTATCGACGAAGTCTGTGGTACGGTCTGGGATGGCTGGGAAAACGATGATCCGGATCATCCTGAATTGGATGAGATCACCTATGGCATGGTCATGGATTATCTATTTGAGGATTCTACCTATTACAGTTGGTATTATGATGACACAACGGGCAATGTAATAATGGAAGGAACCTACACTACATTTGATTATACAATGGGTATGGCCGATGAACCGACTGCCTGTGATGTGAAGCTGACCTTTACGGTGGATAACGATGGGAATTGGTTCGTTTCAGATTACAGTGGTGATGAATTTGACACAGCAGACGAATTCTTACAGGTGGCATACGATTTCTACTATGAAGGAAACCGCCTACTATGAAGGAAACCGCTATTGAACTACGTGCGGTATGGTGTAAAAACAAAGAAGATGGTAACACTGCTTGACTTCGGCGGACGACGGTTTAAAATGATAAGTCAAATTCAAATGGAGGTTTTGATATGGCTATGAAGGTTATCAAATGCCCTGATTGTGGGCACGAGCTGGCACGAGTGATCCTTGGAGGCGGAACAAATCAGACAAAAAGCTGCGCTGGTTGCGGCTCTCGTTTCCGTATCATCAAAGATGCTCGTACTGGCAGCGTCAGAGTAGAGCGTGCATAACAAAAAATAAAATGTGCAGGGTAGCAGCAACGCCGCCCTGCACATTTTTGTTAAGTAAAGGATTTGAGCACTTCTTTCAGTGCTTCACGCTGTTCAGGGGAAAGCCGAGCCAGGAGTTCCAAAAACTCCTGCTGTTCCTCCGGGGTGAACCTGTTTTCTGGCTCAGAATGATTTTGGCGGTTCATAAAAGATGCTTGCTCCTTTCGGCAAATCCTGCTCTGCTATCAGTTCGGCACGAATCTGACGCTTATATTTATAATAGGTGTTCCGGGCAAGACCGGTGAGCTTCATGCACTCGGCATCGTCAAGTGTGCCGCCAAAGGTCTTGCAGTGGGTGCGGATGATCTGCTTGGCTTCTCTGGCTTTTTTCGTTTCAAATCCAACACCCTTTTTGCGGCCAACCTGCTTGCCGTTCAACCGGGCGGTCAAAAGGCCCTCACGGGTGCGCTGGTGCAGATCGGCAACTTCTTTTTCGGACTGCTCAAAGGCCAGCTTGATCTGCTCCTTTGCCAAGGCCATCAGATACTCGTTGATGCCCTTTAAGATGAAGTCCACATTTGTCCCTGTCATGGCAATGCTGCCGGACAAAGCCTTTTTGTAGGTTTCGGTGTCGATGTGGTGCTCTTTCAAAAACACCAGCCGGATGTCCTTATGATAGAGGTCTTCGTACAGAGCAAAACCCTCTTCTGCATTTCTGGACATCCGAGACACAGAATCGAACACCACCATATCCCCAGATTTTAGAATCCGGTAGAGCTTCAGCCACTCCGGGCGAAAGATGGATGTGCCAGTATAGGCTTCCTGCACGATATGGGCAGTTGGGTATTCAGCCTTGATGTTGCGGATCTGACGGTCAATGCTCTGCTTTGCCGTAGAGATGCGGCAATAGCCATAGATGTTCATGGGGTTCCTTTCTGGCTCAAAGATAACGAGCGACATTTTTAAGACTGTATTTTGCAGCTCGAACCAGCCTAAAAACAGCTGATTTTGATACAAAACTGTCCATACGGCATCTTTAAGACAGTTTTTGGTGGCCGTAGACAGCCATAAAAGTGGAAATGGTGGTACACGGCTTATGGTCGGCGGTGCCCTTGCCCTCCAAGGGAGAATAATCCCAGTCGGTTTCCTCGTCAATATATCGCCGCCCATCGTCCGGCAGTTCCAGCGGTTCCGCAAGGATTATGGTGCCCCAGTGGTTGACCATCACAAAGGGTGCAATCTCACAAGGGATGCCCCGGCACTCATCATCGTGCCGGACATCGTAGGCGTACAGGCCGTCCGGGATGGTATCTCTCTTGATGCGGATGCTGGTGAACAGTGCAGGCTTTCCGCAAACCGTAATCTCCTCGTAGTGTTCGGTCATTGCATTAAAGGTCATAAGGCGTTCCTCCTTAAATTTCAATGATAAAAGCTCTAAACTTCTCTTTGTAGAAATCCATTGCACTCTGCGGCAGGGAAGTCAGATTCCCTTCGTTGTCACATCCGGCCAGAAATCCCGGCCCGGCAAGAACATCGGCTCCATCCCACAGCGGACGATTGAGCGGCAGGCCAAGCAGCTTGCCTTCATCATTGCAGACCAGTGTGACCGCTGAACCGGTGTCACTCAATGTGATGCATTCGATCAGCCCGCCTACAAATTTCTGCATGGCTTCAAGCGTGTTGTCCAGCTCGATTTCCTTTGGCAGCTCCATTGGCAGGAGCGCAAGGACTTTGATTTTTTCTTCTTTCATTGTGTGCCTCCAAATAAAAACAGGACAATCCAAATGGATTGTCCTGTAAAAAGTGAAAGGGAGCATCCGAAGATACTCCCCAGTAGATAATTATTTTTTTCTTACCATGCAACGTTTTTTGAAGAACGCGATGCCATAGCAGAGGATGTCATCATAGTCGTCCCGGAAGTCCGCTGCATACATCCGGTCATTGATCTGCTGAATGGCAGCATCACAGGCATCCGGCAGAGCATCCAGAGTTTTGGCATACTTGGCTTCAAAAATTGCCACACGGCCATTGCGGATATCCTTTACAATAACATCGCTGCGCCCCTCGCCATGCTCTTTGTTAGATTCTACCACATAGCCAGCACCAGTAAAGATGCCTGCAAGGAAAGCGTGGTAAAAATCCTCCCGGTAGTCGTGGTAGCTGATGGTCATACGCAGCAGCTTGGTCATCTCTTTTGTCAGAGCTTCGTTGTTTCCGCTCCAGACTGCATCAAACAACGGGCTGCGGTTCCATGCCTTTGCACTGTCATCAAACCATTTGCTTACAGTGGTTTCAAAAATTTCCCGAATCTCTGCATTGGGAATCATCAACGCAGAGCAGCCATCCGGCAGCGAATCCGTCAGATCCTTATCCCGCACTTTGGTCAGATAGCCTGTCAGATACAGCACACTCCAAAGATTTTCCTCAGAGGAGTGCAGACAATCGTAGGTCAGGTTTTCTTCAATGTGCTGGACAATGGAGCCGCCAGTCATCAGCGTTTCGAGCTTCGTGGTGATATTGTCACCTGCATAGTCGATAAAAGAACGGATAATAGCATTATCGCTGGTGTTTTTCCAATAGCTTTTCGGCTTCTGTGCTACACCATACTGGAAATCTCGCAGATAACTGATCACGTCCCACGGACAATAAATGTCTGCATCGCCAAAATGATAACCGTCGTACCATGCCTTGATTTCAGCAGACTGCGATTCAAGATCAGCATCTTTCAGCATTTGATCTACATCTGCCTGTGTGAAACCAAAGGATTCGCTCAACCGGGGAGAAAGAATCGTATCCGAAACAAAATTGTTCGTCCCGGTAAAGATGCTTTCTTTTGCAATTTTCAGGCAGCCGGTAATAACAGCAAAGTCAAGCGAAGTATTGTCTTTGAGCGTGGTGCTCATCATAGCCCGCATCACGTCCAGCATCTGCGAATAATATCCGTTGCTGCTGGCTTTTGCAATGGGAACATCATACTCATCCAGAATGACGACCGCCGATTTTTTGAAGTGGATTTCCAGCATCCGGGTCAATAGCAAAAAGCAGCTTTTGGTTTCATCTATGGATGCAGTGCGTCCCAGAATTCGCTTAAAGATGCCTTTGTCATCGTCAGAAATAGCAGCGTCATCCAAAAGAAACTGATAATCCTGAAATGCAAATGCCAGCTTCATGCACAGCATTCCATAGGCACTTTCAAAGGTCAGACCGTCCGTATCCTTGAAAGAGAAAAATACCACAGGACACTGGTTCATCCATTTTTTGCAAAGCTCTGTATTTTTGGAGATCGCCAATCCCTCAAACAGTTGCTTGCTGTCTTTGCGGATGTCCAGAAAATTTGCGAGAGTGCTCATGCCAAGTGATTTTCCGAAACGGCGAGGACGAGTGATCAATGCTACTTCAGCGATACCACCGCTAAGAAGTTCAGAAATCAGATTGGTCTTGTCGATATAATAATACCCGCCTTCTCGAATCTTTTCAAAATTCGAGATTCCAACAGGAAACTGCAAATCTTTCATGCAATGCTCCTTTCCACTCACAGAGGAGAGCTTTCAGAACTCACTACTGTAAGTGTACCATGAAATATAGAATCATACAAGAATCAAGTGACATCGAAATAGAGCAGTTTTATTATGCTACGTTCAATCTGGTGGCTTTATAGCAGTCAGCGCACATTCCCTCATGGGTGGCTGCAAACTCTGCCGCCTGCATGATGGAGCCATCCTTCAGCTTGACCCTCTTGATGGGCTGGTTGCAGCGAGCGCAGATGCAGGGCATCGGCGGCTGTTCCTGCTTCGGGGTAGAGGATTTCGGCTTCGGCTGCTTTTGCGGTTCTGCCTCCGGCTGCGGTGCAGCATCTTCCGGCAAATCCTCTCCGGCATAAACGTACAGGCCCAGACCAAACATAGCAAGGTTCTTCACCAAGCACCGCATGATAGCCTTATTCACATCGAACATGGATGCTGCTTCTACGGTGCGCTCTTCCATGCCGATCTTTTCACGGCGGCGGGTCTGCGGATTGTAGTCCCATTTCGGGGTGGTGTAGGTGTAAGGCACAGCTTTCATGGCTTTGTTTGCGCCATCCAGTACAGGCAGCCACATTTCATGCGAAACTCCCTCAATCGTGACCGAGGTATACACCATGAAGCCGGTTATGGGGTCATAAACATAGGGCAGGCCGTTAAATTTCTTGACTTCGTAGCTGGCAGAAGGATACAGCTTTTTCACCTCTGCCCAAGCGTACGCCCAACTTACATATTTCAGTTCCGTGTTGCCGGACTTTTTGACTTCCAGATGATCTTTGAAGTCGATAGCAAATAATTTTACGAATGGATTTTCCATAAGAATGCCTCCAATTCTGATAAAGAAAAAAGGGCACAACAGCGTCAACTGTTGTGCCCCATGATGTGAAAATTACGGATTGAGCAGAAAATCAATGATGTTTCGATGAATGATTCCGTTTCGGCTTAAATTCGCCAAATCACCACTGATAACATACTTAGGATAGTTGTCGTGCAGCCGCTCAAGATTACCGAACTCCCGTTCTTCATCGGCGGGAGTGATCAGGTAAGCAACCTGAATATAGAGCTTTTCATCTCCACGGTAGCAGATAAAATCAATTTCGGTGTCGTCCAGTTTGCCGACCTGAACTTCATAGCCACGGCTCCGCATTTCCAGATATACGATGTTCTCATACAGCTTGTTGCTGTCAAGTTTTTCGCTTTTCTTGATAACGTTCCGCAGGCCAAGATCGACTGCATAGTACTTTTCTGTGCTGGACAGGAGCGCTTTTCCTTTGATATCATAGCGGCTTGCATTCAGAAGGATAAAGGCTTCCTTGAAATAATCAACGTAGTTCAGTACGGTAGCAGTGGTTGTCTTGATTCCTTCCGAAACCATGCGTCTACTGATATTACGGGCAGAAAACGGATTGCCGATATTATCCAGCAGGAATGCAAGGACATTACGTAATGCGGTCTGTTCGCGAATATTGTGGCGCAGCATGATGTCACGGACAATGATAGCCTCGTAAAGATCGTCCAGATAGGTGGTGATTGAATGATCGTCAGGGAGGAAGAAACGCTGCGGAAAACCGCCGTACTTCAAATAGTCTGCGAAGAGCTTTTCATCCGAAGTATAGGTTCCGTTTTCAATGCATTGCTGTTTTGCTTCGGCCAGCGAAAAGGGGAAAACCTGAATCTGGATGTATCGTCCGGAAAGATAGGTTGCCAGTTCGCCGGAAAGCAGCTTGGAATTGGAGCCGGTCAGGTAAATATCACAATCGAAATCGACACGAAGAGAATTGATTGCAATCTGCCAGCGCTCCACCTCCTGAATCTCATCCAGAAGAATATAGATTTTGCCGGTACAGCCTTCCGCTTTTTCTGCGATGTAGTCGTAAAGCGTTTCTGCAGTACGGGTGTTGCGGAAGCGCATGGACTCAAAATTGGCCTGAATAATGTTCTGTGCGGGAATGTTGCGCTGGAGGAGCACGTCCTTGATCTGACCGAGAAGGACTGTTTTTCCACAGCGCCGGATTCCAACCAAAACTTTGATCAGATCCTGATCGATAAAAGGAATGATCTTATCCAAATAACTTTTGCGCAGAACCATCGTGCATCACCTCATATTCTTATCTTAGCATACAATTATTGTTGTGTAAACAGTATTGTGCTTTTCTATTAAACAAAAATAGCTGAAGCGCAAATTTTGTGCGCCTATAGACGTACAAAAATTATGCTGCATGGATAATGGTAAACCTGCGGCTGCTTACATTCTTGCTGTACCGATTGAAAATATCGGGCTGTTCTTTCTTCAAACGCTGGGAGTCTACCCGTTTACTTTCGGAGGATACCCAGGACACCTTGTAGCCCGGTGCTGTGCCATAGGCAGCGTCCTGCATCTCCAACTTCACCTGCTGTTCAATAGAGGCTTTTTCCTGTTCCAGCTGTTCGATCTGATCAGAAAGATCCTGCCGCTTATCCAACAGGTCGCGGATGGGATTAAGATCGGCAGTTTTGTTTCGATCATCTGCAGAGTACAGCTGATTGATCTGCTGTGTATCCCCCTCGCTTCCGGTAGGTACAGGCGGAAATTCGGGCATCACGTTGTATTTCCAGAAGTGCTCTTCCTTGGCAATGAGGTTGTTCAGAACTTCTTTGTCGGTTGTGATCTTGTGAATCACCAGTTCTTTTCCGAAAATAAGAGCAGCAATGTACCAGCAGTCAAAACCGCTGACGGCCAGATAGTGATTGACCTGAGCCATGTAATGTGCAGGGATTTTGCCATCTGTCCACTTATCTGCGGAGAAGGGCGAGACTGTCTTGCACTCCAGCCCGGCTTTCTGCCCAACGATCAGGCGGTCAAAATCTGCCAGAAGCAGTGGATGTTCCTCACTCTGGTAAATGGCATTTGCTCGGCGTACCTTCAGACCGGTGGCCTCGGTGAAGCGTTGTGCTACATAATCCTCCAAATCACGGCCCTGCCGCATGGCTTCGTTGTCGATATTTTCAGTGGTATCGCTGATTTTATCGTGGTAAATCTGAAATGCAGAACGATAGGGATTCAGGCCAAGGATAGCCCCGGCATCCGTGCCGGTAATGCCGCATTTGCGATAACGGAGCCAATCTTCTTTGGACAGGTTCAAAGTTGAAATCAATCTTTTCATGCGCTTTGCATCCTTTCTTTCATAATAGATTCGGCAAGAATGAAGTCATATTCCACCAAGTCTTTCATGATGGTGGAAAAGTCGGCAGCTAACGAATGGCAAGAGCCAACCCACAGGTCATAAAGAAAATCCAGAATATTATTTTGCACCCTGAGATGGTTCCAGTAGCGCTCTTCCAGTCTGCCCTCGGATTCCAAAACAATAATGGCGGTGCTGATGGTACTTTTCATCGTAATCTCATAAGCCATGGTAACGCTGATTTCAGAAGCACTCTTCTCAACGTTGTCAAAAAATTCCGTGAATTCCTTGAAAATGCGGTTATTTACATCATTCATGGCTTACTCCTTTATGCTGCTGCTAGCACCATCTTGTAGGCTTTGTCAATCATGGGGTTGCCCTCTGCGGTGCGCAGGAACAGGTTCTCGTTGTAGTTTTTGGTCTTGCGGAGAGGATTTGCGTGGGTAGCAAAATCGGAGACTGCGTTGATAAAGCGCCAACCGTTTTTGCCGACCCATTCCAGATCCGGTGCGTTATAATAGCGAGCCTTCAGATCTTCCTGCAGGCGCAGGTTATTCTTCCGCTGGCAATCGGACAGGTCCTCAGAAGTCGGGAAAAACTCATTGATGAACTCCTGCACCTTGTGATCGGATAAATCGATGCGAGCCAGCTCATCGCCACGGTTGCCGAGTTCAACCATATAGTTGCTGGCTAGCTGCAGGGTCTCACGGGCATCCTGCACGCGGAGCAGAACATTTTCGGTGTGGCGTGCAGTCCAGATACGCTTTGCAGTATTCAGCGCAAGGTTCAGTGTGTTCTGACAAACCACACGGATCGGAGTCATGGCCACTTTCACACCAGAACTTCCGTCATGACTGTTGAAGATCACAAGATATGGTACTACCTGATCTCCAGCGATAAGATATTTCCTCGGAAGCCTTGCCAGCATCCAGACCTTCTTGCCGCCCTGCAAAGAACCGGCAGTTTCGTAAGTAACGCCCTCACCCAGCAGGTCATCGGTGAACTGGAATGCTTCTTTGTTCTGCACAATGCGGTAGCGGTCAGATACCACACCCAGAACAGCATTATCAGTGCTGCGGACATTGGCACGATAGCCGGGGATCATAGCACCCGTGCCGGAATAGATATTGCGGCTCTCCACCTGCCAATCCAGACCGGCCAGTTCCAAGGCTTCACGGCTTGCAGGGGCATCCATGATGATCCGGCCAAGGCCGTGCCAAGGGGTCTCACGGACAGAGAACATCGTTTCAACATTTGCGGGCATAGTAAAATCTCCTTTTCAGTGTATTTTGCTCAATCGTTGTTTTCCATTTCTTCAGCGATGCGGACGAGGACTTCCACCAGGACGGTGCCAACCTCTTTGACGATTTCGGACCAAAAGTTCATAAGGCTTTCTCCTTTCTGCGCAGCCGCGCTTTAAAATACAATGGTAATAATGATAGTGATGGTACGGAATAACAAAATGCTCACCTCCAGACATAAAAAAGCCCCTGAGTCTTTCGACTCAGAGGCTTTGAATCATGATTATTATATCTGGGTGAAAATTTGAAATTTGAGAAAGCTAAAGAGAGGGATTTATCATAAAAAATTATAATGCAGGACGAATTTGCGCTAAAAGAAGTTGGTCCGCCGGAAGCCACGGAACAGAATCAAGCTCCTTTTTAGTCAGCCAGCGTGCAGCCTCGGCTTCTTTCAACACCAGCTCGCCGGAAACTACTTCGCACCAGAAACAGTCCATGGAAAGATGGAAGGTGGGATAATCGTATTCAATGGTGTCGATAAGGTCGCCTACCGCGATCTCGGTATCCAGTTCTTCCCGAATCTCTCGTTTCAGTGCCTGCTGCGGGGTTTCACCCGGCTCGATTTTGCCGCCCGGGAACTCCCATCCGCCCTTGTACTCGCCGTAGCCGCGGGCGGTGGCATAAATTTTATGTTTCGTCTGAATATCGTCGCAGATCACAGCTGCGACAACGCGAACAACCTTCATGATATTCTCCTTTTAACCGACCACCAGCTTGTTGGTCTTTTTGAGGAACTTTGCAGGGATCGGGCGGTCCAGCTTCCATGTGATGTTCATGGGGCGGGAGCCCTCGTGCTTCACATAGTTCACCGTGCCCAGATAGGTATACGCTCCTGCCCCGCCAAAACGGGCATCTGCTTTGAACTCACGCACGAATAACAGCACGCGGCTTCCTTTTTCCCGGTGATGGATGTAGCGCTGCCCGGTGGCAGAGTTTTCGGCGGTGGTGCTCTGGCTCTGCCAGTGGAACAGGCTTTCGTTAATGGAATAATCCTTGTACATGGTGCTGGGAGAGTAATCTTTGTCTGCCTTGTTCAGGGTCACAAAGAATACGTCCAGCTGCTTTTCCGGCAGCCACTTCACGCCTTCACGGACAGTAGCAGGCTTCAAAAAGTCCAGCGCCACCAGCAGCTGGTCGCGAGTATAGGTGCAGTGCAGGTCCAGCGGACAATCAAAGCCCACATCTACCGGCTCGTCAATAAAATCAATGCGGTCATATTGATACTGCAAAAGTGCATGCAGCTCCCCCAGCAAAACGGGACTGCCTGAGAGAGCATACAGGTTATCGAGAACTTCTTCATCCTCCCAGCTTTCTGCAGTTTTGCCCCAGAGAGTCACATAGAACATTTGCAGCATCCGCTTCTCTACTGGCGATAGAGCCGCAAAGTCGGTGTTATCCAATTTTGGCAGAAGCCCCAGCAAAAAACGAATCCACCTGCGGGAATCGATGACCGCAAAGCGTGCAAAGGCTTTGGTCATAGTTTCTTCCAAAGGTTCTGCAAAATCGGATGCCGCCCCTGCACGGACGCACAGCCTGCTGAAGCAGATCTTTTTGCTGTAAATCGCACGCGGGTCAAGATGGTAGTAGTCGAGGAAGTTCCCCAGTGTCAGGGGCAGACCGGTATCCTCGGTAAAGGTAGCCGCCCGCGCCACAAGCCCGGAGGTGCGGTCATAGGAGGCGCTGATATTATCCAGCACATACTTTGCGGCAATTTTTTCCAGCTGAATATAGCAGCCTTTGGGTGCAGAGACAAAGCCCTCTTTAAGCTCCCGACTGACGCTGCGGGTGGTGTTGGAGAGCAGTGCTGCGAATTTCTCCTCAAAATTATACTTTTTGTTGGCCTGCCCGATGAAATCCAAAACGGTCAGGCAATCCTTGTTTTCTGCCAGACGCAGACCACGCCCCAGTTGCTGCAAAAACACGGTTAGCGACTCGGTAGGGCGCAGGAACAGCACAGTGTTCACCTCGGGGATATCCACACCCTCGTTGTAAATGTCCACCACAAAGAGGAATCGGAGCTTCCCGGAAACCAGCCGCTGTTTGGCGGCGTTGCGCTCCTCGTCAGGAGAATCGCCGGTCAGTGCCATAGACGGGATGCCGTGGGTATTAAAGTAGCGCGCCATAAATTGGGCATGAGCAATGGAAACGCAGAAGCCCAAACCCTTCACATCGTCGATATCGGTGACATATTTCAGGATGGAGTTCACCACAAGGTCAGCGCGGCGCTCCGCCACCATGCCGCTGAGGGTGTACAGGTTGGACAGCTCGTTTTTATCGTAGCCGCCGGTACGCCATTTCAGGCTGCTCAGATCTGCGGTGTCGGTGACGCCGAAATATTGGAAGGGACAGAGCAGTTTCCGGTCGATCGCTTCCGGCAGACGGATTTCGGCGGCAATGCGCCCGCCGAAATAGTCCAGAACGCTTTTGCCGTCCATACGTTCCGGGGTAGCAGTCAGCCCCAGAAGGACCTTCGGTTGGTAGTATTCCAGCAGCTTCTGATAAGTGGGTGCAGCTGCATGGTGGAACTCGTCCACAACGATGTAATCGTAAAAATCTGCTGCCGTTTTGGCGGCAAGCTCCTGAGAATTGAAGGTCTGGATGGAAACAAACAGATGGTCGATGCTGTCGGCTTTGTGGCTACCCACATACAGTTCGCCGAAATTAGCATCCTTCAGCACCGCCCGGAAGGTGTACAGGCTCTGCTTCAGGATCTCCTCCCGGTGTGCCACAAACAGCAGACGGCAGGGCTGCCCCGGATGCTGCCTACAGAAGCGCTTGTAATCCAGTGCGGAGATCACGGTTTTTCCGGTGCCAGTAGCGGCCACTACCAAGTTGCGGTTATACCCCCGAACGGTGCGTTCGGCATCCAGTCGGTCCAGAATTTCCTGTTGATAGGAATAGGGCAGAATATCCAGGGTGTAGATTGCGCTGTGGTCGGTCTCGCTGTATTTTTCAGCCTTCAGGGCGCGGGTCAGCCGTTCCCGCTGCCCTTCATCGTAATATTCAAACTCGCTGGAGTTCCAATAGCTTTCAAAGGTGGCTGCGATCTTTTCGATGGTCTCCGGCAGGTCCTTTCGGGTCACCTTGACGTTCCATTCCAGACCGCTGGAAATTGCTGCGTTGGACAGGTTGGAGGAGCCTACATACGCCGTAGTAAAACCGGTGTACCGGTAAAATACATAGGTCTTTGCGTGGAGGCGGGTACGTTTGGTGTCGTAGCTGACCTTGATCTTTGTATTGGGCAGCGCGCGTAGCTCCTCGATGGCTTTTACGTCCGTAGCGCCCATATAAGAGGTGGTGATGATGCGCAACTTACCGCCGCTTTGCGCAAACTGCCGCAGCTCGTCCATGATGAGGCGCAAGCCGCTCCACTTGATAAAGGAGACCAGCATATCAATGCGGTCGGCGGAAACGATCTCCTTTTTCAGCTCCGTGTACATCTGCGGCTCATGGATAGCGCCGGTAAACAGGGAACTTTGCGCAATGGAGGTCTCCGGGCGGTCAAGGTCCTTTGCGCTTTTTCCTGTAGCAAGGCGCGGGTCATTCTGCTGCAAAAGCGCAAGAAGCTGCTCTGCCCGCTGGTCAACACCGAGCGCGGCAAAGTCAGCTTCCTGTGTGGTGTTCTGGATGGTGGTCACGATCTGGTTTGCCAGCTGGATCTGCGCCTCGATGCCGCCGCCGTTATCCTGTACGTTCTCAAGACCCTTCTGTACCACGTCGGTCAAATACTGCGCCAGCACTTTGGCAGCCTCCGCCGTGTCGATGGGCACAGTGGATTTGCGGGCTTCCGGGATCTCTGTAAGCTCGCGGTTCAGCGCGTTGTTGATGACCTGTTCATACAGTCCGGGATAGAGCATAGGTGCACTTCCTTACCGTTTTCTTTTATTATAGCGCCCGTTAGAAGAATATTCAATGATCGAGAATAAACCGCATCTGATTGAAAAAGAAGTTCTTGATCTCAGAAAATATACTGTATCTGCATTGCTTTTATTAAAAATAATAGAGATCGTGATAACCATTTATATGATGCTACAATAAAAAGAGACTGATGCAGTGCAACAGTCTCTCGATAGCAATGAGGCTTATATAACGGGTGCTTTTTTATAAAAATCCGTAGCAGTGCCTCCCATTCCAAGAGTGGTTTTGATGCCAACTCCGCCATGGGATGCAAAAGAGAGCAACGCGTTCCAAAGTTCCAGAAGCGGCGGCGCAAGGCGTGCCTCGATGGTCACATTGCCTTGAAAGGCTGGAATGCGCGTTTCTTTCAACAGATAACGTGTGGTATGGAGATTATAATCCACAATATGAAGCCCTTGCTGTAAAGCCTGCAGTGCATCAGAATCGATAAGGGCATATTCTGGAAAGGCAGCGTTCCAATGCGCAATCAGACTTTGCAAAAGCAGAGTTTCCTGCGGGAAAATAGTATAGCGGCCGGACTGCTTGAAGGCGCAAGGCGACAGAAAAGCAATTTTGGCACGGGTTTCGCTGTGGGAACGCCCAGAACGGATCAGTTCTTCAGCGGAGACTGCCGGAAAGATGCGAACCTCTGAAACGGGGAGTGTTAATTCATGCAGAGGGATTTCCTTTGCAGATTCCAAAACGGGGAAAACTACCTGTCGAGCAGCGTCATTCAGCAGGTTGACCGTCCAGATCAAAGACTGTTTTTCCGACGAAAAACATAGAAAATGCGCAATGGGGTGTTCCCCTTGCAGATGCATCTGCTCTCCAAATTCAGAAGAAATCTGTGACATCAGCCAGCCATACAGACGATAGGACCACGACTGGGGAATCCGTACATCATTGGGCGAAGATAAAACCAGTTGAATCTGCTGGATCATAAGATACTCACCCCGCAATATCCATAGGGATAAAGCCGACCACGAAAGCGAGCATATTTCATGGTGTGCGGGGAAATGCCATTTTCGGCATCACGCTCATGCTTGTGGTTGCGGAACATTTGTTTCATTTGTTCTGCCGTCCAGCGCAGTCCCTCTTCTTCACCCAGATAGGGGTACGCCAGCGACTTAGCAAAGAACCCGGAGCCGCCGCCCAGGATCAGGTATGGCTGCTGCGGCAGGTTGACTGCACCGCTCGGCGGGGTGAAGTGCCTGCTATACGTCTGCTCGTAATAAGTATCAAACTGCTGAATGGCCTCCAGAAGGGACTCTTTGGTAATGCGCCCCTTCAGCACCGACTGATCCAGCGTCAGCTTGAAGCGGACCTTAGTGCCGGACGCGGCGCATTCCCGACACATGGGGATGCCGCGATTACTGCCCTTCGCAAAGGAACCGTTCACAAGTGCATCAAATTTTCCGACAAGGACCATCTGTGCATCCGGGATGGGGGCACTGTCGGAAACCTGAATGCCACGGAAAATGCTGTTGACGGCGTCCGGAGCGATGCTTCCATCTTTCAGAGTGCGCAGATGCAGCTGGTTGACATATTTCTCTTCCGGAAAGGTGGCCCGGCGGTTTTGTGCAAGGCTGTGTCCGGTACTGCGGTCAGCCAATACCGCACTCAGCAGCCATGCAGTACGCAGCGCACCCTTGATGCTGCTGCCGGGAATGTAGGCATGGCCCTGCGCATCACGCTGGAAAGCATGGATCTCTTTCAGCGAGTGCTCCGCATCCAGGGCGTCCCCCACCTCGATCTGATAGCGCGTCAGCGTTTTCAGCTCCGCATCGGAAATGCCGCAGTCTTTGGTCAGAAATGCCCAGAGATTGGACTGCTCGCTAAGCATAAACTGTCCGTACTTGTCCACCAGATCGTGCTCGACCAGAAAACTGAAAAATTTTTGCTCGTCCAGAAAGGAGACTTTGCCATTGCGGGTATTGTACATGTACTCTTTTTTGGTATAGCTGCTGCCGTTGCCAACAAACAGAGGTGCCCATACATTCAGAGTAAGGTCAAAGATCTGAAGATGATCCTGCTGAATCATAATGTCACCCCCATAAAGATTGGCTTAGAATAGCGGTATACCGGATGCACATCCGACAAACCAACATCATACAAAGCACCTTGATAACGATTTTGCAGGACAGACCCTGCCGAAAGGGCATACTGCGTTTTTTTCTTCAGCGGAGTTTCCACACGATCGGATGCCATGAAGCCGCTGCGGCGTACGAGCTGGAAGGAGGCGTCTTTCAGCGCGCTGTCCAGTTCATCTGTCTGCGGCAGGCTGGTACTCAGCAGCAGATAAGGAGCATGTTCGGAAGAAAGTGCATGATACATCCACTCCGTCTGATCGTCAAAAGGTTCGTTCAGATAAATCTTGTCTACAACATGGAACTTTCCATAACCAGAGCTGACTTTGCCGCCGATGCCGGTAGCGCCCAGCCAATCCAGCAAATACTCCAGATCTTCATCCTGACCATCTTCGGTAAATCCGCAGATGAAATACAGTCCGCAGTCCGGCGCAAAACGGAACAGTCCAACCTGATACGGCATGGTATCCCCCTGCATGGGAACAGCTGCCTTGGTCTGCTCATAGTGGGTGCCAAAACTTTCCGGTTGCTCGTCAGGGGTAAAATGACCTTCATGCAGGCTTCTGGCGTAGCGGTCGAATTCCAACACAGGGATCCAGGCTAGCTTTTTTACCTTTTTACGCAGGGTGGTTTCTACCTCCTCGGTGGATTCTGACGCGGCAATGGGCTTTGGCAGGTAAAACGTTTCGCCATACCAGGGCATTGTATCGCTGAGCAGGAATTTTCCCTGCCGGACCTGCGCACAAAGCTGTTCTAAGGCTTCTTCTCCGTGCTGGACGAGGGTCTCATGGCAGAGGGCGGAAAACAGGGTATCTGCCCGCAGGGTTTCTTCGGAGGTATAAAGCGACAATGCAGAGTCGGCCCCTCCGAAATGAACAGCTGTGTCAAACTGAAGCTTAAACAGAAAATAGTTCATAACTATCCACCTCATCAAAGAGGGATTTCAGGTGGCTGAGATCCACCTGCGCGCCATAGCCTTCCAGCGCAAAATTTTTCAGGCTGACACGGCCGCTGCCGCGGGAACCATGGCCGCCCAGATAATCCATCTGCAGCAGCTTCATGCCTTTGGCCAGAAGAGAAAGATCTTCCTCGACCTGTGCCGGGTCGGTTACATCGTAAACGATGCTGACACCGAACTTTGCACCGGCGATCACACGCTCAATTTGGCGAGGATTGGCCACAGAGTTGGCACGGGAAATTGCATTCTCGGTCTTGACCTCGGTCACACCCACATTGGAAAGCTCTTTTGCATTGGACAAAAAGGCATCCGCAAACTGCAGGCGGGAACGGCGTACCGGCTCCGAGGAACCGAACAGGCGCAGAATGCGCTCGTCGTCCTTGTCGAAAGCAGGCATGTGTTCGATATCCTGACAGGTGCTGCGGGCCAGCAGGGTGCGCAGTTTGCCTTTCAGACTGCTGCCGGGTACGATGGGATAACCGGTATAGGGGTCACGCACCACCGGGCTGTCCACAGCACCAATGGCAGAAAAGGCAGAGGAACCGCCGATGTGCATACCGGTGCGCACTTCCAGATCGCACCGGATCAGAATTTTTCCATACATATGATTACCCCTCCTTGCCGCCGAAGTAGCGGTGGAAAGCGACCAGCGCTTCCATGTAGTGTGCAAAGCGGATCAGGTCCGCACGGTCGGTGGAAATGCCCTTGAGGTATTCCAGCAGATGCGATTGCGAAATAAAGTCTTTCATGGGATAAGCTTTATCTTTACCGACACTTTCTCCGGTATCGCGACCATATTCATAGGCTACCCGAACTCGCATCAAATTAATCTTTACAACACTTTCGGGCAAAAGTGCTTCTTCGGTGCGGAGATTTTCAACGTTAAAAATCTCTGTTACAAGACTCAGCAGGCCACGGATCTTGCTAGTGGTCACTTTTTTGGGCTGGCTCATCAGGTTGCTCATAATACGCTCGGCTTCGTCTACATAATCTTCCGGCACCTTTTTCGGCGTGATCTCCGGCGGCAGCTCTTTCTGCTGCCCATAGCTGCTACGGCTGTTATAACTGCCGGAACTGCTGCGGTTTCCGTTGTAGCTGTTGCTATATCCGCTCCGGTTGTTGTTATAGCCACCGCCGCCATAGCTGCCCCGGCCATTATCATTCCATCCTGCCATCTGTGTCGCCACCCCTTCTGTTCTGATAGACATAAATATAAATTGCGGTGATGAGCTGGTGACGCTGTACAGCATCCAATGCCCAATCCATCATGCTGTGAGAGAATTGCTTGTAGGCTTTGTAATTTGCTGCGCTCTTTTTGGGCGAGAGCCGCGCTAGCAGGTAAGCGTACCGTGCAAGGTTGATGCGGTCGTTTTCTGCTTCCCGCAGCAGTGCCAGAAGATTGTAGAGCATGGCGTTTCCATGCTCGGCGTTATCCTTGCCGAAGAAGCTTTGCAGGCAGCCGACCTTTTCGGTCAGGACCTTTGCACGGAAGGTGTCCCACGCATAGATATGTCCCTGCTCCGGCTGCACCAGCAGATTGCCCTTTGCATCCCGGACTGCTTTGCGCTCTGGCGTAAACAGTGCCACTGCATTTTTGCCGGGCAGATGCTTGGCGGCTTCTTCCAGCGCGGCAGTTTCCTCGGCGGAAAGCCGGATGGGGTAATGGTCATCAAAGATGCCGATGCCTGCGCTGAGGGTCAGTGCACCGCAGGAGAATGCGGTGAAATTACGCTGGATGCGCTGTGCTGCTTCCAGAACATCGTTCCATGCGCCCACAAGGAATACATCATCGCCGCCGGCATAAACAATGCTCACTTGCAGCCCTTCGAGAATGCCGTTGATGTAGCACTTGAAAAACAGTGACATCTGTCGGGAGAACGCCGAGGTGCGGGATAGGGTAACATAGTGCATCCGTTTGACCGGGTCTTTCTCGTTTTCCTGTTCAAAACCGGAGATAAATGCGTGCCCGAGGTTGTCTACATCCATACGGCAGACCGCAATGCGGCGCACGCCCTCGGACTGCCCGGCCAGTTTTTCCATGCTGTTGCTGGCGGCGTAATCGCCAACATACAGGTTGGTACTGTAAGTAAGGCCGGTGAACGGTGCATTTTTGGTATATACACGCGCGACAGGCTCGCCGGAAGCCAGCCGTTTGCGGGCAGAGAACTGATCCGTCAGGGACAGATACTCGCTGCCGCCGTCCAGTGCAGGCAGCGTACAGTCATCGGCAGCCGAGGGCTGACGGCTTACCACCAGAACGCGCTTGTTCTGAATCTTGTTAGAAAGATCTACAAACAGTTTGCACCAAGGGCAGAGATCATCCTTCAAGTTGGCACTGGTGCCGCACACCTTACATTCCCGGCCATCCGGGTAAGCGGCGGTGCTGTTCAGCTGCCGCAGATCCTCTGCTGTATAGCGGTGGAATTTGTGCTGCTCCAGCAGACGGTTCACCCGGCGGAACAGCTCTTTGTAGGGGCTTTTTTCAGCGGGGGTATTGGTCAGGTCGTTGCCGGAGCAGGGTGTCCATGCGTTGGCCAGAAACAGCTGGGTGCCGAACTGCTGCTGCAGCCAGCGGTTGAACTGCCGGTTCCACCGGGTTAGGGTATCGGCCACAGCGGCAGTGTTGGGCAGCAGCACATAGCAGTGCCCGCCGCCGCTGTAAATCAAGTTGGCGCGGGACACGCCGCACCCGGCCAGAAGCTCGTCCAGATAGTGCTCCATGAGCAGCTCCAGAAAGAACGACCGGCTGCGCAGGGAGCGCAGGGCGTTTTCGGTATGGACAGTATAAAGGAACTTCTGGATGCGGGAAAAATCAGCGGTATAGAGCAGAAAAGCGTCTTTCTGGCAAAAATCCTTCTCCTGCTCAAAAAGTGCCTTGCGCAGGTCGGTGATGTTGTTTGCCTGCACATATTCGCTGATGCACGCCGCAATGGCTGCGGTGGTCTTGGCGTGGTCAAACAGAGAGACATCCGGGCTTTCGCCGGTAAAGGTGCTGGACGGAAAACAGCTGAACTGCGTTTCCAGCAGACCCAGCAGCGAGTTGATCCACTCCGGCTGCGGCTGCAGATCGGGCAGGCACTCACTCAGCTTGCGCACGGCATCTGCATAGACGGAAGCGGAAAGCGGCTGCTGCTGCCGTGGCAGCTTCAGGCTGCCGTCCTGTGGCTGCGCAGGCATCATCCAGCCGGGGTGGGAACCGTTCAGGTGGGTGAACACCGAGTCCAGCGGAAGATCCCGCCGGAAGGAACTGCTTTCGCCTTCGACCTCCCGGCGGTCTGCGGCGGCAGAAAGATCATCTGCCAGATAAACGATATAGGCCGGGGAATCGGCTGGCAGCGCCTTTGCTGCACCGCGCAGCGCGGCGGCGTGGTGGTAGCGCACACAGTCCAGCGCCGGTGCCCAGCCTGCACCGGGCAAAACGCCGTGCAAAAACTGGTAGCCCTGTTCACTGTGGCTGCCGCGCTGCCCACCGGCACGGTACACCGCTTTGCCGGTGTCGTGCAGCAGCCCGCCATAGGTGGACTGCAGGGTGAGAACGTTCAAAATACCATCTCCTTTACGGATTGTGGAACAATTGCACAATAAACGGAAAACGTATTTGTTGTTTTTGTAAGAGATGCTTGGAATTGGCTTTATTATAGCACATTTTGTCGCCATGCAAAAGCCGCAGCAGAGAAAATATCACAGCAGCTGCAATCGTTCCGTTCATAGAGGGACAGCCCACGGAAAACAAGAAGTTAAGGTTTGCAAAAGAAAAACTCCGCATCTTTTGGTGCGGAGTTTTTTGTCCCCTTACGGGGATGGTACGAAATGGCATATCGGTAATAAACGCGCTGTTGGGTTTTCGCCCCCTTACGGGGATGGCCATGAATGGATGAGAGCCAAGTGGTCTGCCCCGATTCGTAAATACTGGAAGATTTCTGAGCAGATGATGGTCAAGTACTGTGACCTTATCGGGCATGGTCTGCTCAAAAGTGAGCTGCTGTATTTGCAGGAGTTCCGATCCATGGAACACTTCAAACTGGAACTGATCGAATATCTAGATTACTACAACAACCGCAGGATCAAGGCAAAGCTAAAGGGCTTGCCGCCTGCAATTCACAGACAGCAAGCCCTTTCAGCTGCTTGAACAATTTTTACTTCAAAATATTGTCTAACTTTTTGGGGTCACTTCAGTGCGGCCCGTCCGGGAGTTTTCATTTCTTTCCGCGCAGCGGCGGATAACGGCGTCTGTCTGGGGCAAACTGTTTTTCGAAAACAGTTTCGATGAAGGGGTTTTATGACAGACTTGCACACACACATCCTGCCCGGCGTGGATGACGGCGCGAAAAACCTGGACATGAGCCTTGCGCTGCTGCGCGCCCAAAGGGCGGACGGCGTGACCCGGATTGCGCTGACGCCGCACTTCCGCTTTGAGCAGACGATCGAGGAATTTCTGCGCCGACGTGACGAGGCGATGACCCTTCTGACCCAGGCCCTGAAAGCGGAAGAGCAGCCCCCACAGCTGAAGCCGGGGGCAGAGATTTTCTACTCTTCCCAGCTGGCGGAGACCGACCTGCGCCCTTTGTGTCTGGCCGGCACGCCGCTTCTGCTGATTGAATTTCCGCCCGCCTACCTTCCTCAGGGCACCGGCGATGTGCTGCATCAGTTGACGCGGCAAGGGTTCATCCCCCTGATCGCCCATGTGGAGCGGTACGCCTTTGTGCGTGAAAACCCCAACCTGCTTTGCGACTGGATCGAGGCGGGAGTCTGCACGCAGATGAACGCTTCCGGTCTGCTGGCGCGCACGAAACAGCGGCGCCTGCTGGTGCGCATGATCCGCCACGGAATGATCCACACGCTGGCCACGGACGTGCACTCCCCCGCCAGACGGCCACCCCGGCTGAGACAGGCGCTGGACCTTGTGCGCCGAACATGCGGCGAAGAGACGGTCGGCCGCCTTTTGGACAGTGCAGACGCACTGTTTCAGGGCGCGGTGCCGGATGTCCCGGAGCCCCGCCTCATGCGCTGCATTCTGGGAAAATGGATGTAAAACCGAAGCCCGGTCCCCTCAGGGACCGGGCTCTTTTCATGAAACGGTAAACAAAAAGCAGCAGGACAGCCGGGCATATCTGCGCCGGAACTCGTCCAGCGTGCACACCACCGGACGGCCGTACACCGCGTTCAAAAAGCGGAACCGACCCTGACCTGCCGGTACAAACGCAGCGAAATGCATTCCCCGACCGGTGAAATAATACACAAAGCCCGCCGGGCAGCGGCGCATGCGCAAAGCGGCGGTCAAAGGCGACAGCGCCAGCCGGGGCCGCAGTCCCTGACAGCGCAGCCATGCCAGCAGAAAGAACAGGTTGGTGCCCAGCACGCCGCCCAGCAAAAGCCCTTTTTCCAGCCCCCGGCGAACCCGGTCCGCGCTGGGGTCCCAGCCGGCCGCGTGCAGAATGTTGTATGCCGCCACCCATCCGCAGCCCGACCGGGCCGAGGAAAAGCGCCCGTAAGGCACATCCCGCAGCCTGCTTTGATCGGTCAGATATCCATCCCGGGAAAAAGCCGCGCATCCATTTCAATCCTCTCCTTTTTGGCCCAGCACATACCACTCGATGGCTTTGGCCACACCGTCCTCATCGTTGCAGGCGGTGCGCACGTCGGCGGCCGCCGCAATTTCGGGGGCGGCATTGCCCATGGCCACGCCCAGCCCCGCGGCCCGCAGCATGGCCAGATCGTTGATGGAATCGCCACAGGCCATCACCTGAGACCGGTCCAGCCCCAGCAGACCGGCCAGGGTCAGCAGCGCCTTTCCCTTGTCCACACCTTTGCCGTTCAGCTCCAGATTGTTGGGAATGCTGCTGGTCACTTCAAACCGGCCGCTGTCCTGATACACCCGGAAGGCCGTGTCGCGCAGAGCCTCGTTTGTAAACAGCATGGTCAGTTTTTCCACGGGCCGGGTCTCGGTTTCCAGCCAGCGGACCTGGTCCGCCACCACGGTGCGCGTGGTGGAAAAGTACGTGCGCATGGCCGGCGGGGCCGCCGCCACCAGCGCCTCAAAGGTAGCGGCGCCCGTGTAGGCCCGCCCCTCCACATAAACGTCGATCAGGCCGCCCAGCTCCCTGCCCCGCACCAGCGCCCACAGGGCGTCCTCTTTGGGCAGCGGGTCCACCGCCATGCAGCGGCCGCCGGCCAGATCGTAGACGGCGCCGCCGTTGGAGGTAATGGCGTAGCGCACGCCGGGAATCTGCACAAACGCGTCCGGCAGGCCCGCCCGGGGCCGCCCCGTGGCAGGCAGGACCGCCACGCCCCGGGCACACGCCGCCGCGATGGCACTGCGCGTGCGGGGCGAAATGCGCTTTTGAGAATCAAAGACCGTTCTGTCCAGATCCAGTCCGATCAACCGAATGTCCACGAAAAAGCCTCCTTATGCCTGGCGGGAATGCTTCCACTCCAAAAACTCCTCATACGTGCCCGGCCGGTCCAGACAGCCCGGCTGGCCCAGAGGAATCTCGATGATGCGGTTGGCGATCTCGTCGATGAACTGATGGTCGTGCGAGGAGAACAGCAGGTTGCCCTTGAAGGAGGCCAGCCCGTTGGACAGCGCCTGAATGCTCTCCAGATCCAGATGGTTGGTGGGCTGGTCCAGCACCAGCACGTTGGCATGGGTCATCATCATGCGGCTGAGCATACAGCGAACCTTTTCACCGCCGCTGAGCACCTTGGCGGGTTTGTACACCTCGTCGCCGGAGAACAGCATCCGCCCCAGAAAGCCCCGCAGGAAGGTCTCGGCGGGGTCTTCGCTGTACTGGCGCAGCCAGTCGATCAGGTTGCCTTCAAAGCCTTCAAAAAAGGCGGAGTTGTCCTGCGGGAAGTAGCTCTGGCTGGTGGATACGCCCCACTTGAAGCTGCCGGCGTCCGGCTCCATTTCGCCCATCAGAATCTTCATCAGGGCGGTGTTTCCGGCCTCATTGTCTCCCACCAGGGCGATCTTGTCGTTTTTGTTGGCGATGAAGCTGACGTTGTCCAGCACTTTCACGCCGTCCACGGTCTTGGTCAGGCCCTCCACAAACAGAATGTCCTTGCCGGCCTCCCGCTCGGGCGAAAAGCCCACAAAGGGATATTTCCGGCTGGAGGCAGGCATCTCTTCCAGCGCGATGGAATCCAGAATCTTCTTGCGGCTGGTGGCCTGCTTGGACTTGGATTTGTTGGCCGAGAACCGCTGAATAAAGGACTGCAGCTCCCGGATCTTCTCCTCTTTTTTCTTGTTCTGGTTGCGAATCAGCTGCTGCATCAGCTGGCTGGATTCATACCAGAAGTCGTAGTTGCCCGCGTACATCTGCACCTTGTTGTAGTCGATGTCCACGGTGTGGGTGCACACGGCGTTGAGGAAGTGCCGGTCATGGCTGACCACGATGATGGTGTAGGGATAATCGATGAGAAAGTTCTCCAGCCAGTCGATGGCGTCGATGTCCAGGCCGTTGGTGGGCTCGTCCAGCAGAATGATGGTGGGCTGACCGAACAGTGCCTGGGCCAGCAGCACCTTTACCTTCTGGCGGCCGTCCAGCGAAGACATGGGGGCGTAGTGCAGCTCCATGGGGATGCCCAGGCCGTTGAGAAGCTGGTCGGCCTCAGTCTCGGCGTCCCAGCCGTTCATCTCGGCGAATTCGCCTTCCAGCTCGGCGGCGCGCTCGCCGTCGGCATCGGAGAAATCGGGTTTGGCGTACAGGGCCTCTTTCTCTTTCATGATATCGTACAGCTTGCGGTTGCCCATGATGACCGTGTCCATCACGCTGTATTCATCGTACTTGTAGTGGTCCTGCTCCAGCACGCTCATACGGTCGTCCGCCCCCATGGACACCGAGCCGGTGGTGGGTTCCAGCGCACCGGACAAAATGCGCAGAAGCGTTGATTTGCCCGCGCCGTTGGCGCCGATGATGCCATAGCAGTTGCCGGGCGCGAATTTAAGGTCCACGTGTTTATACAGGGTGCTGCCCTGAAACTGAAGACTGACGTCGGTCACTGTTAACATAAAGTTCCTCCAAAAGGCGCCGTAATGGGCGCATAATCATTGTTATTATACCATGAAAAGGGGCTTTTCGTAAAGCGAACGAATTTTTGTTTTCAATGTGCTGAAAAAAGAATTTGATCTTTGTGCAATATGGACATTGCACAATTCGACAGTAATATGATACAATACTAGTAGCAATTGCACACGTTAACATTTTGCTTTTGCAAAGATATCTCTTAGCGTGTGCTCTTTTTTCAGGATCGTTTGCACACGCGTGCAAAAGGAGTGTGAACATGGGAAGTGTAACCATCAAAGACATTGCGCAGCTGGCGCATGTATCACATACAACGGTATCCCGCGCTCTCAATGGAAGCCCTTTGGTCAACGAAGAGACCCGTCAAAAGATTCGTTTACTGGCAGAGAGCATGAACTATGTGCCGAACCTGTCTGCCAAAGGACTGGTGCGTGTTCGTTCCTATAACATTGGCGTTTTCTTTACCAGCTTAGTACATGCAACCTCGTCTGATTTTATTTACACAGTGATTCAAAGTGTGAGCGACTGCATTTCCGGAAGCTATAACGTGCTGTTCAACGGCATCGACAAACTGGCCGATGACTATCGCATTACAACAGCCAATTACGATGGTGTTCTTCTGGTAAGTCAGCGTCCGGAAGACGATGTTTGGATCCAGCGCATCCAGGCAGCAGGCGTTCCGCTGGTAGTTATCAACCGCAAGCTGGATGACAAGGGCATCAAAAATATCTACTGTGATGAAAAAGCCGGTGTCCAACAGGCGGTCGCATACTTGATTGAGAATGGCCACCGGGACATCGCTTACCTGAAAGGGAACGAGGAATCTTCATCCACACATCGGCGTTATGCAGGATTCGTGGATGAAATGGAAAAGCACCATGTCGATATCCGCCCGGAATGGATTTTATCCGGCGATTACAGCGCCGAAAGCGGCTATCGAGGTATGCAGGCTCTTTTGAAACGCGCTCAAAAACCTACCGCAGTAATTTCCGCATCGGATGCGGTAGCGTTTGGCGCCATGAGAGCAGCGCACGAAGCCGGAATCGATATTCCCGGGGATCTCTCCCTCGTTGGATTCGACGATGGCATGCTGGCGGCTTACTCCTATCCGCCCCTCACCAGCATCCGCCGACCAATCGGAGAAATGGCGGCAGAAGGTGCCCGGCAGCTTCTCCGCCTGATTGAAGGAGAAAGCTGGCCGGAAAATACGGTATGCTATCCTGTACGCCTTTCCATAAAAAAATCGATCCGTCGACTGAACGCAACCGAACGGAAATAACAATTGTGCTCGCATCAAAAAAGCACACCCCTTCGCAGAACGAAAGAATGCGCTTTTCAAAGGGAGAACTTGGCCATCCTCCTTTTCTAATTATAGCACAAATCATGCGTGTTCGACAAGTGGCTGCAACAGGGGATGCGTTTTTGGTTATATTCTGCATTATTTAAAAGGAGGAAAATTATGAAACGCTTTCTCACACTCGCTTTGACCTTTGCAATGTGCCTGACTCTTGTTTCCTGCAGTGGAACAACAACGTCCGAGAGTCCGGCTTCCACCGGAACGGCCAGTGCCGCTGAAGCGGATGACACGGTATACGAACTGAAGCTGGCACACATCTATGCAGCGGATCATCCGTTTAATGTCGGCCTGAATCAAATTGCACAGGAAATCAGCGATCAAACCGACGGCCACGTCAACATCACGGTATATCCAGCCGCACAGCTGGGCGCCGAAACCGACGAAATCAACAACATTCTGTCCGGCTCCATCGATATCGCAGTTCTTGGCATCGGTGAGGTAGGCAAATATGTGACAGATTTTAATGTGTATGAAGCCCCCTATGTCTTCAGCAGCTGCGATCAGGCAATGCGCGCAGTCAACAGCGACGTCATGGCACCTTACTATGAACAGATAAAAGGAAAAGGGTTCTCCATTCTGACTTCTTTGTATTACGGAGTTCGTGATTTGACCTGCAACTTCCCGGTGGACTCGCCTGACGACACAGCCGGTATGAAAATTCGTGTGCCGGATCACACCATTCCTTCCTATATCGCAAAATACGTCTTCAAAGCGAATGCCACGCCTATGAGCCTGAGCGAAGTGTATCTGGCGCTGCAGCAAGGTGTTGTAGACGGACAGGAAAATCCGATTCCCACAATTTACGCACAGAAATTCCACGAAGTATGCAACTACATCAATCTCACCCAGCATCAAATCACCATTTGCCCGGTCATCATTGGCAATAACGTGTTAGAAGAAATGCCGGATGAATATGCACAAATTGTGCGTGATTGCTTTGTCTCCGGAACAGATACCGTCAATCAACTGGTGTTGGATGCGGAAGAGGAGCAGCTGCAGCTGATGATTGATGAAGGTGTGCAAGTCCATGAACCGGCTGACCGCCAGGCTTTTGTAGATGCCGCCGCTCAGGTAGTAGAAGCTTGCGAAGCCGAAGGTCTGTGGACCGCCGGTCTGTATGATTCGCTGCAGGCCATCGAGTAATCTCTCACGAAACAAGCCGCCCGCCTCTGTGCGGCGGCTTTCTTTCACACAATATTTTGAAAGGAGAATGGCCAAATTATGAAACGCAGCATTCAAAAAGTGGATAAATGTTTATCAATGATTGAAAATGCGGTCATTATTCTCGGGTTATCCGCCATGTTTCTTATTTTGTTGGCACAAGTGATTATGCGGTATGTGTTTTCCCGCCCGCTGACCTGGAGCGAAGAGGCCGCACGCTTTATTTTTGTATATGTAAGTTTTATTGGAATCAGTTATGCGTACCGTCAAAAAGGACATATCCGGATGGAAGTGGTTGTAAATTTATTCCCTCAAGCCGTTCGCCGCGGGTTGGAAGTCCTTATTAACTTGGGTACCATCGCGCTGTTTTGCTATATGATCCCCTTTTCTTTTCGCTTTATCGGCATTCAGGCGGGTGTGAAGGCAACAGCCACTCACATTCCCATGAGCATTGTTTATACTGCTCTTCCGCTGGGCATGGCGCTTTCCTGTGTCCGACTGCTGATCAGCAGTCTGCGCATCGTATGGGGAGAGGAGGAGAACGCATGATTTTGTTGATTGTTGTTTTTGCCGTGTTAATGATTATTGGCGCTCCGGTCGGATTGTCGCTGTTGGGCAGTTCCGTCGCTTATCTGGTTGCAAGCGGCTATTCTCTTCAACAGGCTTTTCAAGCTTTTACAAGCGCCATCAGCAACTCTTTTACCCTGATCGCTGTTCCGTTTTTTATTCTTGCAGCCTCCATCATGAACTCCGGCGGCATTACCAAGAAAATTTTTGATTTCTGCAATGTCGTTGTAGGCTGGGTACCCGGTGGATTGGGTCATGCCAATATTCTTTCCTCCGTCGTATTCGCCGGTATGTCCGGTGCGGCCATTGCTGACGCAGGCGGGCTGGGCGCAATTGAATTAAAAGCCATGAAAGAACAAGGGTTTGACGAAGATTTCAGCCTTGCCATTACCGGAGCTTCCAGCATTTTGGGGCCCATTATTCCGCCCAGCGTACCTGCCATTTTATTCGGCGTCGCCGGCAGTGTCTCGATCGGGAAACTGTTTATCGGCGGCATCATCCCCGGTATTCTCATGGCAATTGCAATGGCTGTCCTTGTTTGCATCCAAAGTATCAAACGAAATTATCCTCGCATGCCGTTTCCCACTGCACACAGCCTTTGGCATTCTTTTAAAGCAGCTTTCTTCCCTTTGCTGTGCCCTGTGATTATCATCGGCTGCATTATGACGGGTGTCTGCACTCCCACGGAAGCTGCGGTCATCGCCGTATTCTATGCATTGATTCTGACATTGTCAACCCGCACCATTCGCCTTCGTGAACTTCCCGGCTTCCTTTTGGAAACTGCCAACAGCACCGTCAATGTAATGTTTATTATCGGTGCTGCCAATGTGTTTGCCTGGATCCTTACGGTGGAGCAGGTTCCGCAGAACATGAGCCTGTGGATGACTGATCACATTGATGACAAAATCGTCGCACTTTTGTTCATCAATCTGATCCTTTTGATTGTCGGAACCTTTATGGAAACCGCTGCTGCTATTTCCATCCTGGTCCCCATCCTCATGCCGATTGCTTTGAGCTATGGCATTGATCCCATCCATTTTGGCATCATGTGCATTCTTAACCTGATGCTCGGCCTGCTCACACCTCCTATTGGAATGGTGCTGTACGTTTTGAGTTCTGTCTCCAAAGTCCCGTTTGAAAAAATTGTGCGGGCAGTTCTGCCGTATTTGGGAGTTCTCCTGATCGTCCTCCTGATGATCACCTTCATTCCCGGTTTGGTCACCTTCCTGCCCAATCTGGTTTTATAAGGAAGGAGTTGTGCAAGTATGAACGATCGCTTATTCTGTCAAATTCCCCGCCCCAAAATTGGAATCCGTGTGGTTGTTGATGGGCGCTGCAATGGTGTTCGTGAAAAAATTGAAGCACCGACTTTTGCTCTGGCGCAAAAAGCCAAAGAGCTTCTGGAGAGCCACGTTTTTCATGCCGATGGACAACCCTTGGAATGCGTAATTGGTTCTGTTGGTGTGGGCGGTGTGCGCGAGGCCGCGCTGGTAGCGCAAGAATTTTCGCAAGAAAACGTAGGCGCGGTCATCAGCATTTCCCGTGCGTTTGCCTATGCGGCGGAAGTAATGGTGTACGACGATCAAATTCCGCAGGCAATTTGGGGCTTCAGCGGCAGCGAACGCCCCGGCTCCGTCTATCTGGCGGCCGCAGTTGCCGTTGCAGAACAAAAGGGCGTTCCCATCTTCAAGATATACGGCCAGGATGTACAGGATGCAGATGATATATCTGTACCGCAGGATGTTGCAAAAAAGTTAGTGCTCTTTGCGCAGTGTGCCCTTGCCGTAAGCACCATGCGAAATAAGGCCTATCTCTCTGTGGGCAACGTTTGCATGGGAATCGGCGCTTCCATTGTAGACCAGGAATTTTTCCGCTGCTATTTGGGCATGCGCACCGAAACCGTGGATATGAGCGAAGTGCAGCGCCGCCTTCAGTTAAATCTATTTGATCCGAATGAATATCAGCGTGCTATGGCTTGGACCAAAGCAAATTGTACAGAGATGGAGGACCCCAATCCCCCTGAAATCCAGCAAAGCCGGCAGCAAAAGGACGAGGTGTGGTCTACGATCGTCAAAATGACGCTGATTCTGCGGGACCTGATGGTGGGAAATCCTGAGCTGGAAAAGCTGGGCTGGAAAGAAGAGGCCCACGGCCACTACGCTCTGATGGCAGGATTCCAGGGACAGCGCCAATGGACGGACTTCATGCCCAACGGAGATTTTTCCGAAGCAATTTTAAACAGTTCCTTTGACTGGGACGGTCCTCGCCGCCCGTATACGCTCGCTACAGAAAACGACAGCCTCAACGCTGTGACAATGTTGTGGGGTACGCTTTTAACCAGCACGGCACAGATGTTCTGCGATGTACGCGCTTATTGGAGTCCGGAGGCGCTTGCCAAAACCGCCGGTCAGGTACCGGAAGGCGCTGCCGCGAACGGATTTATCTATTTGACCAATTCCGGCGCCGCTGCTTTGGATGGAAGCATGGCTTCCGACGTCGACGGCCATCCGGGTATCAAACCCGCTTGGGAGATGACCGAGACCGATATCTCCCGTTGTCTGGATGCTACACGCTGGGGTGCGGGAAAACTGGCTACATTCCGCGGCGGCGGATTTTCTTCCAGCTTTTTGTCCAAAGGCGGCGTGCCTTTGACCATGATCCGCCTGAATCTTTTAAAAGGTCTCGGGCCTGTGTTGCAGTTTGCCGAAGGCGAGAGCGTAGAACTTCCGGATAATGTGGAGCAAGCTGTAATCCGGCGCACCGATCCCACTTGGCCCAAGACCTTCTTTGTCCCAAGGTTGACTGGTCAGGACGCCTTTTCCAATGTTTACTCCGTCATGGAAAACTGGGGCAGCAATCACTGCACTTTATGCTATGGTCACATTGGCGCACAGCTTATGACGCTGGCCTCTATGCTGCGTATTCCTGTATGCATGCATAACCTTCCGGATGAATCGATTTTCCGGCCGGCAGCCTGGCGAATGTACGGTACACATGAAGCCATGAGTGCAGATTTTCGCGCCTGCGCCACTTATGGACCGTTATATGGTCCCTACCCTGTTCGGAGGTAACGACTATGGAAATCATCAATGCTCCCAGTTTGGCAAACTGTGATTTTCTGAATTTCCGCGATCAAATTTTTCAACTGGTCGATGGAGGGTGCCAATGGTTTCACATTGATATCATGGACGGTCATTATGTTCCCAATCTATGTTTTCCCGTGCGTTTGGTGAAAGAGTTAAAACAAACCTTTCCCGCCATCCAGATGGATGTGCATCTGATGGTCACGGACCCCATGACTTATATTGCCCCACTGCGTGAAAGCGGTGCCGATTGGGTAAGTTTTCATCTGGATTCTACCCCCTTCGCGCGTCGTGGCCTTGCCGCAATTCGGGCACAAGGAATGAAAGCCGGTATCGTGATCAATCCCAGCCAGCCAATCTCGCTTTTGGAGCCTCTGATTGGCTTTGTGGACTATATCGTCCTCATGACCGTGGAACCCGGCTATGCGGGGCAGCGCTTTCTGCCGGACAGTCTTTCCCGGCTGGAACAACTGGTCCAGCTAAGAGGGAACCGGCCGATCCCCATTTCCATCGATGGCGGCGTAGATATGTACCATGCCGCAGAATGCGCCAGACGGGGAGCCCAAATTTTTGTAACCGGAATTTATACGGTCTTCAACCAACCGGACAATATTTCCGCTGCCTGCCGACGTTTTCAGAGAGAAATCTCCGCTGCTGCGGGCTAAGTTTCAGCAAAAGCTCTGCTTCTTTTATCGGGAAGCAGAGCTTTTTGCGGCAAGCAGACTGTTCGCCGCACAAGCAAACCTTCACAAAATTTTTACAGCTGTCCCGGCGCATCCGTGCTATACCCATTTATAGACGATTCCGTCTGTTTTTTTGAAAGGAAGCGAAACGGATGATTTTTTTACAGATTCTGCGGCTTTTGGCGGTCATGGTTCTGGCCTTCGGAGCCGGCAAGCTGGCTTCAAAGCTGAAAATGCCCGTCATTCTGGGCTGGCTGATCGCAGGGATGGTGCTGGGGCCCCATGCGCTGAACCTGCTGGACCAGCAGACGCTGGACGCGGCCTGGTTCGGCAGTGTGGAACACCTTTTGGAGTGCGTTGCGGGCCTGATAATCGGCACCGAGCTGCTGTGGAAAAAGCTGCGCAGTGCCGGGCGGCAGATCCTGGTCACCACCGTGACCGAATCGCTGGGCACCTTTGCAGTGGTCAGCCTGGTGTTTGCCTGCGTGTTCCGCATCACGGGCGTGCCGGTCTATCTGGCGTTTTTGTTCGGCGGCATCGTGCTGGCCACAGCGCCCGCGCCCTCGCTTTCCATTGTGAACGAGCTGAAGACCAACGGCCCGGTGACCCGCACCCTCATGCCCATGGCCGCGCTGGATGATCTGGTGGGCGCCACGGTGTTCTTTGTAGTGGTGGCGCTGGTTTCGGCGCAGATCTCCTCGGTGGGGATTCCGGTGGCAGGCATTCTGGTGCTGGTGTTTCTTCCGGTTCCGCTGGGCGGAGCGATGGGCTTTTGGGCCGGGTGCCGGATGTGCCGCGCGCGGACCCCCGCGCCAGGCCTTTGGTACCATGCTGGTCCTGCTTGCAGCCACCGCCGGACTGGGCGCGCTGGTAAATGCGCTTCTGCCGGTTCCTGTGCTGAACTTCATGCTGCTGGGCATGTCCTTTTCCGCGGCATTTGCCAACTGCATTCCCGAAGGCCTTCTGGAAAACATCATGCGTGTGATGAATCCCGTCATCGGGGTGGGGCTGATTGTGGTCATTTTGAACCTGGGTGCGCCGCTGGACTATCATCTGATTTTCGGCGCGGGGATCTATACTGCCGTGTACATTCTGGCGCGGGCTGTGGGCAAGTACAGCGGGGCCTATCTGGGGGCCGCCGTGACCGGCGCGCCCAAAACCGTGCGCAATTTTCTGGGCTTTGCCCTGCTGCCGCACTCCGGCGTGTCGCTGGTATTCACCGGTATCGCGGTATCCGTTCTGAGCGGTCCCGCCCCCGAGTGCGCTTCCATCCTGCAGGGACTATTGCGGCAGCCGCGGTCATCAATGAGGTCATTGCGGTGTTCATGGCGAAAAAAGGCTTCGAGTGGGCGGGCGAACTGCCCGGCACCGGAAAGGAAGTGCCGGCATGACCCAGCAGGAACGCCAGGCCCGCAGCCGGGCCAAAATTTTTGAGGCGGCCATGGACGAGTTCGGCACACAGCCTTTTGAAGACGTGACCATGGACGCCATCTGTTCCCGCCACGCCATCTCCAAGGGAATGATGTATCATTATTACACCAGCAAGGAAGCCTTGTTCCTTCTGTGTGTGGAGCACACCTTCCGCGCGCTGGCGCATTATCTGGAAAGCCGCCGCGCCGCCCTGGAACAGCAGGATGCGGAACAGGCGATTCAGCTTTATTTTTCAGCCCGGGAACTCTTTTTCCGGAAGCATGAGCGGGAGCGGACGGTTTTCGAGAGCGCCATGCTGCGCACGCCCTTGCCGCTGCGAGAAGACATTGTCCGCCTGCGCGCCCCGGTGGCGGCGCAGAACCGGGCGTTTCTGGCGGCGGTGGCGGCGCGGCTGCCCCTTCGCCCGGGCCTGAGCCGGGAAGACGCGGCCCGCTATCTGGAAAGTCTGGAAGCGGTTTTCCCCTCTTTGCTTCAGAACTACGAGACCACCGACGTGCACAGTATGATGGATGTCTCCCAAAAAGTTCTGAACCTGGCATTGTTTGGGCTGGCGCGGGAATAACCGTTGATTTTAAGGGAATCCTAGAAGTATCTCACCCGAAGGAGGCCCTTTTATGATCGAACAGGACACCATCCGTCTGCTGCGGGAATGCGACGCCGGCGTGCAGATGGGCACACAGTCCATTGCGGACATTCTGCCCGATGTGCAAAGCGACACGCTGCGGCAGTTTTTGACCCGGTGCAAGGAAGAACACCTGACATTGCAGGGAGAAATTCAGGCGCTTTTAAACCAGTACCACGACGAAGGCAAGGACCCCAACCCCATTGCCAAGGGCATGTCGTGGGTGAAAACCAACGTGAAGCTGGCCATGGAAGACTCGGACCGCACAGTGGCCGACCTGATCACCGACGGCTGCAATATGGGCGTCAAATCTCTGAACAAATATCTGAATCAGTATACGGCCGCCAGCGAGCAGGCCAAGGACATCGCTAAACGGCTGATTCATCTGGAACAGGCGCTGGCGGTGGACATCCGGCGTTTCCTGTGACGCAAAGCAAAAGCCAGGGTGCTGACGCACCCTGGCTTTCTTGTTGTTTCGTTTACTCGTCCCGCAGAAGGTTCTTCATGTCCTGCATGGCTTCGCCGTGCTTTCGGGAGACTGCGTACGGGTTTCGGCGCAGATGGCGCGCAGCCCGCTGATACATCTTGTCCGTGCGGCTTTCCATGGCCCGCAGCTCGCTTTTCAAAATCTGCATCTCGCTTTCCAGCCGCTCCGGTGAGCGGCGCCGGTCGAAACGCATTTCCTCCAGACGAGCCGCTATCATGCGCAAAAGCGTTTTTCGCTCCTCCCGCAGCGCTTGGAGCCGCTGGGCAAACCCCTTCTTTGCACTGCGCACCGCCTCCGCCTGTCTGGACTGTTCCCAGTCCAGCTGGGTGAAGGCCGCGGTCATTTCCAGCCGCTTCTGCAGCCGGGCAATGCGCCGCTTGCTTTCGCTGAGGGCGTTCAGCAGCGAACGCATGTCCATGGCCTCCCGCATGGAGACGATCAGGTCTGCCGTCATCCCCAGAGCCAGCACCAGAGCCAGGAGCCCGGCTCCCAGAGGCGACAGCCCCCGGACCAGCCCGGCCACCGGCGGCTGAAGGACCCGCACCAGAAGGATGGAGAAGACGCCCCAGCACAGCGATGCCACCACACAGATGTACCCGTTCAGGTTCCAGCGGAACCGGCTGTAGTCCCAGTAGCGGACATGGAACAGCTTTTCCATGCTGTAGCCGGTAACGTATTCCAGAAGTGTGGCTCCCAGCATGCCGGCCGCAAACACCAGCAGCGTGTTGTTCTGCACCGGCCAGGTGAAAAGCAGAATGGCCACGGCGCCGAACCCGTAGATGGGAAGAAACGGGCCGTTCAAAAAGCCACGGTTCACCCAGCGGTGCTGCTGCACCGACACCAGGCACGACTCCCACACCCAGCCCAGGAACGAATAAATGAAAAAGTACAGCACCCACTGTGCCAACCCATAACCTGTCATGAAAAAACCCTCCCGGTATTCGGTTTAGTAGTCAAGAACAAACGCTGCGACCCGCTCCATCGCCTGCTGAGACTGGGGCAGCGGGAACATTTGAAACACGTGCCACATCTCGGGCCAGCACTGAAGGACATTGGGGATGCCTGCTTCGTCCAGATGCTTTTTCAGGCGGATCGCATCATCGGCGAGGATCTCGTGTCCGCCGTACTGGACCAGCACCGGCGGGAAGCC